>Ga0118677_10012297_pt1 | contig 12593 bp, 16 predicted proteins | sample AliMusrvi5mmetaG_FD_86154 | JGI IMG/M metagenome (GOLD analysis project Ga0118677, IMG submission 86154)
AACTGAAAACGACAGACTTGTTGGTATGGCCGTGCGGGATATGACTCAGCACTTAGTGTTGAGCACCCCTGCTCGCGGTGCTCCTAAGGCGGCACAAATTGTATACGGAGAACTAATGTTTTGTCAGAAGACGATAGATATTGGGGCCTATACCATAGTGAGGAAACTAAACAAAGTGGGTAAATGTTCTTGCTTTCATCCGGCAGGCTAATTATTGGATGCCTCAGTCAACAACACGGCATTTAGCATATCTTCAAAAGACCTTATAATAGCGTCTATCTCTTTGTGGGTATCAGGGTGTGAATCTCGCAATTTATAAAGACGGTCATATATATCGTGCTTCTGATATCGACACAGTTCAATCATCCCATAGTAAAACTCCTGCCAATAAATGGGCATACCATTCTTCAGCGACTTCAGGCTCCTATCAAGATTTCTAAGTCCGAGTAAACCGCAGTTCTTATAAACCCTCGTGACATTCGATACGGTAGGGTTAGACAAAACAACTCCAAACATCTCTTTATAAAGAGTTATAGCCTTACCTGGAACCTGGTTCTCGTGGAGCCAGCACGCAATTATGCGGATATGGTTTCTGAAATGACTATCAGTCTCAACATCAGCAAGGTCAAACAGATATTTGGGGTCGTGCCGTTTTAGAAAAACAAGTTCATTCCGCTGCTCCATGTCAATCAGAGCCTTGACCCACTCTTCTTTCGAACGAAACTCAAACACAAACTTGAGAACACGCATATTATGAGAAATATCATCTGTAAGTTTGTATGCTCGCCTCCGAGCCATATCGGCTAAACCAAATTCGTGGTCATCAATTCGTTGCTTATCAGACATGTTTACATATTCATCAAGGTGCTGCTGTATACTCTTCGAATACATCCTGTAAACATAGTCATTGGCCACGCCATCAAGACTTGTAATGTCAGCCCCCGTGTTATTACCGGAGCCAAACGATAGTGCTATATTGTGGCACTTATCGACACACTCTTTGTAAAGGCCTGTCCTGCGGAGATGGGCACAGAACTCAATATACTCGTCAGCGTCAATCTCATCATTATATGAAATCGCGCAGAAATCTAATAATGGGATTGTTTCTGACACATAGATAACTGCTGCCATCTCGCTTATGCCCGCATAGCATTGTACAAACAGAATCCTTAGGCATCTGTATGCTTCATACGAAACAAACTTAGACTCAAGCCCAAACCGCTCGTCCTCGCACAACTTCTCCGCCAACTCAGACCAATCTACGGTGCTTCCAACCTCGACAATTTGTTTGGCGAATGAACTTGTGCGCCCAGGGTGGAAGCCTCTCGAAAGAATTGCGGCGCACATATATTGATCCTCCAAACCTGTGGTTCACCCACGTCCCGTGCCTGCGGATCATAACCGAGCCGTATTGGGCGGGAAAGGCTTTCTACGGGCTCCAAGAATGCCAACAAACTCAGTCAGTCATTGACAATCTACAGGTGATACAATTCGCAAACGGTCGTATGCTCCTATTACATTGAGATGGGAGAGCCGGTCATGGCGACGAACAGGGCGGTGGCTTACTACAGGGTCAGCACAGACCGGCAGAGCAAGGGGGGAACCGGACTGGGATTGGCGGCCCAGAACGCTGCTGTGAAGGCACACCTCACCTCCAACAGCCTCGACCTGGTTGGAGAGTTCACCGAGGTCGAGAGCGGCCGACAGAATGACCGCCCGAAGTTGGCCGAGGCAGTGGCGATGGCGAAGCGCCAGAAGGCGGTGCTCGTTATCGCCAAGTTGGACCGACTGGCAAGGTCGGTCGCCACCATCGCCAACCTGCTTGAAGCCGGCGTCGAGTTTGTGGCCTGCGATCAACCCCATGCTAACCGGCTTACAATCCACCTTCTGTCTGCCGTGGCAGAGCATGAAGCCACGATGATAAGTGCCAGGACAAAGGCTGCCCTGGCCGCCGCAAAGGAGCGTGGGAGGGTTCTTGGAAATCCGACCAACCTTCGGCAGGCTGGTGAGGTTGGCCGGCAGCGGCTTATTGAGCGTGCCGACCAGCACGCTCAGAAGGTGCTGCCCATGCTACAGCACTTGGTCAAGACCGCCGGCATCACCAGCGTTCATGCTGCCGCCGACGCTCTCAACCAGCGTGGGGTGAAGACCATGAGGGGCCATGAGTGGTATGGTGCGTCGGTGCTAAACCTGATCAAGCGTTCTGGATTCCAGAGCATCGGTGCTATGGCAGCGACGACTTGATATTGCTGTCTTATCCCAATTGAAGTGAAATGTGGATACAAATGCTCAATGATAAGTAGAATGCTGTTTCATCTTCTTTATGCGATGGCGTTGATAGACATCAATCTCTCTTGAGAGCGGGTGATTGCGATTGAATGTCAGAAGAGTAATAGAAACCATGTGTTGCTCATCACCGCCAAGATTGAGACAGCACAAGATGCCGCCCGCATCACCTGTGTATACAACATCTATTATATCACACCTGCTTGGAATGGCAATGCCAGGGGACTTCTCTGACAGTGTCTTCGCGAGATGAGATGAAATAGTCGTTGGGACTGGCAATGCGTTCTTTAGGCGGCTCATCAATGAGGCCGCTTTTTCTGGGACATCAATCATTGCCCTTGTTTCGCTCGAACGCTCATGCGTATTAGAAGGATTAGTCAACAACAATTCAAGGTTGCCTGTGATTATATCAAAACCGTCTCTATATGTATTAGAGAGTTCACCACTTATAAATCTGTGAACATAACTGCTTGCGTGATAATCGCTCCGGCAAAAGTATTTATTACCAGCCCAAAGTTTATGATCGCTGTGTTCATCTTTGAAGGCTCCGAGAAAGCGATATCGATAGTTTGGACTATCCTCTGTCCAGTCATTATTACGAAAGAATGTGAAGGCAGCATATGTTAGGCCGGTATCCACCATGCGACCAAAGGAAGACGTCTTCTTGAGGAAGTCGTAAAGTATGTGCTTGATATCCTGCCCGATACTTTTCACACACTCAAAATCACTGTATTTTTCATCCAGAAACAGCCCGATATCGTGAAAGCAAACCTCAAATGTCTCATCGGTCTGATTATAGCGATCATATACATCTTGTGTTATAACCGCAATAATTGACTTACCCTCACCAATAAACCTACATGTTATGCCCCAACCATTCATCGATCCGGCTCCAGGTGATAAGGTTCGAACCTCAGATAAATTATTTTAGTATCTCGATACCCCCAAAGTCAAATGCCCGAACTGTGTTCGCCAGGTCACTCATGTCCATCTCTTGAAACTCCAAATCAGCAATGTCGCGAGCATCCGCGGCACTGGCTGCCGAGATTGTTCTGAAGTATGTCCAGGTCCCACTAACCTTTACCGCGAACTCCTTAGTATTCATGAGTTGGTCTGCCATAATGAATATCCCTGATATGCCTGATGTTGAGTATCAAAATTATAGTGTTGGCGGCTAAGAAACACAAGAGGGGGCATGGGGTTGACAAATGTAAAATGACACTTTACGGTATTTGCTCTTGATGACCCGATTGAGCATGATCGATGCTTCCGCCCAAATGGGCTGAAGGCGCTTTTCGAGCATGTTGTCGAACGGATGGAGGCGATGCCATGGCCATGAAGAACCCCGCCCATCCTGGCGAACTGGTCCGCGCCAATCTCGACGGATTGGGCATTAGCACTGCTGCGGCCGCAAAGGCCCTGGGGGTGACACGCCAGCAACTCTACAATGTCATGAGGGCTAAGAGCGCGGTATCGCCGGAGATGGCGTTGCGCTTTGAGCAGGCCTTTGGCGGAAGTGCTGACATGTGGTTGCGGCTACAGGCTGGGTATGACCTCGCCCAGGTTCGTATGACCAAAGGAGACCTGGGGGTTCACCGACTTACGCCATCTCCGGCGCCTTGATTGACGGGCCATCTGAACGATGGCAAAGTGATGGAAGCACCGCTATCACCGATGGGGACGCTCAATGCCACAGGCACTCACAATCCGTCAACTCCCTGACGAGGTTCATCAGGCATTGAAAGCACGAGCCGCTATGACGGGTCGGAGCGTTGAGGCCGAGGTCCGCCAGATACTCGCCGAGAGTTGCCTACCATCGAAGGATGGTGAGCACTGGCTCTCTGGCCTGCGTGCCAGAGCAAAACGGCGGACCGCTGGCGTCCAGCAGACCGACAGTGCGACCATCATTAGGGAAGAGCGTGATGCCCGCTCTCAATGATCTTCCGTCTGTGCTGGTCGTTGATGCCAGCGTAGGCGTCAAATGGGTTGTGGACGAGATCGGATCAGAAATGGCGACCGCCCTGGTTGCTGGCCGGAGGCTGTTGGTTCCAGACCTCTTCTGGGTCGAGACCGCCAATGCTCTGGCTGCCAAGGTGCGGCGATCAGAGTTGAGCAGGGCACAGGCACGGGATGCGTGGCATGACCTGACCCAGGCTCCAGTCATATCACGACCAGCGACACCAGATAGTTTAGGACCAGCATTGGGGTTAGCACAGGATATCGGACATCCTGTCTATGATTGTTTATATCTCTCTCTGGCATTGGCGGAGAAGTGTTGTGTTATAACCGCAGACAAGCGGTTTGCTGATGTCGTGAAAGACCACCCATATCTCGCTGATAGCCTTGTTCTATTGGATGAGGTGTTCCTCAAAAATTTAGCCGCGTGTTGATGGAGGCGGTAAATGTCGATCTCACAATCGTTGAAGGAGCGTCTCGGACAACGGGTTCGCATCCAGGCCATAAGCCTGGTCCAATCAGGTTCCGCCGCAATGTTCTTGCTCCGTCGTGATGAAGCGATTACGCCGAATATCCCGAAGGCGGCCCTGAGCCTCGCTAAGGACATTCCCGGCAATAAGCGAATCTGTAGGCAGCAACCTTAGGTTGGCGATTCCCTTTGGGCCCAGGGTCATATATCTTGGGGATTATGATCGATGAAGCATCAATCCGTAGGGGCTATGAGCTGATCCGTCAGAGTTTAGACGAGCGCGGACGTCGGCTGTATGCCTCGGCTCAAGTGCGCGCTTTGGGAAGCCGAAGCCTTGCTGCGGTGTCACGGGCGACAGGGATCGCCCGAAGTACGATTGGGCGCGGGCTTAAGGATTTAGATTGTAGGCATGAACTCATTCCTGATCGTGTCCGAAGAAAGGGTGGCGGCCGCAAGTCCTGTATCGCGGAACAGCCTAACCTTATCAGAGATTTACAGCAAATTGTCGAACCAATCACTTTGGGCGATCCGGAGCGGGCACTCTATTGGGTTTCGAAGAGTTTAGCCAAGCTTGCCGCTACCTTGCGTTCCATGGGACATAAAGTGGGGCCAACCACAGTCGGTATTCTCCTCAAGCGTTTGGGATACAGCCGCCAGGGCAATTTCAAGGCCAATGAAGGTCACCAGCACGCCGACCGTGATGCCCAGTTCGAATACATAAATGCAAAGGTTTTGGCCTTTCAGGCTGCCAGTCACCCGGTCATTTCGGTTGACACTAAAAAGAAAGAACTGATCGGTAACTATAAAAATCCTGGTACCGATCTTCGTCCAAAAAAGAAGCCCCGCCGCGTTAACGGTCATGACTTCCCAGATAAGGTCCTTGGCAAGGCTGTCCCTTATGGGGTCTACGATATTTCGGCAAATGCTGGGTGGGTCAGCGTCGGCATTAGCCATGATACCGCCCAGTTTGCTGTACACTCTATTGGTCGATGGATCGATCGGTTGGGCAGGAAGCGGTACCCAACCACAGACCGACTTTTGATCACGGCTGATGGCGGCGGCAGCAATGGCGTCCGGGTGCGCCTTTGGAAGTTAGAGCTCCAGAAGCTTGCCAATGAAACTGGCCTGACCCTGGATATATGCCATTATCCTCCTGGTACCTCAAAGTGGAACAAAATCGAACACCGTCTGTTCTGCCACATTTCTCAGAACTGGAGAGCGCGTCCTCTAACTAGCTATCTCGCCGTCGTCGAACTGATCGCGGCGACGACAACGAAAACTGGCCTGAAGGTCGTCTGCGAGCTCGACAACATGACCTATCCGAAGGGAATTAAGGTGTCCGACGCTGAGATGGACGCCATCAACATAACCCATGACGAGTTCCACCCTGAGTGGAATTACACCATATCACCCAGCAAACCAGTGTGAAGCGGTTATTGGCGGGGGAGTCCTAAACGGCACATGACCCTGCGTAAGGCTGAGATGGTGCTGAACCGTCTTGCTGATCAGAACGCGGTCATGATCGAGGTGCCAATGGTTGAGGATCGCGCAGCGTTGGTTGACGACCTTGCTGACGCCGGTATCCGTGCCGTGCTCCAGGTAGCATGAGGTGGAAATGGGACCGGACAGCAAAATGCGGATGATCCGAACGGATGAGGAGCATGGAGCCGCAATCCGTGAGATTGAGCGCCTATGGAGTGCCGAGCCAGGAACCCCAGAACATGATAGTCTGGTGTTGCTCGGCAATCTGGTAAATGCTTATGAGGAAAAAAAGGTCGCCGATTGATTGACGGCGCAATGAGTGGGGTAGGCTATGACCGATATCCGTTGGAAGCAGCGTTTCGACAACTTTGATCGAGCCTTCGTCCTTTTGAGAGAGGTCAACGATCGTGGGGTAAGCACCCTTTCACAGTTGGAAAAAGAAGGCGCTATTCAACGGTTTGAGTTCGCATTTGAGTTAGCATGGAAAACCATAAAGGATTATCTCGAACAAGATGGCATCGTCGTAAAGCCAGCAACGCCGAGGAATGTTATCAAGGAAGCGTTCGCAGCATCACTGATTGATGATGGGCAGGTGTGGATAGATATGATGCTACACAGAAATCTATTAGCCCATACATATAACAGCAAAACATTTGATGAAGTGCTGAAGGTGGTTTCGGAGAGATACTTTGCGGCATTTGATCAACTTCATGAGTTCTTTATCAGCAGGGCTCTCATGTCATGAGTGATAAAGGGCTGACTTCTTCTGAAATCGAACTTATGAGGTCAGTGTTCAGGCGGTATCCCGATATTGTTGAGGTAATCTTATTTGGCTCTCGGGCAAAAGGAACGCACCGCCCTCAATCGGATGTAGATTTGGCTTTGGTTGGGGTGGCTGATGACCTGATGGCCGAAGTCGTTGCTGAAACACTTGAGGCGCTGCCAATGCCATACCGGTTTGATGTGAAGGCCCACGACGGGATCAAATATCAACCCCTACTCGATCATATACAGAGGGTTGGCGTCAGCCTCTATCGGCGTCAATAAAGGCGATAGGAATTTGCTAAGTTTATCGAAGCATAGAGTTTAGTATCAGAAAATATTCACCGCTTCTTTCTTATCTTGGGCATGGCATCAGCGTAAAGCGTATGATATATGCCACCTTCGAAATGTCGGCAAAATATCTCCTCGGCTGCTTTCAGATTTAGAAATTGGTAGTATACTCGGAAAACCGCAACAGCAGCGTCGAAGCCGTTGTTGCTAAATGCCGAGGAAACAGCCAATACCACATCAGATGGATATTCAGGGCGGCGTTTAGTTAGGGGGGCTTCTGTGATACCAGCGGGCCATTTCCATGGCTTATGGTCGCCCATCACTTGAAAGAGCATGGTGTGGTCTGTCAGCACCTTCTGAAATTTGACGGGACGTCGAGCCATCTGAAATCTCCGAACACATAACACGCAGTTCACGATATGTACCACATCTGTGCGAGGAATGAAAGAGAAATCTGGTTGTAGAATGTTCATTGGATAGTGAGCATCGGTGCTTTCAGCGTTGCGCGGGTATGATAATCTCCGGCCAGAGCACTCAGCGAGCGAGCACAATATGACCGATAGCATTGATGCCCTCATCCTCCGGATTGTCCCGTCAGATGGCACGACGATCGGCAACGGGAGGGTGCTGGAGGGGCTCAAGCGGATAGTGCCTACGATCTCGGAACAGGACTACTGGAAGGCCAGGGATGCTCTAATCGACCGAGGTGTGCTGGGCAAGGGGCGCGGTCGTGGTGGCGCTGTGTACCTGATTACCTCGGCGGACAAACCAGCGCCGCAGGCCAGGGTGATCGAGGCCGTTTCCGAGGATGACGATGCCGCTCTCGAAGCGGGTGACGGTCTCAACTACGGCGGCGCAGATACAGGGGACGAGGACGCGGTGGATGAGACGGAAGATGGCTTCACGCTGACGAGCCCGACTGACCCAGAGCCAAAGAAGCGCCGGTTGACGGCTGGAAAGAAGCCTCAAAGGAAAATCAACTCGTCCGAAGACCCGCATGTAATGAGTTATCGCCATCTCGACAAACGGGTCAACAACCCAGAAGTTGGCATGGTCCATCCAGAAAACGACCCTGACAAGCCCAAAACTGTGTGGGCTTATGATCCACACATTGACCCATCACTAAACTTTGATATGGGCCGATCAAAGATAGAGAAGGTGATCGACGATGCTTTAGGCTCTGGTGATATTGATCGTATGCGGGATGCGCTGATGGAGTTGAAAAATCTCCAGTCACCATACCTCAACTGGTCTGGAAAAGCAGAGCGAACAAGTTTTGAGGTCGACACCGTATCGCTACATGTTCACGAGCGTATCGACACAGCGAGTATACTGTCAGAAGTCCGTAAGAGAATAAAAGGCGATAAAAGATCACAAGAAAAGGCATTCCAGCCTGATTTATTCGGCGCACCGTTTGCGGCCCTCCCACTACGCCAAGCAATCGATTTTTATAGGCACGAAAAGAACTGGTCAAATCGCCTTGTTGCTGGGGATTCTCTTCTTGTGATGAACTCTCTAATTCAGAAGGAGAGTATGGCTGGTCGTGTCCAGATGATTTACATAGACCCACCATATGGCATCGCATATGGATCAAACTTTCAGCCGTTCACCAACAAGCGGGATGTAAAGGATGGAACAGATGCTGACCTAAACCAAGAGCCTGAGATGATAAAGGCATTCAGGGACACCTGGGAACTCGGAATACACTCATACCTCACATACCTACGCGATCGCGTTCTGACAGCAAAGGGCTTGTTGAGCAATAGCGGCAGCATATTCGTTCAGATAAGTTCTGAGAATGTACACCTTGTGCGTAATATTCTCGATGACATATTTGGTCCGAAAAACTTTGTCGAAACAATAGTGTATAGAACTAAAAACATGACCCTCGGAGGCAAACTCCTTGAGGGCGTATTTGACTTTGTTATTTGGTATTGTGTCGACAAAGATTGTGTCAAATTTAGACGGTTATATACAGAAACAAATGTCGAAGGCGACTCGCACTGGAATAAGTATATTCGTCTAAACGGAAAATGCGAGACGATGTCAGCAAGTCAAATAAACAACGGCGCGCCAATCCCAGAAGGAGCAAAGATATATCAGTTGACATCTCTGAACCCGACAGGGTCATTTGACACAGGAATATATACATTCAACTTCTGTGGTCTATCCTATAACCCACCAGCAGGAAAATCATGGAAATCCCCCCCGAAAGGCATGAGCCGCCTCTCGTGGGCAGATAGACTTGAGCCATACACCGCGGGTCAGACGGTGAGATACCGGCTCAAACTTGAGGATTACCCCGTTTCTCCAATTCACAACATATGGGCGGATACTGCCCCCGCATCCGATAAGATGTATGTTGTTCAGACGGCAAACAAGATTATCGAGCGATGCCTCCTAATGACAACAGATCCTGGCGATCTTGTTATGGACCCGACCTGTGGGTCCGGTACTACTGCTTACATTGCCGAAAAGTGGGGGCGGCGTTGGATTACATGCGACACATCACGAATTGCGATAACTATGGCCAAGCAAAGGCTTATGACTGCTGGATATGATTATTACACATTACGCTATCCACACGAGGGATTACGAGGCGGGTTTATTTATAAAACAGTGCCGCATGTGACACTAAAGTCAATCGCCAATAATCCTGATATCGACGATATCTACGAGCGTATTCACCACAAGGTTGATGCGGCATTGACTATCCTAAATGGTTCACTGAAGGTGGCTCCACCATTTATACCCACCCAGGGTGCTCGAAATGGCATGGAGATTATCTTCACAAAAGGCGAGATGCTGAACGAGTGGGAGGTACCGTTCGATTGGCCTGATAACTGGCCAGCCGAGGCAAAACCAAACTTTGATGCTTTCCACGCAGCACGACAGACGATGCTGCTGGCCATGGACCAATCCATCTCCGCACATGCCGAGCCAGAGACCCTCTATGACCAGCCCGAGATTGACAGGAACAAGTTGCGTATCACCGGCCCATTCTCGGTTGAGGCGGCGCCCAATCCAACTGTGATGGCGCTCAACGAGGTCCGGCCTGTTGATGAAGCGGATGTGGCCGTTGCTCGATCTGGAGAAACTTCACGACAGGGGCAATGGCGCGACGAACTGATGAAGACTGGTATCCGAGGCAAGGGCGGGCAGATGCTCAGGTTTGCGGAGGTCGAGCCCATCCCCGGTCTCCGGTATCTCCACGCAACAGGAACCTTTGCGGAGAGTGGGGATCGGGTGGTCGTCAGTTTTGGCCCCGAACATGCCGCACTTGAGCAGAGACAGGTCGAACTTGCTCTGTCGGAAGCCGAGAAACTGAGGCCCGCACCAAAGTTTATCGTCTTCTGCTCCTTCACCTTCGATCCCGAGGCGGCCAAAGACATTGATGAGGTGAATTGGCCGGGCGTGACGCTGCTGAAAGCCCAGATGAACACAGACCTGTTGACCGAGGATCTGAAAAAAGCGCGGTCGAGCAATCAGAGTTTCTGGCTGATGGGGCAGCCTGATGTCGATGTGCGGAAACGGGCAGACGGTCTGTGGGAGGTCGAGGTCAATGGCTTCGACTATTTCGACCCAAGGGCTGGTGAGGTGGTATCTGGTGGAAAAAGCAAGATCGCTATGTGGTCGCTTGATACTGACTATGACCAGAGGTCTTTGTTCCCCCATCAGGTATTCTTCCCGATGGCCGGTAAGAAGGAAGGTTGGAGCCGTCTAAAGAAGACCATCAAGGCAGAGTTGGATGAGGATATGCTTGAGAGATTTCATGGAACAATCTCGCTGCCTTTCTCAGCGGGAGACAACAAGTGTGTTGCGGTCAAAATAGTTGATGATCGAGGCATAGAATCCCTGAAAATTGCTTCGCTCGCTTGATGAGGGTGTGATCATGAAAAGCCCGCCCTCGCTCATTATCAACTCACCGTTTGTCCGCCCAGAGCAACACTGGGTGGAGGACAAGGCAGGAGGCCTGACTATCAAGGCTGAACGGCGTCCAGCAGGGTATGAGATTTTCGATGTGCGTAATAACACGAGACGCACCGAGGAACTGACCCTCGTCAATACCATCCGCCACCGTGTCGAGAAATGGCGCGAAGCCGGATATCCAGGCATCACCAGCGTCACGAGAAGGCTTCTCGAACACTGGTTTGATGCGTCAGCACGCCAATACCCATTCTATTTCTGCCAACTTGAAGCCATCGAAACATTGATATGGTGGACTGAGGGTGCGGAGGAGTTCACTCAGGGTATCCACATCCCAGGAGATGGGGGGCCGTGGGAGCGTCTCTGTAATAAGATGGCGACGGGTAGTGGCAAGACCACTGTGATGGCGATGATTATCACATGGCAGGTCCTCAATGCTATTACATACCCAAAACGAAACAAAGATTTTAGTCGGGCTGTGTTTATTGTTGCCCCTGGCTTGACAGTCAAGGAGCGGCTACAAGTCCTTTATCCTGGAAACATCAGCAACTATTATGATGAATTTTCGCTTTGCCCATCTGAAGCACTCCGTCAGAAACTAAACCAAGTCGATATTATAATCGTGAATTGGCACGCCTTGATGCCGCTGAAGGAAGTCAAGAAATCTGTTGTGAAGAAGGGGGCGGAATCTGATGAGGCATTTACTCGGAGGGTTCTTGGAAAACTGGCATCGCACAAAAACATAATTGTTATCAACGATGAGGCTCATCACGCATATCGCAAGGCCCCAGAAATCAAAATAAGCAAAAAAGCCGCCGAAGAACAAGGCCTTGATCTTGAAGAGGCCACAAGATGGATTGAAGGACTTGATCGCATCCACAATACCAGAGGGGTTCAGCGGTGCTTTGATCTGTCCGCAACTCCGTTTGCGCCCACAGGAAAGGCGAGCACTGATACAGCCCTGTTTGACTGGATTATTTCAGACTTTGGCCTGAACGATGCTATTGAGGCTGGGTTGGTCAAGACACCTCGGGTGGTTGTTCGAGATGATGCTCTGCCCGATGCCAAAACGATGCGATCAAGGCTCTACCATATTTACCGCGACCCGTCGGTTGCTGAAGACCTAAATCGGAAGGCCCAACCGCATGAGGCCCTCCCCAAATTGGTCCAGGACGCATACACGCTGCTCGGGGCTGACTGGCGTGAGACATGTCGCCAGTGGCAAGATATGGGACACAACTCCCCGCCGGTCATGCTGACGGTCTGTAATCGGACAGAGACATCAGCGAGGATTGAAGCGGCGGATTCAAATTTCGTAGCGAACACCGCTTAACCGAAAGGGGTTAAGGTGGTGCGATGAAAGAGAAAAGACGACAACTGACCGTGGCGGACCGAGCGCTCATCGAGCTGCGACTGCTTG
>Ga0118677_10012298_pt1 | contig 12592 bp, 7 predicted proteins | sample AliMusrvi5mmetaG_FD_86154 | JGI IMG/M metagenome (GOLD analysis project Ga0118677, IMG submission 86154)
TATTAACATTTCAAACATTTCAAACGTTTCAAACATTTCAAACATTTCAAACATTTATAGCTATCTATGCAATATGACATGTTAACGATACTGGGTCCGACTGCCACAGGAAAGACCCAACTGGCTGCCAGGATTGCACTAAGGTTGAATGGAGAGATACTTTCTGCGGATTCCAGACAAATATACAGGGGTATGGATCTTGGTACCGGGAAAGACCTTGCCGATTATACAATAGACGGTGTTAAGGTTCCCTATCATCTGATTGACCTGGCAGAAGCCGGAACCCAGTACAATGTGTTCGAATTTCAACGCGAGTTTATCAAAGCTTATGAGGATATCCATAACAGAGGAAGGTTCCCGGTTTTTTGCGGGGGAAGTGGTTTGTACCTTGAGGCCGTCCTGCAAGGCTACAAATTGACACAAGTTCCTTCCGACAAGAACCGCAGGGCTGAGCTCGAAGAATTGCCTCTTGAGGAACTTGCGAGAATATTGAAAGGATATAAAAAGGTGCATAATAGCAGTGACACCGAAACTAAAAACAGGGCCATCAGGGCCATTGAAATTGAGGAATATCTATTGAAACAACCTGAACTCAATTTTGAATTTCCAACGATTGGTTCACTGATCATTGGAATCCGGATTGACCGGGATATGCGGCGGGAACGTATCACAAACCGTCTGATACAGAGGCTGGAGGGAGGAATGATTGAGGAAGTTCAAGGATTGCTTGACCGCGGATTAACGCCTGAAGATCTTACCTACTACGGACTTGAATACAAGTTTCTTACCCTCTATCTGATCGGAAAATTGAGCAAAGAGGAGCTTTTCGAGCAGTTGAACATAGCTATCCATCAATTTGCAAAAAGGCAAATGACCTGGTTCCGAAAGATGGAACGAGAGGGATTCCATATCCACTGGATTGATGGCCTGTTGCCCTTGGAGGAGAAGGTTGAGATCGTTATGGATTTGCTGAGGTAAGAAGTACTTAGAATTTGGAGTACTTCAAGTACTTAGAGTTAATGTGTCGTTAGCATGATAGATAATAAATTGCATTGTGTAGTAGACTGGGCTATTCCTATCGCTGGAATGCGAACTCTAAGTACTCCAAACTCTAAGTACTCCAAACTCTAAGTACCCTAAGTACTTTTTTCCTGTTTGTCGTTTCAAAGAATAGCTCTAACTTTACAAAAAATTGACCTATGAACATCTTAATCAAAACTGCCGAACAGATAGAAGGAATAAGGAAAAGCTCTCAGCTTGCCGGAGAGACTTTACAATATATCAAACCATTTATTAAGGAGGGTGTTTCCACCGAATACCTGGATAGTTTAATTCATCAATTCATGGTTGAGCATGGGGCGATTCCGGCAACTCTCGATTACAATGGTTTCCCAAAGTCCTGCTGCATCTCGTTGAACGAGGTTGTTTGTCACGGTATTCCATCACCCAAAACAGTTCTTAAGAATGGAGATATCCTCAATGTAGATGTGACCACAATTCTGGATGGCTATTTTGGGGATACCAGTAAAATGTTTGTGGTGGGAGAAGTTTCAAATGAAGCTGAAAAACTGATTCGGGCAACCAAACAATGCCTTAATTTGGGAATCCAGCAGGTTTTCCCTGGAAATTATTTTGGGAACATTGGATACTTCATCAACAGGTATGCTACTTCGCAGGGCTTCAGTGTGGTATATGAATTTTGTGGTCATGGAGTCGGTGTAGAGTTTCATGAAGATCCGCAGGTTGATCATGCCGCCAGGAAAAACAGCGGACCCAGGATGAAACCAGGCATGATTTTTACCATTGAACCTATGATCAACGAAGGAAAACCAAGAGTCAGGGTAGATCAGTTGGATGGCTGGACTGCTCGTACCGTTGATGATAAATTGTCAGCACAATTTGAACATACTTTGCTGGTAACAGAGACGGGTTGTGAAGTACTTACCGATGTAACCGGGGAATATCCACTGACTTAGAATGTTGATTTCGTTTAAAATGTTTGAAGGGTTTGAAATGTTACAATATTAACATCTCAAACCCTTCAAACGTTATAAACCCTTCAAACAAATTGTTATTTTCCCTGTTTTTGGCCAATTTTCTCAAGTTTGTTAAGATCTTCAACCTTAAAATTTCCAAAGAATGAAATCAAAAGATTGGAATTGTCGTGGTCACCTTTGTTCCAGATAATCACATGACACTCAGAAACTCTGTCACCTTTCCTTTCAATCCAGAATTCGGCGTCATCGTTCTGTTTCTCCCCATTTGGATGAACCTGTTCATAATGGAGTGATCCCAGTTCTCTTGACATTTCTTCCGAAAAATGTTTGATAGTACCCTTCTCAGGATTGTAAATCATAATTCTGAATTCCTGGAAATCGCCGGTAATTTTCTTTCCCTCTTCGTCGAGGTTCAGATTCATCGCATCGATCATCGATTTGGAGAAGGAGAAGTAGGTGATACCTGCCTCTTTGGAATAATGGTCATAAATCCTTTGAGATTTTGTCTGTCCGAATCCGGACAGGAAGGAGAGTAGCATGGCAACCAATATGCCTACACGATAAAAGAAGCTCATAGTTCTATTTTTTAGTGGATTTAACAATTGGAATAGCTCTGTTCACCAACGTCAGGCCCTCCTGTTTCATGGTCCAGTATTTGTTGACCATGTCTTCGTCGTACATATCCGTTGTGTTTTTTACGTCTCGAAGAATGCTTTTTACAGACTCATCCAGATAAATGGTTTTTCCGGTTGGAACCAAAATTTTGAGGTTGACCCTTTGATTCCTCCATATTTTCGGGAGTTGATAGGCTGCAGGAACATGAACCAGTGAATCTTTTAGCTGATAGGCAAATGGAATGTCATCTGCATTTTGCCTTGCCTTGCTGATGTTTAATCCTCTGGAAGTCTTACTGATCACCAGCTCAGCCTTGTTTTCATCATTTCTCTCGATTCTTAGCTCAGGAATACCAATCAGAATATCCTTCCCATCAAGATTTCCAACTTTAAACCGGCTGAAATCCAAATCAGGATCGATAATCGCTTCCAGGTCGGTCTCGTAAGCCAATCTTTTTGCGGAGATATAAATTGTGTCGTAAGAAGTAAGAATTTTTTCATGATTGGTTACTGTGGTTTGTTTGCTGAATTCTCCTAAGGTAGTTCCTCCGCTTAAGAGCAGGATGAATATCCCCACTACGAACAATCCCCCGAAAATCGGTCCCAGGATATGATGTTTGGTCCTGATCCCAAAAATCATCTTGACTCCTGCCACGATGAGCAAGATCAATGGTATTCCAATCACCAGTGCCAGGCCGATTGTCATCCAGGTCAAGGTTGCTCCGGGTGTATAAAGGAAATCGAGGACATTGAATCCATGACTGAAAGGGAGCATGGTTATCACCTGATGGGAAGCAAACAGCAGGGAGAAGAGCACAATGATTAATATGACTCCTACAAATAGAAAGGGTATCCCAATAATGACCAAAAGAATCGTTCCGAGTATCTTAAGGGCAGAGAGAAGTGTATCACCAATGTCACGGGCATTACTTCTCCCTTGGGTGTAAGCAGGATGAGTACGGTAATTTTTGAAGTTCTCTTTTACATCCTGCATCTCTTCCTTGATAGATTTGGAAATACTGTCGATATTTACGACTTCGCCCTTCATCTCCAGCCTTTGTGCTGTAGTGGAGGCTTTTGGGACTACAATCCACAAAACCAGATAGGCGAGTACGCCACTTCCGCCAACGAAGAAAATCAGTACAAAAATGATTCGCAAAATGACCGGATCGATGGAAAAGTAGGCACCCAATCCACCACAAACACCACCAAGGACTTTATCCTCAGGATCCCTGTAAAGTCTTCTGCCCCCAGTTTGATAGAATCTTTTGCCAGATGCATGTTGCTTTTCCTCCTCTTCATTGGAAATAGCTTCGGGAGTACCCATGATCGCAATCACCTCATTCACGTGAACCAGATTGATCACCTCTCCACCATTTTTGATTTTTTCGGTAAAAATTTCTGCGATTCTGGTTTCAATGTCTTCCACAATCTCCTTGGCCTCAGCATCATTGCCAAAATGTCGGGTGATCTGGGTCAGATAAGCATACAGTTTATCGTATGCATCATCGTCGATGTGAAAAATTGATCCGCTTAGGTTGATGGTTAATGTCTTTTTCATTTTCTTGTTGTTTATCTTAGTTTTTATTTTTCTGCTATTTTTATTGTTACGACATTTATCTTGCCGATTTCCCTTACTTTATCCTTTAACCTTTAGTTGCTTGATGGCATCCACCAATTCAGACCACGAAATTTCAAGTTCAGAAAGGAACTTTTCACCTTCCGCTGTCAGTTCATAATACTTGCGTGGAGGTCCCTGGAGAGATTCTTCCCACTTGTAGGAGAGATACCCGTCGTTTTTCAACCGGGTGAGCAATGGATAGAGTGTGCCTTCCACTACAATCATCTGCGCTGCCTTCAGCTCGCCAATGATGTCTGAAGCGTACAGCGGCTTCTTGGAGAGTATCAGGAGTATGCAGTACTCCAGTATACCCTTCCTCATCTGCGCTTTTGAATTGTCTATGTTCATATTGCCTCAATTAAATCTGTTTAAACTTTGAAAATGGCTACTTTTTGAATTATTAGTATTGCTAAGGTACCTTTCATTACACGTAAGTAGGCAATACAAATATATATATTATTTATGGTACTATGCAACACATAGTACCATAAATATTTTATTTTTTTAAATTGCAATAAATCAGATATTTAATTGCTGTATTTTAGACCTATCGATAAGTTTTCCGCTCTAAATTCTTTTAAAAAATAATTTTAAAGATTTTAAATGTGCGAATTAATGCCCTTATCTAACAAAAAACCCGGCTCCTTTGCAGGAATCGGGTTTGAAAATACAATGGGTTTCGCGGCAGGGAAGTGGGATCAAACGCTTTTAGAGGATCTCTTGCGTTCAATTTCGCTTAATTTAATCTTTCTCAATCGGATAGACTTTGGTGTAACCTCCACATATTCGTCCTTTTGAATGTATTCGAGTGCTTCTTCCAGACTGAATTTCGTTGCAGGTGTCAGACGTATTTTGTCATCAGAGCCGGAGGCACGCATATTGGTAAGTTTCTTGGGTTTTGTCAGATTGAGTACCAAGTCACCTTCGCGGTTGTTTTCACCGCAGACCTGTCCCTCGTAAATTTCATCCTGTGGTTCTATAAAATAGCGTCCTCTGTCCTGCAGTTTTCCAAGAGAATAAGCAAATGCAGTACCTGTCTCCATCGCAATCAGAGAGCCATTGACTCGGGTCTCGATCGGGCCTTTGAATTTGTCGTAATGGAGAAACCTGTGAGACATGACTGCTTCACCCTGTGTAGCTGTAAGCAGGTTGGTACGCAACCCAATGATTCCCCTTGAAGGGACATGGAATTCCAAATGGGTGCGATCCCCTTTGTGTTCCATGTTGATCATTTCCCCTTTGCGGCGGGTTACGAAGTCGATAGCTGTACCTGCCATTTCTGCAGGCAGGTCGATATCCAATAGTTCGATCGGCTCATTCCGTTCTCCATGAATCTCCTTATAGAGTACCTGCGGTTGTCCAACTTGCAATTCATATCCTTCGCGACGCATGGTTTCAATTAATACCGACAAATGCAGTACTCCACGACCATTGACATTCCATGAATCGGCTGAATCAGTTGGTTCGACACGCAGCGCCAGGTTTTTCTCCAATTCGCGTTCGAGGCGTTCGTGAATATGGCGGCTGGTGACAAATTTGCCTTCTTTGCCATAAAAGGGTGAATTGTTGATGGTGAAAAGCATGCTCATGGTAGGCTCATCGACATCGATGGGGTCCAGTGCCTCAGGGTTTTCATAGTCACAAATGGTATCTCCGATTTCAAAATCGTCAATTCCAACCAATGCACAGATGTCGCCATTTAGGGCCGTGGCTACTTTCTCACGCCCCAAACCAGTGAAAACATGCAACTCTTTTATTTTGGAACGGGTGATGGTCCCGTCGCGTTTTACAAGAGAAACATTCATACCTTCTTTCAACTCACCACGATGGATGCGACCAATGGCAATCCGACCGATGTATTTGGAATAATCAAGTGAGGTAATCAACATTTGAGGCGTACCTTCGTTTTCAGGAGGAGCAGGGATGTGTTCCAGAATGGCATCAAAAAGTGGTTCAATATCTTTAGCAGGACTCTTCCAGTCTGTGCTCATCCAGTTTTGTTTGGCTGAGCCATAAATGGTTGGGAAGTCCAATTGTTCTTCGGTGGCATCCAGACTGTACATCAGTTCAAAAACCTGTTCGTGAACAACGTCCGGACGGCAGTTTGGTTTATCCACCTTGTTAACCACCACGATGGGTTTCAAACCAAGTTCTATGGCTTTCTGAAGCACGAACCTGGTCTGGGGCATGGTTCCTTCGAAGGCATCGACGAGCAGTAAAACGCCATCTGCCATGTTCAGGACTCTTTCAACTTCTCCTCCGAAATCGGAGTGACCGGGGGTGTCAATGATGTTAATCTTGACTCCTTTGTAGACCACTGATACATTTTTTGCCAGGATCGTAATCCCTCTCTCGCGTTCCAGATCATTGCTGTCAAGGATTAATTCTCCCGGATTCTGGTTGGAGCGAAAGATGTTGGAGTGCATGATCATCTTGTCTACCAAGGTTGTTTTGCCATGGTCGACATGGGCAATTATCGCTATGTTTCTTATTTTTCGCATCTTACTAATTTGGGTGCAAAGATAGTTATAAATTCAGGGCTATGAATCAGCCTTATAAAAACCTTCTGTTAAATTTATATCAACCGAAAAACTAGGATAAAGGATAAAGGTTAAAGGCTAAAGTAAGATTTGTGCAGAAAATGAGATATGAGAAATAAGAAATGAGATATAGGACATGAGAATTGAGATATGAGAATATCAAGAGAAGCGCATTCTTACCTTTATCCTTTATCCTTTAACCTTAATCCTTAATCCTTTGGATGGTTTATTGCAGCACAAAATGATAGGTAATCGTTCCCTTTTGAAATGCAGGGGCATTGTCGTCAACGTTAAACTTTGCAGCGCGGGCCGCTTTGCTTGCAGCCTCAAGGAGATCGGGATCGCTGGAGGTGGAACCGAAAATGCCGGCGCGAACTGCCGAAACTTTGCCAAGTTTATCAACCGTGACTTCAACGACAACGATACCACCTTCATTGCCCGGATAGGCCGGTTTTGGAAGTGATAGTTTCTGTCTCCCTGACAGATTATATGAAATCCCGTTTCCGGTTCCTCCGCCCGGGCCATACCTCTTGACCCCAGGTTGTCCGTTCGGATCACCCTGATTCCCTGGTCCATAGGTAATCCCTTCTCCCTTTGAAGATGAGCCATTGTCAGTGAGTCCGCCTCCAAAAGCATTTTTGGCCCTCGAGTTGATATTGCCGATCATTTGCTCCTGCTGCTTTTTTTCCAAGAGTTTCTGCTCCTCGGCTTTTTGCTGTGCAAGTTGTTCCCGTTTCTGTTGTTTCTCAGCTTCGATAACAGGATCAGGTTTCTTTTTCTCAACTGCTTTTTTCTGGACCTTTGGTGAAGTATGGAGAGCAATGGATGGTTCATGTTCCTGCGTAAGCAGGTTCTCTGGCTTGATATCAGACTGTTTGAATTGAACGGTGGGAATGTTGGTAGCTTTTTGTGATGCTTGTACAGGAGGTTTATAAATATTGTCATTTTTTGAAAAGACGGCAGATGGCTCTTCCTCTCCCTTGCCATTTTCGGAATAGCCAAAGTCGACCAGTAATCCTTCATCGGTCTGAAGTTTCAGATCGACAGAAAGTTTGAGCATCAGCAACAAAATTACGATGCCTGCGTGAATCAACAAGGTATAAATGATCCCCGATTTTTGGCCTTCAGATAATGTCATACATTCAAAAATTAGCCGGCATATCCATGAATTATTCAGATGTTGCCGGAATTCAGAACCATGCGTTGAACGACAAAATTAGAAATTAATTCCACATTAGTTGACCGGAATATTCCCGGCCGGTTTTTGGGGTTGCTTTTTTTTGTCACGTTTTGGCCGGAAAAGGTCCTTGAAGGAGTTGAAACTTTCCCGGTAGGTAAAGCCAATACCTTGCTTATAAGGTGCAGTGTCGTAAATCATGTCCGTATTTGCCCTGTTATAGGCTTTTAGCTCCAGTTTACCGGATTTAATCAGTTTCACAAATACCTCTATTTCACCCAGAACAGCATTGTTATTGGTGGTTTGAAGATTGGAATTGTTGCCGATGTTTCCATTGATAGTCACCCGGTCATCGAAGATCTGGGTGCTGAGAGCAAGTTCCATCTGGTTGGTATTCACCTGATCTCCAGGTTTGTAATTGAATCCAACATCAAAATTGGTGCTGATCTGCGACAGCCAGTTGGACAGTTGGTTCGAAAGCATTTCTGATGTAGTGGCTCCTACAAGTGCGCCCGTATTTGCCTGTGTATCGGTTCTTCCGCGGATATATTCCGGAGTGTAAAATTGTCCAATCAACATCAGGGCAAGCATTTGTCTGTTGATGTCGTCCTGCGTACTGATGAATTGTTGCAACTCGTCCTTGGTACGCTCATCGGCAGTGGGAAACAGAATATCAAATTTAAGTACCGGATTAAGTAATTTGTGAGATAGGTTGATCTTGCACTCAACCGGAATCCTTCCTATATTCTCATTCTTGTAGGTATCAACCAATAAGTCTTTTACAGAGGCTTTAAGATTGTAAACCGCATTAAGATCAACGATTGCTTCATATGGGTCACCGTTCCAGGTTATTGTACCTCCTTGTTCCAGTTTAAATTTTTTGCCAATTACATTTTGGAGTGTAAACAGATAATCACCCTTGTCGATGGTGTAGTCGCCATACATGGTAAAATCACCCTGCTGATCATATCTCATGCGAAGATTGCCCGAACCCTGACCTGAGATTATATCACCAAGCGTTGAATTGAACAGAATCTGAATCTTGGCAGAAGGAGTGGCCGTAATATTCAGGTTCATTTCAAAGGAGCTGTTATCGGGTTCTTCCTCTGGTAACGGATTGCGATTGATCAGAGAGTCAGGGGTGACAAAACGAATAAAATTGTTTTCAGCGGCTGAAGCGGGAGTTTCCATAGGAATGACAATTTGGGTTCCCTCTTCACTCTTTACATTGATATCTAATTTAACCTGTTCGCCTGCTCCGGTGATCAGTACATCCCCGCTTGCGTGGGCCTCACCGTAAAACAAGGAATTATCAGCCAGGGTGGTTTTCAACACCTCCAGCTTCTTTGTTTGTACTCCCAAATGGTATTTTAACTTTCCAAACATTTTATGGGTGATATAACCGTTGAAAAGTGCCGGATTATTTTCACTGTCCTTCAGGGTAATTCTTCTGAAAACGATAGAGTCTTTGGCAAATTCGACAGCTTGATGGAAGGTATAGGCTACTTTGGTATAGTCAATCCCAATCTTTCCATCCCTTATCTCTACTTTGCCCCGGAAACTGGGATCTTCAAAGGTTCCGGTAATCTTTACCGTACCATCTCCTTTACCGCTCACGCTGTTTGAAAAACTTTTAAGAAAAGGATAGATTGTCTCAAGCGAAAAGTTTGTCAGACTTGCGTTGTAATTCAAAGAATCGGTACGGGGCGTAAAAAAACCTTTGATTAGCAGGGAGGTTGTATCATTTTTATTCAATCGGATCGACGTGTATAGCCGTTTTTCTTCGTTGTTCCAGATGTTGTCGAGCATCACATCCCCGAACAGGTTTTTATCAAAATGAAAATTTTTGATTCCCAGGCTGCTGTTCAGGAACAGGGAATTTTTGATATCCGAAATCTCTGTCTCGCCACTCAGAGATCCTTCGATACCTATTTTTTGTTTTGAGATTAGGTCGAAGAATCCCAGATTAATGTTCTTTACTTCTATCTTTAATTTATCCGTCTGATTGTCTGTAAGTTTGCCATTAATTCTAAAAAATTCATCTCCATGGTGCAGATTGAAATTGGAGACGACAACGCTTGAAGAATCAATGTGGATCTTGCTTCTTTCAAATTGCCACAGCGTATCTGCGACCAAAAAGCCGGATGGCTGGATCGAAAAATCTGACATTCTGTGACCATCCCCATTTATTGAGAAAAGGCCTTCCATGTTAATTTTGCCACTATAAGTCTTTTCGTTTTTGGTGCCCCAGGCAAAGGTTGTCAGCAAGGTGTCGTTAAAGAGGGTGTTGTCAAGTGAAACATCATCAATCCGGTAGTTTTCACCCAAATGCGTCTCTCTCAATCCCAGACGAAGCATCCATCGGTTGCCCTGGTTTCGTGATGAGAAGGTAAGTCCACGGGTATGATAAGAGAGATAGGAAATATCTTCGGCCGAACAGTCAAAATTTAGACTTTTTTTCAGCGAATTGATTTCCCCTTTCAGTACAACGGGAGAGTTTGGAACCAATTCTGGTAAAAAGAAATAGGTAATCAATTCCGGCTTTTTGACATTGACGTCAAAGCTGAAAACATTGTTTCCTGCAACCCCTTCCTTGCTGAATGGCAAATCTGCAGATGGGAGGTAGTGCCGAAGATAATCGCGAAGTGTAAGTCCGGTTTCCAGAAGGCGGTAATTGCCAGCAATATCAATATCGGCAATATCAGACCTTAAGGTAAGGGTATTGCGGTCTGCAGAATTGGAAGTGCTTAACTTCAAGGCTTTTACATCAAAAGTCTTGTCCCCTCTTGAAAGTTCCATTTTATGAAGATCGATTGAACCGTTCAGTTCATCAATATTGCTACCTATAAAATTGGCATCCATCTCAAATGAGCATTTGGCATCCTTGTGTAATTGGTCTATCCCAAGGACAAACAGGTTAGCTGTTTTCACAGAGGAGGAAAAATTAAATGCTGGTATTTTACTCTCGAGGTCAGCTTTTCCTGAGAATTTCATCCGTAGATTTTTATCGTTGACGGTCAGTTGACCATCATAGCTCTTGTTGCTCGCAGTACCGTTCATATAGATTGAATCGATTCGGGTATTGTTGTAATAGAGACTGTCGATGTTTCCCTTGATGACTGCATTGAAATGAGTCTGTTTTTTGTTCACTACTACTTCAGTATGGAGCGTCACTTCTCCCAACTGATCATACCCAAGAAATTTTCCTACTTTAAACGATTTGGCATCTAGCATCCCCTTGAAAGTCACTGAGCCGGACAAAGAGGGAGCTATCGCAATATCAGTTGCCAACGATCCGAGTTCGCCGTTCAAAGTTCCATAGGCCACAAAATCAGATGGGAACCCACTGAAAGTCCCCTGATAGTTCAGATCGACATCGTCCAGCATCGATTTCGGAATCTTTGGATAGCGGTATGCATAGGCATCCGGTAACCTTACTGTTGCAAAATCATTGAAATTAAAGATGTTGTTGTAAAATTTCAGGAAGATATAGGTGTTTTGCCAGTCGGGTAAACCTTTGAGTTCAAGGTCTGCATTGAAGGAGGTCTTTTGACCTAATCTGAAGTTTAGTTTTTTGAATTTCAGGTTGTCAATGCTGCCTTTTACTCGGCCTGAAAATAAGATTGGTTCATTCATGCCCCAAATTTCGGGAATATAATAGGCCAAATCCGCTATTGATATGATGGATTCTGCCAGATTGCCATCATAATCGTACTGAAAAGCAAGCGGAAGATCCTCGGTTTTTTTAACTGCAGACAGTTTATCCATGAGTTGACTCTTTCGGTGCGTAACCTTCATGGAATCAGAAAATATGTTGGAATGTGCCGTAATCATGGCAAACTTGCTCAGAAAGAGTCCGGACGAATCAATTTTAGCCTTGAAGGTCAGATTGTTCAATGCAAATCCCGATTTTTCAGTAAAGGAGGCATTGTCGAGTACCATCTCCGTAGCAGCCTCTTTCTTGTTGACATGAACCAGGGAAAAATTCAATTTTTGAATATCAAGGTCGTTGAAATTGATCCCTTCATGAAAAATAGTATCGGCATATGGTTTTTTAAAACGGATGGAAGCGTCCCGGACAAACACATTCTTAAAGGAGACATTCCATGGAGAACTGTTATTGGCAGGTGGTGAAGCGTGGATTGAATCGAGAATAAATTGAAAATTGGTGCCTGTTGTATCCTGAAAAAGATGAATCCTTGGCTGTTGGACGTAAATGTTGTTCAGGTGAACACGACGGCTTCCATAGCGGATGCTGTCGATCTGTAACTTTAATTGATCTATGTAGACCAATGTATCCCTGGATTGATCCTCAATCACGATTTTTTCAAGTGTGATCTGGTCAAAAAAGGAAATATCAATGCCCCCAACCTTAATTTTTGTATTGAATGTCTGACCAACCTGGTCCATGAGCCACCTGACAGCTACTGTCTGGACGGTTTTGCTGCGAAATGCAATGTACAACAACTCAGGTGTGGCTACCAGTAGAATGGCTATGACGACAAATGTCTTAACCTTTTTTTTGATAACTTTGGACACTGATTGAGTTGGTTTTTGCTCTTCTGCCACAGGTGATGATTTATTGTTGTTGCCTTTTCTCAAGATATATTTCATCAAAATTGAGATAAAACCATGTTGAGTAT
>Ga0118677_10012299_pt1 | contig 12591 bp, 10 predicted proteins | sample AliMusrvi5mmetaG_FD_86154 | JGI IMG/M metagenome (GOLD analysis project Ga0118677, IMG submission 86154)
CGCCACGACCGGCAATTTCAACAACGACATCGGCCTGCCGCTCTGCCTGCTCGCCACGGCCGCGGATCTTCCGCGCGGGATCTTTGAGGTTGGATCCAACCATCCCGGCGAAATCGCCGCGCTCGCTCGCGTGCTGCAGCCCGATGCTGCGGTGGTGACATCCGTGGGGCCGGTGCACATCGAGCATTTTGGAACCGAGGCGGCCATTGCCGGCGAGAAAGGCGATCTGCTGCGCGCGGTGCCGGCGTCCGGCTTCGTTGTGCTCGATGCCGACGGCGCACACTTCGACTACCTGCGCCGCCAGCCTTATGCGCGGGTCGTCACGGTTTCGCTGGCGCGCTACGACGCCGACTACTCCGGCCGCGTGCTCGATGCGTGGGCTGGCGAGATGGAAATCCACGAACGCGCCACGGGTCGCTCCACGCGTCTGCGCACGGGACTTTCCGGTCGCCACCACGCCACCAACCTGCTGCTGGCTGTTGCCCTGGCGCGCGGGGCAGATGTGCCGTGGGAGGCGCTGCCCGATGCGCTGCGGCAGGTGCAGTTGCCGCCCATGCGCTGGCAACGGATCGAGGCCAACGGATTAACAGTGATCAACGATGCCTACAATGCCAATCTCCCTGCCACGCTCGGCGCGCTTCTGACGTTTGCGGAGATGCCGGGAACCCCGCGGCGCTTGCTGGTGCTGGGCGAAATGCGCGAGCTGGGTTCTGTCAGCGAGGCGCACCACCGCAAGGTTGGCCGCGCTGTGGCGGCCGGGTCCTGGCAGGGGCTGGTCTGCGTGGGCGAGCTGGCGCGCTGGATCGCGGACGAGGCCATTGCAGCCGGCTTCCCTGCGCAACAGGTTTGGCGCTATCCGGATGCGACTGCCGCGGCTGTCGACACCGCCGCCTGGGCGCGGCCGGGCGATGCGATCCTCGTGAAAGGGTCGCGCGGCGTGGCGCTGGAGCGCGTAGTGGCGGCGCTGACGGGACAAGTCATTGGTCATTAGCCATTGGTCATTGGGGAACGTTCTGGAATCTGGAATTTCCTGTTGTTATCAAAGGCGCAAGAAAGCGGGAAGGTTATTCGCAGGGGAAATATCATGAAAGAGATCGCCCAGTTGAGGCAAAATACGGTACTCAAAGGCAAAAGCTGCTACACATTGCGCGATGATGGAATTCTCTGCATTTCTTGCACCCGCGATGGTCGCAGGCAAGAGTTTCAAGTGGAGGTTCGGCATCTGAACCCCGAACCTATTCGGGACAAACGAGCAGCGATTTCAATGATTGTCGGCATGGCGATCTTCGGGCTGGCGGCAGGCGGCATTGCGATTGCTGCGATTGTAATGCTTGCGTGGTCCGCGCTGATCCTGGCGGCCTTTTTTCTTCTGCCGTTTCTAATGTGCCTGCATTCCTACGAAAAACAAAGCTACGACGTGGTCATATTTCAGAACACAGTCACAGGCGGGCAGATTGCTTTCCATAACGATATTCCGTCAGCCAAGGAGTTTGCCGAATTCATCGAGCGTCTGCGAGCGGAAATCAAGACGCAGCAAGGCAAGGCATCTGTCGCTCCCAAATCACTTTCACAGGAGCTAGAATCGCTTGCAAAACTTCGAGAGAGCGGTGTGTTGACCGAGGCAGAGTTCACGAATGCAAAGCAAAACCTGATTAATTCTGTCAAGGTGATTGCACCCATTGGATTTGGCAATTGATTTGCCTATTTCTCCTTCATGTACGCCCTCTATGTACTTGATCCTTGGCGCCAGCCGCGGCCGGGCGATGCGATCCTCGTGAAGGGGTCGCGCGGCGTGGCGCTGGAGCACGTCGTAGCGGCGCTGACGGGGGCAGGACAAGTCATTGGGCATTAGTCAGTGGTCATTGGGGGCGTTCTGGAATCTGGAATCTTCAATCTGGAACCTGGAATCTCCCGTTTCTGATCTGGAACTCAGGAAAGCCGGAAGATGCGCGTGGTGCAGGCGTCCCGCCTGCGGATGGATGGCAAAAGAATGGCGCGGCAGCAGCAGCAGAACAGGCGGGCAATGGACGCCAACTATCCATTCCCTGTATTCTCCCCACTGACGGATGACCACTGACCAATGACTCGCTCCACATCATGTCCACCACTCACCAACCTCGTACAGTAATCCTCGGCGCTGGTGCGAGCGGTGTAGCAGCGGCGCAGTTGCTGCGGCAGCACGGCATGGCGGTGACGGTGCTGGACGAGGCGCCGGCGGAGAAGCTGGCGTCCGCCGCTGCGGAACTGGCTGCGCTGGGCGCGGAGCTGCGTGCTGGCGCACGCGAATTACCGGAAGGGGCGTTCGATCTCTGCGTGGTCAGTCCGGGCATCGCGTTCGCGCATCCGTGGCTGCAGGCCTGCCGCACGCGGAAAATCCGCGCGATCGCGGAGATGGAGCTGGGATTCGCGCACTGGCCGGGGCGGGTGCTGGCCATCACGGGAAGCAAGGGGAAGAGCTCGCTGGTCAAACTCTGCACCGACACGCTCAATTGCGCGGGGATTTCTGCTGCGCCGGCGGGGAACTACGGCACGCCGCTGAGCCGCCTGGCAGCGACCCATGCGAAACTGGCATGGGCCGTGGTGGAGGTTAGCTCATTCCAGCTTGAGCTGGTCGAGACGTTCCGGCCGGCCATCGCCGTGCTGCTCAACCTGCAGGCGGATCATCTCGACCGCCACGCGAGCCTGGCGGAATACCGCGCGCTCAAGCTGCGCCTCTTTGCGCGGCAGAAGTCGGGCGATGTGGCGTTGCTGCCGGAGGGGCTGGACGATGGCGGTGCGGTGCCGGCGGGCGTGACGCGGCAGATTTTTGGCGCGGGCGCAGGCTGCGACTGGCGTTATTTTTCGCATGCCGTGTTTGGCGGCCAAGCCGACACGCAAGACATGCGAAAAATAAACGTGGCAGGTTCGTATTTCGACAACGCCGTGCTCGGGTTGGCGGCGGCCGCGGGCGCGGGTGCGCTGGCAGCCGGCGGACTGGCCGACGCGGCAATCACGCGCGGCTTTGCCGGCTTCGAGCCGCTGCCCCACCGCATGCAATTGGTGGCCGAGCACGCTGGCGTCCGCTACATCGACGACTCCAAAGCCACCAGCTTATCGGCCGCGGCTGCGGCGATCGGCATGGTGTCCGGACCGGTGCGTTTGATAGCCGGCGGACGCCTGAAAGAACACGATCTGGACAGCATGAAAGAGTTGCTGACAAGCCGTGTGCGGAAGGTGTATGTTATCGGCGAATGTGCAGGGCGTATGCTCTCTGCATGGTCCGGCGCGGTTCCCTGCAAGGATTGCGGGACGCTGGATGCGGCGGTGGCCGAGGCTGGGCGCGAGGCGCGCCCCGGCGAGACGGTGCTGCTGTCGCCCGGGTGCGCGAGTTTTGATCAATTCAAAAGTTATCGGGAGCGTGGCGAGCGTTTCACGCGTCTGGTGCGCGAAAACAACGTTTCGTGAGGCTCTTAAGGAGACGGGTAATGAAGACGGGTTCGTTCTTGGTTCGGTTGCTCGCAGGTGTGCCGGTGGTTGCTGGGCTCTGCCTGATGCAGGGTTGCGCCACCACAAGCAGCAAGACAACGGAAACGCCGCCGGCCTTTTCCAATGTGCCGCCTGAAACGGTTGCGACGCCGACGCCGGTTGTCAGCACCAACAAGGCGGTGGAAGCCGCGCCCGTCGTGGAGAAGGCGGTGTTGAAACCCGTTCCGCCGATGACCACGCCGTATACAGTCAAGGCCGGCGAGACCGCCACCGAGATTGCGGCCAAGTACGGCAAGCGCTGGCAGGATGTGCTGGCGGTCAATCCGGAACTCAAGAAGGATACCAAGCTGCGCACCGGTCAGACGATTCAGCTCCCCAACCCGGTGGATCTGGCCCATCCGAAAGCCGTTGCGCACAAGGCGAAAAAGGTCGAGAAGAAGCCGGCTGCTCCAACGGAGGCGAAGCCGGAGGCCGCCGCTCCTGCCGCCGCTGCTGCGGACGGAGCGTCCTACACGGTCAAGAAGGGCGATACGATCGCGACGATTGCGTCTGCGCAGCATGTGAAGCGCTCGGACCTCATGAAGGCCAACAAGTTGACGGCCAAGTCAAAGCTGAAGGTCGGAGAGAAGCTTGCCATCCCGGCCAAGGCCGAGGCTGCCGCGCCCGCCGAAGCGGCTCCGGCCGCTGTTGCTCCGGCCGCTGCGCCGGCGCCCGATGCAGGCGCGATTCCGCCGCCCCCCGTTGAGGCTGCTCCTGCGGCAGGTGCCGCGCCGGCTGCGACGCCGGCTCCGGCCGTTGGTGCTGCCGCTCCGGCTGCTGCCGCGCCCGCCGCCGCCACGAAGACGTACACGGTCAAGGAAGGCGAGGATGTGTATGCCGTCGCCATCCGTTGGGGCGTGAGCCCGGCCGAGTTGAAGGCCCTGAACAACCTCACCACGTCCGATTTGCAGCCAGGGCAGGTTCTGAAGATTCCTGCCGTGGCAGCCCCGGCCCCGTAACCCGTTTCAGATCGAGATATCTCCGCCATGCGCAAGGTTATCGTCGCGCTGATTACGTGCGTCGCTGCGCTGGCGGGGACCGGGCTGATCTTTGTCGCTTCAGCCAGTTCGGTGCGAGCCGCCAAAAACTATGGCGACTCGCATCATTTTTTATATCTCCAGATGGCCTGGATGGCCCTGTCGTTGCTGCTGGCTTTCGCGGCGGCGCGATTCGACTACCACCTGTGGGCCAAGCGGCGCAGCCTGCGGTTGGCGCTGATGGTCTTAGTCTTCTCTGGTCTGCTCGCGGTGTTCGTCCCGGGTATCGGCAAATGGTCGCATGGAAGCTACAGGTGGGTGGGCCTCGGTCCGTTACGCTTTCAGCCCAGCGAGATTGCCAAGCTGGCAACCGTCATCCTGATGTCCGTGTGGATGTCCTCCATCGGCTGGAAGGTCCGCACCTTTTTTCGCGGCTTCCTGCTGCCAATCGGCGTGCTGGGGGTGGTGCTCGCGTTTCTCATGCGGGAGCCGGATTTCGGCGCCACACTGGTTACGGCCATTGTGGGCGTGGGCATCATGTTCGTGGCCGGCGCGCGCATGATCTATGTTTTTGGCGCGGGATTCCTGGGTGGCCTCGGCTTCCTGGTGATGATCCTGCACGACAAGGTGCGCAGCGAGCGCCTCATGGTCTACGCGGTCAAGGTCTTCGGCAATGCATCGTTTGTCACGGAACAGTTGGCCGGATTTTTGGGCAAGAGTGTGGATCAGGTGCTGCTGGATGTGGCAAAATCGAACAAGAATGATCAGCAAAAGCAATCGCTGTATGCCTTCATCAACGGCGGTGAATGGGGCGTCGGCCTCAACAACAGCATACAGAAGCAGTACTACCTGCCCGAGGCGCACACGGATTTCATCTATGCCATCGCGGGCGAGGAGTGGGGACTGCCGGTCACGCTGGGCATTCTGCTGGCCTTCGGCGCCATCCTGGTTTGCGGCTTGCTGATTGCCACGCGTGCGCCGGACCGGCTGGGACGCCTGATCGCGTTCGGACTGACCCTGCTGCTGGTGTTCCAGGCGTTCTTCAACATCGGTGTGGTCACCGCTTGCCTGCCGACCAAGGGGCTGGCGCTGCCGTTCATCAGCTATGGCGGCTCGAACCTCATCACCGCGTTCGTGGCCATCGGCGTCCTGATCAACATCGGCCTGCATATCGAGGAGCCGGACGAGCACGTCCGCGCCAAGCTCTACGACGGCGACCTTCAGGAATCGTGAACCCATTTCGCGCTGCGGGGCAGCGCTCCTACAATTGACGGGGCGCATGGAAGATCGTAGGAGCGCTGCCCCGCAGCGCGATTTCCCGCCAATCTGCGCAATCTGCGGACAGAATTCTTTTCTGCGTGCCCAGCGTCTCTGCGCGGAATAAACGAGGACGACGGACGAGGACGATTACGACTGTTCCCGGGCGCCCACACGCAACTCGTGCCACAGCATCAGATCGCCGTCGAAGATGAACCACGCCGCAAACGGGCGCCCTTCCAGCAGCAGCGGCAGCCAGATGCGGTCGTCGGACCACATGTTCTGGTACGGGATCGCATCCTCTGCGCACCAGAACGGCACGGCTTCGTCCGTCTCGGTCGCTGTGCCGATGGCGGCATCGGCCGCGAACACATGGCAATCGATGCTGTAGCCATCCACGAACGCGAAGTAGAGGCGCCCCGCCGGACGCAGACCGGTCGGCGTGACGCACAGTTCCTCCTGCGTCTCGCGCACGGCCGCGGCTGCCGGTGTCTCGCTCGCCTCGATGCGGCCTCCCGGAGCATTGTACTTGCCCGCGCCCAGTCCGCGTTTTTTTAAGATCAGCAGCAGTTGCCCATTGCGCCGCACAAATGTCAGCACTGCGCGGTCCTTCGCGACCCACGTGGACCAGTCGATCGTGTACGGAGCGCCGGAGACGGAGTGGATGGTCATGTTTTCGTTCCTGGTTCTTCGTTCTTGGTTCTTGGTTGGGGTGCAAATGACACGCACGTATCAGAGGCGTGAGCTAAGAACCAAGAACGAAGAACGAGGAACCAAGAACGCTACTCTACATGCCTCTGCACAAAATTCTCCCGTATGTATTCGACCGCCTCCTCCAACGAGGGGAGAATTTTGGTGCAGTACTTCACCATCCATGGCGAGCAGTCCTGGAACGAGAACGGCGAGAAGGCCACGATGAACTTGCCGAGGTCGTGCGCGGCGTAAAAGACCTCCATGGCGGTGCCGATGGATGCCTTGTTGTAGTTGACCAGCAGGATGTCGGCGTCGCGCACGTCCTGCAGATCGAACTCCACAATCTCGTTGGCGCTGTCTACCTCGCGGTCCTTGAAATTGCGGCGCATGGGGTCGAGCAGGATGAAGTGATCGCACAACTGCTGCTGGGCGACCTCCCGCCACGTCTTGGCGGCGGTGTGCGTCTCGTCCATGATCGGGCCGCTCAGGTAGATTTTTTTGCGAGGGTGCATGGTGTGGTCCCGGCTATCGGTTGCCGGACTTCCCCTGCGGCGCATTCGGCAACGCGTTGGTGGCGGGCATCACGACGTTCGTCGTCACCGTCATGGACATCACCCCTGCGTTGTGAAGCACTGTCGGCGGCTGGGTGGAACGGTCGGATTCCTTGTTCTCTTTCTCCTGTTCCCGCGCGGCAGCTTTTTCGGCTTGTTCGCGTTTGATCTTCTGGACGATGGTTTCGTCCGCCAGTTTGCTGTCGGACCACCCCTTGGTCCACATCCCCTTCACGTCCAGGTAGTCCTTGCGGCGGCGGGCTTCCGCGGACATGGCCTCGGAAGTGTCCAGCACGTAGGGGGTCAGGAAGATCAGCAACTCGGAACGGGAATCGGAGGACTTCGTGGAGCCGAAGAGGTAGGGGCCGATAAATGGAATGTCACCGAGGAGGGGAACCTTGGAGTTGGAGGTGGTCTTTTCGTTGCGCACCAAGCCGCCCAGGATGACCGTCTCGCCGCTCTTCACGGCGATGTCGGCGCTGAGCTTGCGCGTCTGCGTGGTCGGCCACGACTGTCCGTCGATCGTCTGGTCGGGCCCGATGTCTTCGTACGTCTCATCCACCTTCAGCGCCACCATCCCCTTCTGGTTGATGCGCGGCGTCACCTTCACGGTGAGGCCGACGTTGCGCTGGTCGACATTGGCCTGCGTGATGGCCGTGCCATTGGCGTTGTAGCCACTGGTGGTGTACCCCTTGAAGAGATAGCGCAACTGGGTGGCCTCGATGGTCGCCTCCTTGTTGTCCTGCGTGAGGAGCACGGGCGACGTGAGGATCTTGGCGCGGCCGTCCGTGGAGGAGGCCTGAAGCACGGCATTGATGTTCAGGTCGGGCAGCGAGAAGAAATACTGCGCGCCGGCATAGGCCAGGTTGGTCACGGCGCTAATTGCCGTCGGCGAGCCGCTGCCGCCGCCACCGCCGCCGGCGTAGTACATGCCTCCCAGCTTCGAGGTCTTCATGGTGTTCTGGACCCAGTCGATCCCGGTGTCGATGCCGCTGGTGAGCGTCACGTCGAGCACGACGGTTTCGATCAGCACCTGCGAGAGCATGATGTCCATGTCCTGGATGATGTCGCGGATGGCGTCCGTATCCGACTTGCTGGCCATGATGATCACGGCGTTGGTGCGTTTGTTGGCCAGGATCTTGATGTTGTCCTTGCTCAATTCGCCCACCTTGCTTTTGCCGGGCTCGGCGGAGGTTGCCGCCGCCGGCGCGTGCAGGCGTTCGGTGAAGTCGGCGAGCGAGGAACTGCGGGAGGCTTCCCCGGCCTTGGTCTCGCCCGCGGCGCCCGTGCTGGCGGCGGTCGACGCATTCGCCGCGCCTTTGGGTTGTTCGGCCTTCACATTGCCGATGAGGTCGTTCAGCATCTTGGCGACATCCTCGGCGTCGGCGAACTCGAGACGCTGGACCGTGACCAGGACGTCGGGCGTGGTCTCGATGTCGAGCACGTTGATGATGCGGTCGAAGAACTGCATGTTCTCCGGCTGCGTGATGATGAGCAGGATATTGGTGCGTTCATCTGCGAGGATCTGGACCTTGCCCCGGATGACACCGCGTTCGGCTTCGGCCAGGAGCGCTTCTACGATCGGGTTGTTGACGGACGAAACGCCCGGCGCGGAAGCCGGCGCGCGCACCACGCCCGGCACCGGCACCGGTAGCGGCAACGGCGTGGCGACGCTATGGATGCCCGGCGCCCCGGACGTGTTGGTCTGCGGCGTCGCCTTGCCGGCCGTGGCCTTCTGGGATTCGGCCACGATCTCATCCAGGCGCTGCTTGACGCTCGCGGCTTTGGCATACTTGATGGGGCGGACATTCACCTCCTCGCGCACCACGTGCGGCTGGTCGAGGAAGCGGATGATTTCCATCATGCGGTTGACATTTTCCGTCCGGTCCGTGAGCAGGATGCTGTTGGTGCGCTCGAAAACCTGTATCTGCCCCTCTCCGCGCTTGAACGGCGCCAGCGCCTTGCTCGCCTCCTCGATCGAGATGTAGCGAAGCTGGACCATCTGGCTGATGAGGTCGCCCCGGTCCTCGTGCAGGCCGTTTTCCGGCTCCTGGAATTCGGTTTCGATTGCGTTGGCGAGAACGGCGGCTGCGGGCACAACCTTCAGGAACTTGTCGCCCACCGGCAGCAGCGCGATATTGTTCATCCGCAGCACGGTCTGGATGGCCAGCAGGTATTCGCGGCGGGTGAGCGGCGTCTGGCTGCGGAGCGAGATAATGGCCTGGGGCGCATCCGGGGCGATCAGCAGCGTGCGGCCGGTTTCGCGCGCATACGTCTGGAGCACGATGTCGGACGGCGACTTCTCGAACTTGAGTTCCGGCGCCTTGGCTTCGGCGTCGCCCGTGGCATCCGCGCTCAATTCCGAAGGCTGATATCGTCCCTGCGACAGGGCCGCATTGGTGCTTGCCGGTGTGGCAGGAACCGCAGGGACGACGGAGTTCGTGCGCGCGGCTGACGGGCGTACGACACCCGGCAGCATCGAAGGACGCAGCACCGGCGTTACCGGCGGCGGCATCACTGGCGCAGGCGGCACCGGCGGTGGCGTGACCGGATCCTGGGCGGGTATCGGCGGCGTGAAGAACATCGCTGCGCAGATAATCAACAAAACGCGCCTGACAAGCGACGTCGTGTTTGTCCGTTGCGTACGCATAGGTTGCCTCTTTTCTAAAACTCTTACTTCTTCAGCGTTTTACGTGCAGGTACGGGAGGCACAACCGCCGGCTTCCGGCTGCCGGTTTCCGGCTTTTGGACAACGGTTGCCGGCCCTTCGCGCATGTAGGCGCAATAGAGCACGAAACTGCCTTTCAGATGCGAATGGTCGACCGGGCTGGGCCGGATGAACATCTGCCGCATGTCGAGCATGACGCCGGCCGATTCCAGCCCGTGGAGGAAATGCACGAGCGCGTCGAGCGAGCCTTCCCACTCCTTGCATTCGATGGCCATCTCGAAGGCGTCGCCGACTGGTGCCTCGCCACTCACCTGCCGCTTGAGGATGCCGAGACTGTTGAGGCTGGCCGCGTTATCCATGACGCCCAGCCAGTAGGTGTCCACCGGCTTGTCGGCTGGGAAGACCGGCATGAGGTTGTGCACCGCGGCGTAGCGCTGCTGCCACTTGGGGCGCTCCTCCAGCAGCTTTTGCTCCATGCGGAGGGTGTTGTCGGCCTGGCGATACTGTTCGCGCTTCACGCGCCAGGTCTCCAGTCGCCCCTTGGCCAGCACGCCCAGCACGCCATACAGCAGGCAGACGAGCAGGATGGCGGTAATCCCCTTTTCGCGATCGGACAAGGTCATCGCGAGGCCTCCCCGAGAATCGCTTCCATTTCGAAGCGTTGTCGCTGGGATCCGGGGAGGCTGGAGACTGCGCCCAGCTTGCAGGAACTGAAGGGGGCGTTGGTTTCTATCCGCTCCTTAAAGGTGTAGACCAGGGCCGGCAGGGCGGCCTCGCCCTTGAACTTGCAGCTCTTCTCGCGCTCGTAGGTCAGTTCGCTCAGGTCCACGCCCTCGGGCTGGGTGGCGCAGATGGTCCGCAGCGACTCGAGCAGGGAGCCGCTGCGCTCCTTGTAGCGGTTAATCAGGCCCACGCGCTTGCGCATGTTGTCCACCTGCCGGTAGTCGGCCGCGAGGGCTGCCAGCCGCCGGTTCTCGAGGGCCGTGAGTTGGTCGGTGACGAACGGACCGAGCAGCAGTGTGGCGGCCAGCGCCACCCAGAGGCCGGCAGCGGCGGAGAGGCCCAGGATCAGACGGCGGCGTGCAAGGGCAGTCTGTTCGCGCTGCCGCCAGGCGGGCGGCGTGAGGTCGAGTGGCTCGCCGGCCATTGCGGCGATCCGCAGGCAGAGGCCGTCGGCGACGGAGGCGTCGGGCGGAAGCGTTACACAGCGCATCGGCGCGGCAGCTGCCGCGCCGAGGGATTCGAGCACGGCGGCGGAGGGTGCGGCAGCGGAGACCACCAGCAGTTCCTGTAGCGGCAGCGCACCCGCCTCCATTTCCGCCTGAAAGAGCGAGAGCGTCAGCTCCCGCGCCAGGTCGGCTTCCTCGTCGCGGCGGCCCAGGCCGCGGGCCAGGATCAGCTGGCCACGGTCGAGCAGCAGCAGGTCCCATTCGTCGCCCTGCGCGAACAGAACGGCTTGGCGTCCGGTGCCGGGCGGCAGCAGGTTGCGGTCCTGCAGCAGGCGCCAGGCGGCCAGCAGGGTGACGTCGAGGCGGGCGATGCGCAGCCCGGCGCCGAGGCAGGCCTGATCGAGCACCTGCATGTGGCGTGCCGGTGCCGCGGCGGCGAAGACGGTGACCTGTTCGGCGTCCTCGGCCAGCACTTCCCATCCGATGGAGAGCTCATCTCCCGGGAACGGCGAGAGCTTGTCCATTTGCAGTGCGACCGCCTCGGCCAATTCCTCGCGGGTGAGCGTCGGCATCCGCAGAATGCGCAGCAGCAGCAGCGAGGTGGGAAGTCCCAGTGTCAGGGTCTCGGCGCGCAACGTCTCGCGCGCCTGGTTCATGGCGGCGGTCAGAGGGGCGACCAGCGCGTCAGGCGCGGGCGGGGAGAGCTGCTCCGGCAGCGGCACCGGCCATTCGCCGGATGCGCCGCGCGACCATTCGATACGGCTGCGCAGCAGGACCGTGCCGTACAGGCGGCCGGTTTCCCAGACCAGCGCCAGGATGGCGTTGGCAGTCGCGGCGGGAGTAGAGACGGGGGCGCGCCAGGCGCCGCGCAGGCGCGCGACTAGGCTGCGAAGTCCGCCCATCAGATTTGCGCCTGCTGTCGCCACCAGCCGTATCTCCTTTTAGAATTCAAGAGTCAGAATTCGGAATCCAGAATCATGCAACTCATTCCGACCTCTGACTTCTGACCTCTGAATTCTACTTCCCTCACGGCTCCTCGCGCCACTGCAGGGTGACCAGTTTTTGATTCTTCCACTTAACAATGGCCCAGATGCGCCGCGTCACCTGCCCGACCTGCCCGATCGAGGTGATCCGGAAGACGGACGGCGGGTCGGTCGTGATCAATCCACTCAAGCCTGCCGTGCCGGGAATCCGCGACACGAAATCATTCACGCCCCTGAAGCCGGTATACGGACTGCTGCCGGCGCCGCCGGGAACCGGCCGCTCGCGCTCCTCGATGATGGCGCGGGCCACCAGTGCATCCACACCGGGCAGGGTCATGAGCACACGCAGGCTGGCCGCGTTGACGTTGACCTTGCCGTCGCCCGGGGTGGCCGTCAGCATGTCCTGAATTCCGGAAAGCACCTTCTGGTGCCCCGGCGCCGCCTCCGGGTCCAGAACACCGCCCGATAGTATCGCCTCGTTGAATCCCTTTACAAGGAGAAGTTCCCGTACGGTGTCCACAGGTCCGCCACGAATGCGGTAGGGGGGGGTGAGGGTGGCGTAGTAGTCGTCCGTCTTGGCGCCGTTCGACCGGGGAGGCTTGCTTTCCGGCTCTTTCCAGTCGAAAAACGAATCGATCAGTGTGGGCCAAAGATCTTCGGGGACGCCGCCTACCTGCAGGACGCGTTCCCAGTCGTCGATGGTGAGACTGTTAACATCGCGCCGGCTTGGTTCCGGATCGATATCGAGCCGGATGTATCCTTCACCCAGCGGCTCAACCAGTCCGGAGA
>Ga0118677_10012303_pt1 | contig 12589 bp, 3 predicted proteins | sample AliMusrvi5mmetaG_FD_86154 | JGI IMG/M metagenome (GOLD analysis project Ga0118677, IMG submission 86154)
GTAAAGGAACAAACCAGACCTGGTCAAGTTCCAGCGCCAACCCCTTGACCGTGGGGGGCGTGATAACGGGTGGGGGCTCCTATAGCCTCACGAAGGCGGGAACCGGCACGATTGCCCTTACCAATGTCAACACCGTGGGGTCGGTGACGGTCAGTGCCGGCACCTTGCAGGTTAACAATGCCACCAGCAAGATGGGGGTTCTGACAATGAACGGGGGTACGCTTGATCTGGCCGCCGATTTTGCCATTGGTGAAGGGGTAACCAGTTCCGCGAAATTTTTGACTGGCACCGGGGGCACGATCTCGTCGAGCGGCGGCAGGTTACGTCTGAACTCATCAGGCTACATAAGCGTGAATAGTGGTTGTGCGATTACTATCACTGCTGTGATCACAAACGGTACGGCAACTTCCTTCTCAACGCTGGACTCCTCCGGTGGCGGCACCTTGATCCTGAAGGGTTCCAACACGTTCACCAGCATCCTTCTAGCCAATAGCCCCGTACAGGCGGGGGTGGACTCAGTCGGGTCGCTTGGCAATATCACCTCCAGTGCGCTTGGAGTGGGACCAATTCAATTCTGTAGTGGAACTCAGCCAGGGAGTCTGTCGTCGGATGGTACATCACCGAGAGTCTTCTATAATCCGATTACTTGGACGCCCAACACCGCCACGATGACCCTTGGTGATGCGATCCGGAATGGCAAACTTACCTTTGCCAGTACGATGGTGTTAGGTGGTTCTACGCGGCCGATCGCTGTGAGCAGCACGGTAGAATTTGGTGGCGTGATCAGTGGCAATGCCGGGTGCGGTATCATCAAGACCGGGTCGGGAACGATGATCCTTTCAGCGGCGAACACCTATACCGGGCCGACCACCGTCGGTGCCGGCACACTGCAGCTTGGGAATGGTACGACGGATGGGGTGATCACCAACTCCAGCAGCCTGATCAACAGTAATGCCGTGGTCTTCAATGTTGCAGGATCCTATACGTATACAAGTATTAGCGGCACGGGTAGCGTCTCGAAGAGCGGTAGCGGAACCATAACATTGGCAGGGTCCACCACCTATAGCGGCGGCACAACCGTTAACAACGGGACACTGATCCTGAACAGTTCGGTCACGGGAAACGTCACGGTGACGGGCGGCACCCTCGGCGGAACGGGTGTGGTGGCAGGGGTGGTGACCAATAACGGGACGATTACCGCTGCCGATATAACGACCAACGGCACGTTGACGGTTACCAATCTGGTCATGGGCGAGTATTCAACCTATGTCTGGAACTCGGATGCCACATCCACCGCTGGTGATTTGATTCAGGTCAATGGCACACTTACGTTGCCCCAGTATGCGACAGTGACGGTCAGCCGGGCTGGCGCCCGCATTCCCTCGCCCGGGGTCTTGTTTGCGGGATTCACGAATACGAATATCAGGACTGATTTGAGCCAGTGGGTGATCAACGGGGTGCCGACATCAACCCGCGCCAAGGTGAATGGCAACCAGGTGGTTCTGGTCGTTCCCAATGGGTGGCTTATTTCCATTCAGTAATGGTCCGATATTCCTGGATAAGGGGGGGGCGGATCATGAAAGCGGAAAAAAATCAAAAAAGGACCTGGGTGGGAGTCGAAACCAGGAGATTTGAACAGAAGGACGCAAAGGTCGCGAAGGCGACTGCGTCGAGTACGCCGCAGCCGCATGAACGCCCTGGTAGGGCGGCCAGGCCCTTGGCCGCCGCGGCGCGCAAGGGCGGTTCGACACAGCTCACCACAGGCCTGCGCGCCCTACCTGTTCATTTCAACCTTTGCGGTCTTCGCGAGCTTCTGTTCAAACTCTTTTCTTTTCCCGGAAGGCCACAAGCGGTGGCTGCGGGGGTGGCGGTTCTTCTGAACGCGTCCAGTGTGATGGCCGCCGGTTTCTTCTCCGAGACATTCGAGGAATACGGCGTCATTCCGACCAATGTCGCCGCCATCGGCAACGGCTGGGGGGCCTCCAGCAATACCGTGATTGTGGTGACCAACGAGGTGACCCCGCTGACTAACAAGGTGGCGCTGATCGCTCCCGGAGAAGCCATGTGGAATACGGTGAATACCAATGTCAGCCCCAACTGGATCTGGTCGGATATGAAGCTGAACAGCACCAATTTCATGACGCCAGACCAACTTCCCGGTGTCGGCACATCGGCGGTATTCATGATCGCCATGGCGACGAACGGGTTCCTGTATCTCGGTAACCCGACCTCCGGGGTGTGGGATGTCTGTTCATCGGATGCCACTAATGGCCCGGTGAGTCATCCTGCCAGCACGGGGGAATGGGTTCGGGTCAGTGTCTTTCAGAACTATTCCAATCATACGGTGGCGATATACGTTGGTGGTGTCCTGATCCGGACCAACTGGTCGTTTCTCAACACCAATATCGCCACCTACGGCACGCTGCGGTTCGATGGCGCCGCCAACGCGAATGTGTTCGTGGACGAGGTCACGGTCAGTAATGCCACGCCCCCGGGTCTGAATTCGGATATCAACAACAACGGCATGCCGGATGGTATGGAGCTGACCCAGTACGGCTCGCTCAATGTCTGGACCGGCTCGACGGTCATGGCAATCGTGACGAATCTGACTGGCGTCGGCATAGTAGCGCCGACGGGGGTGGTAACCGGGATCAAGTATGATACCGGAACCAATTTCTTCATGTCGGCCGATAAAGGCTGTGCGCTCGACAGGGTGTGGACCAACGGGGTGTTGGCCGCAACCTATGACCGCCAATCCAAGACGAATACTTTCGTGTGGTCCCACATCACCACGGACGGTACTTTCCAGGTGGGGTTCATTTACAACGGAATCCGGTATGTGCCGACCGACTATGGTAGCGTCACCGGCGCTTTGGCTGTTGCCTTGACGAACGACCAGATCGTGGTGAGCAACGGAACCTATGCGGGTTCGATTACGCTGTCGAACGGCGTGGCCCTCATCGGGACCAACATGACGGGGACCGCCGGGGATACGAACCTGACGATCAACGGGGCGATGTCGGTGGTGCAGACGGGGAAGGTTAGTTTTGTCGGCGCCCAGGGGCTGTTCACGGTGACAGGGCAGGTGTCTGTGGCGGCGGGCGGTGTGCTCACGATCAGCAATGCGGCGGCGATCTTTGGAGGCCTGACGATTGCGGGCAATGGTGTGGTGCATGTGATTGATGGGGCGTTGACGGTCGGGGGCATCACCAAAACGGGAACGTTCGATGTGACGTTGGTCGCTATTACGGCTTCTGTCCTGGACGCCTACGGAGCGATCAGTCCCACGGGGACCTTTAGCGTGATAACGTGGTATTCCAATGTGACCTACACTCTGACCGCCAACGAGGCGTATGTGCCGGGCACGGTGACGAACAATGGCGTGGATGTGAGTTCGTCTCTTGAACCCATTGATGTCCATCATTGGAGGTATACCGACACGGTGATCACGAACAACCGGGCGCTCACGGCCACCTTCTCGCCCAGCGGGCTCCGGTATGTGCCGACCGACTATGGAACCCTTACGTCGGCTGTGGCGTCGGCGCAGGCGGGCGATACAATCGTGGTGTCCGGCGGCGCCTACAACGAATCGGTCACGGTGGCGAGCAACCTGACGTTCACGGGGACGGTATTGACGGGTTTGGTGTCGTACACGGTGCAGGCCGGGGTGACGAACACCTGGCAGGGATTCACGAATATCACGGTGTCGTCGTTGACGATGGCAACCAACGGGGTTTTGGTGATCTCCAACAGTGTGCTGAACCTGACGACTCTCACCATCCAGAGCAATGCCTACATTCGTGGCTACAACAGCACGGCTATGGTCAGCGGAGTGGAGTATACGGGCGACTTCACTCTGGATGAATTCTGGAACATCGCGCTCACCGCGCAGCCGTTGAATTTCTCGGATGGGTTTGAAACCTATGACCGGGGGACGCATCTGGACCGTCTAGGGAACCATGGGTGGTGGGCAAGTACGTCAGCGGTCACGGTGGTCGAGAACCCCGATTCCAACAATAATGCTGTTTCAACCAATGCGGCGCAGGTGCCCTTCGGGCAGGTTGTTTCAAACCAGGTTAGCGCATCCGGAGTCCAGAAGGTCTGGTGCGATCTTCTGATCCGGAGCACGGGGCAGGAGGATAACCAGGACTTGATCGACACGAATGGGGCTTCTCCCGTAATGTTTTTTGTGAATTCGAACAACTGGTTGACGGTACTGACGCCTTCCGGGTGGGATGTATGCAGCAACGATGTGTGGGGTGGGTCGGCTCCACCTCTTCCCGCAGGATCATGGGCTGAAATCTCCTGTTTCATGGACTTTACGCCTTCTGCCGAGAAAGTGTCGTATTTCGTGAATGGGCGCCTGGTTCGGCAGGGCGTGCCGTTTGCGAGGTCGGCGTCCTGTTTCAACAGCATGAAGGTGCAGGCGGACAATGCCGTGGTCTGGTTTGACAACGTGAATATCACAACGAACCTTCCGGGTGGGGTGACAAACTGGCCCGGAAGCGATTCGGATCATGACGGAATTCCCGATGCGCTGGAGATTCAACTCTACGGAAACACCTCTTACTTACCGTTTGGGTCGGTGTTCAAGTTCCGGTAGGGCCTCGTCCTCAGTAGACGGCGGAGACCTGTGATGAGCCTGTCGAACCGCCCCTGCGCAAATCCGTGATCGTAGTGCTGTGTGTGATCATGGACGTAACGGAGAACAGGCGGTGACTGCGGGATTCACAGGAGTTGAAGTCGGTATAAGGGAAAAAGGGATACCATGAAACGGGTCAGACTAGATTTTGCAGGTTCAATGCGATTACTGTCCCTTCTCTGCGCGGCCGTGTTTGCTGTCAGCGCCGCCGATGCCGGCGAACCCCGGCCCGCTGTCCCGGAGCGCGATGCCCGCATGACGTGGTGGCGTGAGGCGAAATTCGGGATGTTTATCCACTGGGGCCTCTATGCGATTCCAGCCGGTGAGTACAAAGGCAAGGAGTCGAGTCCGGGCGAGTGGGTTCAAAATCGAGGCCGGATTCCTGTGGCCGAGTATGCCGGGCTTGCCAAGCGGTTCAACCCGCGGCAGTTCGACGCCGACCAGTGGGCGCAACTGGCCTCCGATGCGGGCATGAAGTATCTCGTGGTCACGGCCAAGCACCATGATGGTTTCGCGATGTTCAAGAGCGCGGCCTCCCCCTTCAACGTCGTGGACGCCACGCCCTTCGGGCGAGATGTTGTCCGGGAACTCGCCGAGGCATGCAAGCGGCACGGCGTCAGGTTCGGCGTGTACTATTCCCAGGCGCAAGACTGGCATCATCCCGGAGCCTTGCTGTGGCACGGCCCCTGGGATCCGGCCCAGGTCGGCGACACGGATGAATATATCGATAAGGTCTGCGTTCCCCAACTCCGTGAACTGCTATCCAACTACGGCCCGATCTCTGTTCTCTGGTTCGACACCCCGCAGTTCCTTGATCCCTCCCCGTTGGCCAGGGATAAGTCAGGCATCACTCCGGCGCGCGCGAACCGGATCGCTGAAACGCTCGCGCTGCAGCCTGGCATCATCATCAATGACCGGCTCGGCGGGGGTATCCGGGGCGACACGCGGACGCCCGAACAAAGCATTCCGGCCCGCGGCTATCCTGGTCGCGACTGGGAAACGTGCATGACCATGAACAACACATGGGGCTACAAGAAGATGGACAGCCACTGGAAGTCCACTGCAACGCTCCTGCGCAACCTCATCGACATAGCCAGCAAGGGCGGCAACTACCTGCTCAACGTGGGGCCGACGGCGGATGGAGTCATACCGGAACCGAGCGTCGAGCGGCTCAAGGCCATCGGCGCCTGGATGAAGGTCAACGGCGAGGCGATCCATGGCACGGGCGCGACTCCGTTTGGCGCCGAGGCGGGCGCATTCGACCGGGAGAAGAAGGATAAGAACGGCAAGCCGGTCTTCAATCCGAGCTGGGTCTGGCGCTGCACCACCAAGCCCGGCAGGCTCTACGTCCACATCTTTGAATGGCCCGCGAATGGCAAGCTCGAGATTTCGGCGGTGAAGGGCAAGATTGTCAAGGCTACGCTGCTGGCTGATCCGGGGAAGACCGTGGAAGTGACCCAGGCCGATTCAGGGGTGAGTGTCTCATTGCCGGCACAGGCTCCGGATCCCATTGCCTCGGTGCTACGCCTTGATATCGAGGATTCAGCTAACCCGCGGAGACCCTAGCCATGGCCCCATCCCGCCGCACCATGGCGATCAATCGAAACTCGGCTATTCTCGCCAGTTTGCTTTGGCTGATCAGCAGCGCACCCTTCGTCATGGATCTTTACGCCGCTGAGTTTCTTTCTGCCACGGCGGCACAAGACGTGCGTGATCCAGGTGTCTTCAGCGAGGTCTGGACCGCTCCGGGCAAAGACTCGGCGGGTTCGATGCCGCTCGGCAACGGGCAACTCGGGATCAACCTGTGGGTCGAGGAGAAGGGAGACCTGTTATTTTATCTCGGACGCAATGACACGCACAGCGAAATTGGCCAGCTCTGCAAGGCGGGTAAGGTGCGGGTCTCATTCTCACCCAACCCGTTCCGGTCCGGCATGTCGTTCCGACAGGAACTGATACTCAGCGATGGGTTATGTGAGATTGTCGCAGGCGATGTAAGGCTCAAGGTCTTTGTGGATGCCGCCCAACCGGTGGTGCATGTGGTGGGCGAGGCCGCCGTGCCTACCACCGTCACCGTCAAAATCGAGACGTGGCGCGAGTCTCCGCAAACGCCCAGGGGACCCGTCGCCCTCTGGGCAATGGCCAACTCGCCCGAGGCTCTTGTCCAGGCCGCCGACACATTTCCGCCAGCGCCACGGCGCGACGCGGTCGCGTGGTACCACCGCAATGAGAACGCGCTGGCATTCGAGGCTTCCGTAAAACTGCAATCGCTGGAGTCGATCCGCAGCACGCTTCCCGACACACTCTTGCACCGCACGTTCGGCGGATGGATCACGGCCGAGGGCTTCGAGGCGAAAGACAACCGCACCCTGACGACGCCTGTACCGGTCAAGGTCTTCGACATTCGCGTTGCGAGTCCCTGCGCACAGACGGCTACAGCCGACGACTGGCTGGCGATGGCCGACGCGGCGGCCAAGCGCTCCTCCGATGCCGGTACGGCCCTGGCGCGAACAGCGGATTACTGGCGCTCGGTCTGGAACCAGTCATGGGTGATCTGTGATCAATCCAATTCCGCCCCCGTGCCATCCAACCCTCAACCCTTGCGGATCGGCCCCACCCCCGGTGTTGTGCCAGCGATTGAAATCTCCGGGGCGACGGTCACGGGCCGGATGCTTTCCGCCGGTGAGATTGCCGCCGCTGCCAGAAATGCGCCGCCCCCGACGACGGCCCGGGAGGAGGTGGCAATGCCCGCGCTCACGGACAGTTTGACGCTACAGGCTTGGGTCAAATGGGTGGCGAAAAGCCCTGCCCCAGTCATTGAAAAATGCAGCCCCGGGCAGCAGGATGGCTTCAGCCTCGGCGTCCACGGCAACGGCGCGATCCGGTTCAATATCGGCAATCGAGGGCTGTTCACCTACGCCGGGGTTGTCAAACAGGGCAAGTGGCAGCACATGGCCGCGACCTACGATGCGGGGACGGCGGTGATGTCAATCTACTCCGATGGCGTGCTGGTGTCCCGGATGGGCAGTGAGAACATGACCGTCGGTCGGGCCTACACCCTGCAACGCTATATGCAGGTCTGTGCCGGACGCGGACCCTGTCCGATCAAATTCAACGGCAGTCTTTTCACCGTCGACCCGACGCCGATGGGCGTGAGCGCCACGCCCGACTTCCGTAAGTGGGGCGAAGGGTTTTGGTGGCAGAACACGCGCCACCCGATCCATGCCATGCTTCCTGCCGGTGATTTCGAGCTGACGATACCGCTCTTTGATCTCTACGAGTCGTACCGTCCGCATTACGAGGCCCGGACGAAATTGTTTCACGGCGCGGAGGGGTGCCATTTTCCCGAGACCATCGAACCTTGGGGCACATACGGCAATGACGACTACGGGTGGAACCGTCAGGATCTCAAGCCCGGCGAAGTGGTCAACCATTGGATGCGTTACAGTTGGAATGAGAGCTTGGAACTGCTCTCGCTCATGCTTGACTATGTCGAGTACACGGGGGATGAGCGATTTTTGCGGGAGCGCCTATTGCCGATGGCGACTTCGGCGCTGAAGTTCTTCGACACGCGTTTCAAGAAGGATACCGGGGGGCGCATCGTGTTAAATCCCACGCAGATGCTGGAAACGTACCAGGATGAGGTCGTCAATGACACACCGACTGTGGCCGGGCTGATTGCTGTCACAACCCGCCTGTGCGCCTTGCCGGAGGCCTCAACCAGCGCCGGGCAAAGGCAGTTCTTCGAACGCATGAAGGCCGCCGCGCCTGTTTTGCCGATGGAGACGGTTATGCGTAGAGGCAGGGAGATCCGTCGAATCAGCCCGGCGGCGAAGCACTCCGTGAAGACCTACAACAATGAGAATGGCGATCTTTATCCCGTTTATCCGTATCACCTGTATGGCATGGGACTGCCGGACCTGCAGTTGGCTCGAGACACCTACGCCACGCGGCATGTGCGCGGAATCCATAACGGGTGGGCCTACGACGGCATCAACGCCGCCCGGCTCGGCCAGACTGATGATGCGGCCGCCGAAGTGCTGGTACGCATCGGGAATGCCAACGGACTGTACCGCTGGCCGGCGACCTGGGGGCCTAACTGCGACTGGTTGCCTGATCTGGACCACGGCGCGAACCTGATGAACATCATCCACGCCATGTTGCTGCAAACGGCGGGGGACAAGATCCTGTTGCTGCCCACATGGCCGAAGGACTGGGATGTTTCCTTCAAATTACACGCTCCGCAGAAAACCACGGTGGAGTGCGTCTATAAACGGGGACGGCTCGAAACCCTGCTGGTCACTCCAGCGGTTCGCGCAAAGGACATCATCCTACCCGACATGCTGAAACCAGAGGGCCAACCCGGTCAAGCACTCCCGCCGAAGCTGGCGGCGCTTCTGCGGGAGCCGGTCACGAAGTGCTTCACCGTGGAACGGTCAGCGGCGGGTGTCTGGACAACCGGACACGCGGATTCCTTTTACGCCAAAACGATCTCTTCAAATGAGCCTTGCTTCGTGACGGCGAACGGTGCCTTCGTCGCGCAGATGGTGCCGGATGGTTCCCTGCGGCAGGCGTGTGTGTTCAATGGCGACACGATCCGCAACGGCGAGAAGCGTGCCTCCGGGGGCTGGGTTACCTGGAAGCGCGAAGTGGCCAAGGCGCCGGTGTTCCAGATCAAGTTGCGCGACAAGACGATCACGCCGGCTGTCGAGTGGCCGGTCAAGACATCGTTTCTGCTGAACGCCATTCCGACCGCCGAGTACTCAGGACCCGGGCTGACCGTGAAAGTCATCGCCTGTGCTCCCATTTCAGCCGATGGTCAGCAGCGGCCACGAGGCATGATCTGGGCGGTTCTTCTCCGAAACATGTCGTCAGAACCAATTGAAGGCGCGGTGTCGTTCTCCGGGGGCCGGGGCATGGTCGTCAAAGAGTTCGAGCCCAACGCCAGCTTCAGCCTGCCTCCCGGGGGAGAGACCTGGTATGCTGCACAGCTGACCATGATGAACGACCATCCGGCTTCGGACGCACTCTCGTCGCGTGACGCGGCAACCTGGCTGGCCGACACCTGCGCCTACTGGCGTCGTGTGACTGGGGTCCTTGAGATGCCGGACGATCCGGTTGTCGCCGAGTTATTTACGCGCTGCACCGTCCTTTCGTTACAGTCCGGCGTGTTCAACGAACGGGCCCAGACGGTCGGAATCCTCTACGGACTGTCGCCTTTTTCCGGTTTCGACAACCTGCGGGACAATTACTATTCCATTCTTCCGGCGGCCCAGCGGGATCCGTCCTATCTGCGTCCGTTCATCGCCTGGTTCAACCGTTACTCGACACACCCGCCGACGGCAAAATATCCGCAGGATGTCCTGCATTCACTGGGAAACACGTTGAACGCCACCATGCTGGCCGGGATGTATTACCAAGCTACCGGGGACCGCCGGTTTTTCGTGGACAATCCGGAGCTCGTCAAGGCGTTATGCGCCACGATCGATGCCGTTCTGGCGACTCGCAAGGAGGGAAGTCCCTGGCTGTTCGGTTCCGAATACATCTCCGACGGTCGCTCGCTGGGCGATTATCATACCGGCTCGAACGTTTGCCTGTGGCGCTCGCTGCGGTGGCTGGCGGAGATCCTGGAAGAAGCTTGCGGCGACACGAGGGCCGCCACCCGCTATCGGGGCATCGCGGCCAGGGTCAAGGCGGATCTGGATCGACGCAATATCATCCCCAATGGGCCGTTCGGGTCGCAGTATGTGGAAGGGACCGACGCTGACGGGAGCGTTCCTGTGATGATTCATGACGGCGAGGAATCGGATACAACCCTGATGCCGGCCTATGGCTACTGCGCCGTTGACGCTCCGGCTTATCAGAACTTCATGCGGTTCGCCGCCTCGGTGCAGAACGTGGCGTACTGCCCGGAGACACGCGGCATTGTTTGGGAAACCTACGGCCCGCATTCGAAAATTAAACCCATGGGACCGCCTACCGCTGATGCCACGTTTCCTGGATATGTTACCGCCTTGGCAGGTTGCCTTGATCACGAATCGCTGCGGGGAACGAACGGGTATCTGGCTGAAATTCGGCGGCTGACCGATGTGAACGGTTCGTTCTGGTGGTGGCCGTATGGCACTAGCAGGAACACCAAGCGCGGCCAGGGGCTGCGGCGCTCCCCGTTCGAGTGCGGCTGGGCGGAGGGTGAGTTTGCCGTTCTGTTCCAGTCCAATTTCCTCGGCATCCATTACGACGCGCCCCGACGTACGCTCACCTTCAAACCGCTTCCCGCCATCGGCGATTTCGAGTGGACGGATTTTCCCATCGGCTTCGACCACTTTACGGTCAGTTACAAACAAGGCGTTGTGAGAGTCACCAATCTCACCAACCACCCGGTCACCGTGATCTTGGAGAACGCCGCCCCGGTTACGGTGGAGCCTGAAAAATCAGTTCAGGATAAGCTATGAAACACACCTTTTTCTTCATCATGGCCATGCTGGTCCCGTTGCCTCTTTTGAATGCGGGTGATTTGCGGGTGATCTGTCCGGAAAACGCCACGCCTCTCGAACGGCTCGCCGCAGCGGAGGTTGTCCGCTACAGTTACTTGCGGACCGGTCAATTGCCGAAGATCGGTGATGGTTTCTTTAGCTCCCACAGGATCATACTCCGTCGTGATGCGGCGCAGTTGGGGACGCAGGAGTTTTTAATCAGGACCGTCGGCAAGGAAATCACGATAACCGGCGGCAGCGATCTCGGTGTGCTCTACGGCGCGTACCGGTATGCGGAGTTGCTCGGCGTGCGGTTCTACCTGCACGGTGATGTTATACCCGATGAACCGCTCAAGGAATTGCCGGTCGTCAACGAGGCCGGCAAGCCGATCTTCGATACGCGCGGCATCCAACCGTTCCACGATTTCGACGAAGGGCCGGACTGGTGGGACCAGGACGATTATCTGGCGTATCTTTCGCAACTGGCCAAACTGAGGATGAATTTCATCGGCCTGCACTGCTATCCCGAGGGGGGCGTGGGACCGGAGGCGGCAGTGTGGATCGGTCCGGGAAGCGAACTGGGCGACGGTGGAAACGTCAAGTTCAGCTACTCGAGTTTCTGGGCCAACACCGCCAAGCATGGAACCTGGGGTTATGCCGCCATGAAGACCGGTGATTTCGCCGGCGGAGCCGCTCAGCTGTTTGCCGACGACGTGTATGGTCCGGCGGTGATGGATGGCCTGATGCCGCGTCCCGAGACACCCCAGCAGTGCAATGAATTGTTCAACCGCGTGGGGGCGATGTTTCGTGTGGTCTTCACGCAGGCGCGGGCTCTGGGGATCAAGACTTGCATCGGCACGGAAACACCCCTGACCATTCCCAAGGCGGTACAACAGCGATTGAGGGAGCAGGGCAAGGATCCCAAAGACCCGGTGGTGGTTCGTCAGGTTTATGAAGGGATGTTCCGCCGCATTGCCGCGACGCATCCACTGGACTACTACTGGCTCTGGACGCCGGAAGAGTGGACCTGGAAAGGCAACAAGCCCGAGCAATTCCAATCCACCGCGACTGACATTCAAGCCGCTCTGGCGGCGTTGGATAGCCTGGGCAAGCCGTTCACCCTGGCCACCTGTGGCTGGGTTCTGGGCCCGCAGCATGATCGCTCCGCGCTGGACAAACTCCTGCCCAAGGATAGTCCGATGAGCTGCATCAACCAGCAAGTGGGACATGCCGGCATCGATTCAGCCTTTGCCCAGCTAAGCGGGCGGCCCAAGTGGGCCATCCCGTGGATGGAGAACGATCCCAACCTGGCCGGACCGCAGTCCTGGGTTGGGCGCATGCGCTACGATGCCGCCGACGCGCGGCGGCTGGGATGCACCGGTCTACTGGGTATCCATTGGCGCACCAAGGCGATGGCACCCAACGTTGCCGCCCTGGCGGCGGCGGCCTGGGATCAGCCCTGGGCGCCCGCCAACTT
>Ga0118677_10012304_pt1 | contig 12589 bp, 14 predicted proteins | sample AliMusrvi5mmetaG_FD_86154 | JGI IMG/M metagenome (GOLD analysis project Ga0118677, IMG submission 86154)
ACTGACCACGGGCCACAGATCACTGGTCACTGAATACTGATCACTGACCGGAACACGGGCAGTCTGAAGCGGCGGCCGGGAATGGTCGGTTCTCACACTCATTGTTTCCAGCTCAGAATGTTATCTTGATTTGCGCCTTTACTGGCAGACTGGGCGGGATCAATCGCCTGGTCCGGGCCAACCGACCAGACCATGACCGGCGCGGAGGCCTCGTAAACGGTTGTACCATTACCCTGGGGTTGCGGTGGCAGGATCGTCTTAACCAGACCATTCAGGCCCTTACTGGCATTGCTGGGGTCCTGCGATACGACAGTGCTACGATAGAAAACGTCGCGAGCCTTTTCGTCATAGTTGAGGTCCACGGTGATAATGTAGGGATTGCCCCAGGGGTCGCGGTAAACCCCGTCCGGGCCAACGCCCGCCGAGTTGGTATCGTTGGCCATAGTTGCGTTAAGGTACTTGGTACGCTGTGGGTTCTTGACATGACTCTTGTTGATGGTAGGCACGGTAGGCGTGGCGGGCCAGTATTCCACGTCAAGCAAGACGGCCATCACCTCAGAGTTGTTGGCCGAGTAGCTGCTGTAAAGCTGCTTCAAAGCCGGAGGGAGGGTCAAGCCTTTCGCTGTAAGGAAATCCACACCGAAAGTATAATCTTCCGGCCCGCCATCGCGTGGCTGCACAGCGCCGGCTGCGCTCGTCGCGCTGGCAGCCCCCACACTGGACACGGGAAACTTACTGTACTCGGACTCATAGCTGTGAATGGCCTGGACGATCTGGCCCACTTCAAGTTGGGCTTTCTTCTTCTGGGCCTGAACCTTGGCTCGGCCAAGCGCCGGCAAGAGCAGTCCGGCTAGGATGGCGATGATGGCGATAACGGTAAGCAATTCAATGAGGGTGAAGGCCGCGAAGGCGCGGATACTGTCGTGCCTGGGGCAGGTATCAATATGGTTCTTCATAAGCGGAGTCATGTGTGCGGAGTGCTACTGAACGATATAAGGTTTGACGCTCCAGTTGCTGATGCGGTTAGTCCTGCCATCCACAACTATGTCAATCCACAGGTCGAAGGACTTTGGGTTATTTGTTGGGCTCGATGAGTTGTAACAATAGGGAATAATCTTTGCATTGTTCACGTCTGCGAAAACCGGCGATCCATTTATTGATCCTTTCACTGCAACTCCAAGCACGGTGCAAGAGACGGGGTTATTGACTGCGAGGAATTGAGCCGGTTTAAGGCCTTTCAAGAACTTTACGGCGTTGGCGAGGTCGTCGCCGGCGCGGGGTATGCGTTCGACGCCGCCGGCCGTGTGCAGGCGGTCACGGCTGGTTCGACCGCGACTTATACGTATGAGGCCGATGGCCGGTCGGTGGCGGCATTGAGCGAGGATTCAGGCAACGGCGCGGTTGTGAGCGGGCGCTGGCAATACGATGCACTTGGGCGTGTGGCGGGGCTCGCTTGGCGTACGAACGGCGCGGTCTGGAAGGGCGCTGTCCAGGAGTACGATGCATCCGACCGCTTGGTGCGGCGTGTGCGGCAGGATGGTTCGGCTTGGACCTATGGCTACGATGCCATGGGTCAGTTGACAGCGGCCACGCCGGACACGGGCGAAGCCCTGACTTATGCATACGACGGCATTGGGAACCGCACCACGGCTGGCCGCTCCGACGGTCGGCGCACGGACTACATCGACAACGGGCTCAACCAATATATCGGTTTGGATGCCTTGGAGTTTGGTTCGTCCGGTTTCCGCGGCAGCATCTACTCCTTTGGCGGCGGGGCGGGTCCAACGCTGCAACCGGAAGGCTCGGCCGGCAGTGCCGATGGCGCCAGGCCACTGATTTCGCGGCATACCGACCTGTCCTACGATGCCGATGGCAACCTCACCAATGACGGCACGCGCGCCTATGCGTGGGACGCGGAGAACCGGCTGGTCTCGGTCGAGCCACTGGCGGTGGCGCCCGGTGTTCAACGTGTGCGCCTCGGCTATGACTATCGGTCCAGGCGCGTGTGGCGGGCGGTGGAGGTGTGGGCCGGGGGCGCCTGGATGGGGATCGAGACCAATCGGTTTGTGTACGACGGCTGGCGTCCGGTGGCCGAAGTGGGGGACCGGACCACGGGCGCGTATACCAACACCTTCGCCTGGGGCTTGGACGTTAGCGGAACGTTTGAAGGCGCCGGCGGGATCGGCGGGTTGCTGTTCGGTCAGTTCGGCTCACCCGGCGGGACAGCAATCGTCACCTACGCCTGTGACGCCAACGGAAACGTGGTCGGATTGGCCGACACGGCAACCGGGGCGCCGGTGGCGGAGTACGAGTACGAGCCATTCGGGGCGATGCTGACCTCGCGCGTGTATGCCGCGGTTGGGGAAATGAATCCGTGGCGGTTCTCGACGCGCTATGCCGATGCGCAGACTGGCCTGGTCATGTATCCCAGGCGTCCGTATTCGACGGCCTTAGGACGATTCATCACGCGCGATCCGCTTGAGGAGAACGGCGGGTTAGAACTCTACAGCTTAGTATACAATAACCCTATAAATGATATTGACCCGCTGGGCCTGGCATTGTATGCAATTGATGGTACGTGGGCTGATGCAGAGGCGCCGAATGCAGACGACACGAATGTGCATCGGTTCTATACGCGGAGTGGAGAGGAGCCAAAACAATATCACAAGGGGCCGGGTGCCGGACAACTACTGCCGCGACGTTTGTTGAACGGCGTGACCGGATGGGATGCGGGTAGCATTCGGGACAGCGTACACGAACAGTTATGCAAAGATTTTTGCAAAGCCAAGTCATCCGGTGAGAAGTTCACGGTGAACTTGGTAGGATGGAGTCGCGGTGCGACCGTCTGTCTCGGCATTGCACAGAAACTCAAGGATCAGGGGTGCAAGTGTCCTTGCGGGGAGAAGAAGGCTCTGTTCGGGTTGGTTTCGAGCACCGAATATATGACGTATAAGCCCGTCGACGTGAACTGGATCGGATTGTTTGACGCCGTGAGGATGATCCCGAGCATTGCGCAAGCCCTGCCGGGCGATCATGGGTGGCCCAACGCGGCTCCGTCAAATGTCAGCAACCTTGACCATGCCCGGAAGACGGATCGGCAACTGCTGTTCCCGACAACTAAGGTCAAACGACAATTCACGACCGATTTCCTTCGCGACGACGGGACCGCAACGATACACAATGATATTGGAACAAAGTTGAACAACGCGGCGCTCGACTGGATGATCGATGAGGCTCGTGCAGCGGGAGTAGATGTGCAATGACAAGAACAGTGAGAAACGTTCGATACACGGTTCTAACAGGCGGATTCGCCTTGGTCTTAGTTTTGGTATGGGCTATGGCCGGGTGTATCACGGTGCGGTGGGCCACCGTCCGGGTTCGAAACCTGAGTTCTGAGACGTTGAGGGACGTCCGGTTGACAGGAGTCGATCCGAACGTAGAGTTTGGGTTATGTCGTCCGAATGCTGACGCAAGAACTTCTCTCGCAGAAACGATTGCGTTCCATCCCGACGTGGCGATGGAGTACAGCATTGACGGGCGGACCTATCGGCAGCCGCTGAACAAAGATGGGGTTTTCCCGGCCAAGTTGCCCAACCGGGACAAGATCATCGAACTGCAGTTCACGACCAACCGCGTTTGGATCTGGACCTTGAAAGAGGGGCGCATCGTCGAGTGATCGGGCATGGGGCGGGGTGATCCAGGGCGGCAGAACGGACCGAACGGACGAAACGGCACGGGGCTGGCAGAGTGAGCGGCGACTTCGGGGGGATGGCCGGCCCGTTTCGTCCGTTGTGTCCGTTCGGCTGTGGCGCAGGCAGGTAACCATCGCTGGCGGCCATCGCACGGCGAGCGCAACATGAACAACCACCCAATCGGCAAGCACGTCACTCCCGCTCCCGCGCCCCCCGGCAAAGCCATGTCCTCCGCGGCGGCTGAGCGGGTCTATGGCACACACAGCGGCTTCCGCAATCTCAAGGCCTACCAAGTGGCCGAGATGCTCTACGACTACACCTGCCGCTTCTGTGCACGGTACGTACCGATCAAAGACCGGCATCACGATCAGATGGTCCAAGCGGCCCGCAGCGGCTACCAGAATCTGGCCGAGGGCAGTGAAGACCCGCCTTCGCCAAACGGCTACGGCGGGCAGGCACCGCCACCAGCAAGAAGTTAGAGATGAACTTGACGAACGTGTCGCGGTCCAGCCTGGGCGAACTGATGAAGGACTACGTCAAGTATCTCGAGCGCCGCGGGCTGCATCACTGGCAGTCGGGCGACCCCGTCTTCACGCAAGCGCGCAATTTGCGTCCGCCCACGCTTGAGGTCGCGGCCGCCTGGGTGAATCGCCCTGGCGCCAGCGAGCCCATTGAGGAACGCGCCGCCAACCTCGGGGCCATCCTCGCCGCCCAGACCCATTGGCTATGCGAGCGCCTGCTTGACCGCCAGGCCCGCGACTTTGAGACCACCGGTGGCTTTGCCGAGCGCCTGCACCGGGCACGAACCGGCTGGCGGGGGCCGCCAAACGGACAGAACGGACGAAACGGCCCGGCAAACCACGTGGAAGTCAGGGCGAACGTCCCCGCCCGTTAAGTCCGTTCTGTCCGTTGCCCCCGCTCATCATCCGCCCGCCGCCACCACCACATGCCCATCCAGCCCCGCCGCCAGCAGCATGGCGGGCACCAGCCCGAACCTGGCGAACACGAGGCAGCCGGCGCTTGTGGCAACTGCTGCTGACGCCACCAACAGCCCGACACCCGTGGTCATGCCCGCGCCGGCCGCCTGCAGGTGGGTCACATAGATCCTCAGCGCCACGCACAGGCCAACGGCCACCGCACGGCGGTTGGTCAGGCGGGCGAAGAGCGACATGGGGGCGGCCTGCAGGAATAGCGTCTGAAATCCGGCCGACCACAACAGCAGCGCCAGGCATCCGCCGACGGTCGGCGGATAGGTCAGGATGAAGGTCGACGGCTGTGTCGCGGCCTGCAGCGCCGGCTTCAGGATTGGATCGAGCCAGAACAGGCTGAGCGGTAGCGCCATCAGCGACAGCCCTGCCGCAATCGTCGCGCCCAGCGCGAACGTCCGGCGGTCGGTCACGATGCCCGCCATGCCCGCCCGTTGTCCCCACGCCGTTACAGCGCCGGCCATGAACAGCAGGACCAGGAATGTCATGGGCAGGTACACGCCCAGCGGACGGCCCCCCTGCACCAGGCGCCCGACGGTCATGAGCGTCAGAATGACGGCCAGTGGGACCGCCTTGCGCAGGTTGGACTCGGAAAGAAAGTTACGCATGCGCGCCCACTGTGTCAAATCGGCCCGGCCCTCGCAATCCCTCTGGCATCGCACCCTCCATCTCCCAGCCTCATGTCGCGTCCTGACTTCCGTTTGCCGCGGTCTGCCGGCACGACGTTCAATGTGGGGTCGACGTCCCCGTCGACCTTTGTGGAAGCGACTGCTTCAGGTCGAAGTGCGGTGCGACAGCAAGCAGATGGCGATCATTGCTGTAGATCTCAGGGAAGTCGTGCTCGGCGGCGCAGGTGAGGTGAATGGCGTCGGCAGACCGTACGAATACATCGTGACGCACGGTATCGAAGTAGATCATCGCCTGTCCCTGTCGGAGGAGATCGACTCGGTGCAATCGCCCGAGATCGCCGGCAACCCCGCAAACCCGCGGACAAGTTTGCGAGTGGCGAACGACACGCGGGCCTGGGCGTCGGAATAGGCGACGATGGTGGCTACGGGCCGCCCGCGATCTATAACCACGACAGGCCCCCATTCGATTGCTTCGCGAACACAGCGCCGGGTCTTCTCGTGCAGTTCGCGTATGGAGATCGTTCTCATGTGACACATTGTGTCAAAGTCAACGTCGGCGTCAAGATCACGGTCCTGACCCCATGGCCTATTCGTCGGTGCCCGGAACGTTCGGTTCGTTATTGTCCTGAAGCCCCGAAACGTCATTGTCCGAACAGACGCCCTATGAGAACACGCGACACCCGCGAAAACTCCCATTGACACCCCAACCGCGCGCGAAGTAGCTTCTTCGCATTGTGTTCATTCGCCTTGCGGCTACCCCGGTCAGGATTGCCGCAAGGCCCGTTCGACAAAGGGGGCTGGGTCGGGCGCGGGGAGGTATGCGCATGCGACGTGAACAGGCCGGTTCGCGGGTCGAGGGCAACACCCCTGCGTCATTGAAGCGGTACTGCCATTCGCGGCTGATCGCCACAGATTTTGCCGCAAAAGAACGCAAGGAACACATAGAGGGGAAACACTCCTCATGCCCTTGCGCCTATTCCGCTGACATCCTCTGGAGGGCGCCGCGCTGTCGGCGCCGTGCGCATGAAGACGCCACTGTTACGACGCTACTCCGGCCGACAGCCGTTTCGCCCCGTCTACCCTCCGGCCTCATTGCGATCTCAACACGGTCCAACCGCCAGCGTCTCTGTCTTGGGCGAACCTCGGAACCGCGGCCGAGCCAGACCGGGAAGAAGGAGGCGGGGCGTTCAGGGAGATGGCGGAAACGACTGTGAAGAGTGAAGGGCGTGACCCTTTGGCCGCCTGCGATTTGAGGATGAAACACAAACGAAACAAAGCAGAATTTCCGGTGGCGTCGATCGCGGTCCACGGGCCTAGAGGAATGGGGTATGACCCCGGTTCGGTTTAGCATAAAGTACGGTCAGAAATGGTTAAAAATGAGGATCATGTCCTATGCCTATGTCAACCGCAAACCATCGAACGAATACAACGCCAGTCATTCCGGAGCCCCTTTTTGAGGATATCTCGAAGGGGCGTGCTTCTCTGTTCCTCGGTGCCGGAGCATCACAGGAGGCAAAGTTCCCAGGAGGTCAAGAGTTGGCTGCATATCTCGGACGTGAGGCCGGAACCGCTATCGCCAGTTCCTTGGATGGAAGACCACTTGACGAGGTGGCCCAATACCTCTATTTGCAATCAGGCTTTGGACCGCAGTGGATCCGGCAGAAGATTATCGATCTCTTTGAAACTCGACTTCGAGCCATACAAAGGCCGGTGAGTTTCGCACACGAAGGGCTGACTAGGTACAAGTGGAGTAGCATTTTTACAACGAACTTTGACCGACTAGTTGAAGTCACCTACGATTCAAGTCCTTCGAGCGTGCAGAGACTTCTGCCGGTTTATGGCCCTGACCGGCAGAATGTTCGTCACGAGGAGAACTTGCTGCGGCTTTTCAAGTTGAACGGTTCGGTTGATGAAGCGGCACGCAACGCCTCTCACCAACTTGTTCTGACGTTTGCCGAACAACAGGACGCAAGAAGGCGAAATGCACAGTTCTATGACTTGCTTCGCGATGCGGCGGCAAATGGCCCCGTCATATTCATTGGGTTTGGGTTTTCCCACCCGGGGGCTAACACGGCGCTCTCGTCACCAAGTTTCATGGAACTCCGTCAACTACTTGCGGATATGGGGGCTGCAGCCCGCTGGCATTACAGTGTGGCTCCCTTCGACCCGGTCACTGTTCATTCGCAATTGAGCGTTGCGCAATTGCGCGATGTTCAGGTTGCCGCTCTAAACATCAACTTTTCAGATTTCATTGCAGCAATCGACGCCCGACTTACAAGTCGCCCACCTGCGTTGGAAGGCAGAAGACCGATCACAGTACCGGTTGGGGAAAGGCACATTGAGATCCCGGCCAATGAATACGACAAGGACCAGAGGCACTTCGAGGTCCTGGGGATGCACATAGAAGATGAGCCAGTGCCACCCGTGGGAGATTCGCTTAACGGAAAGGAAACGTGGGGGAGCTTCGTGGCGAAGCATCGGATTGAACGGCAAGCGAAGAGAGAGTTCCGGGAAGTTGTGGCAAGTGCCTCCCGCAATCCCGCTGAACTCGTGCTGTTCAGCGCATCCCCAGGCTGGGGCAAGACGTTCCTTCTGAAGGATTTGGCCGTAGACGCCTATGCCGCTCGGCGTCCGGTGGTCTGGTTGAATCCAAATGCGACACTTGACCTGACTACGAGGCAAGACAATGTTGTCACGGTAAGCAATTGGGATGCCGTGCGATTGGACAGAATCGTAGAAATGCTCAATTTAGCAGCGCGCGGGCAACCAAACGAGCATGGATTATCTCCGTTAATTATAGCTGACAACTGCCCGGAGAGAGCCATTGAGGTTGCAAGACTGTATCGGGAATTGGTTGGCAACAGTCGTTCTTTTCTGTTGGTCCTTTCGACACGGGAAACGGATTACGAAGCTTTGCGTAAGATCAGCCCGATCTATCGAAAATGTAAACGCTATACGCCGGAGTCTCACGCCGATTCTGAAATTGTGGCGATGAAGGAAGTTAGGGCGCTGATTGACTTTTGCGTCCAGCAGCATGTTGCGACGTTCGCTGACGCAAGTCAGCGCGAAGTTGTAGCGCAAAGGATACTTAGGGAGGAGGCCGATCGCGCATTGCTCATAGCCCTACAGGTTATCTTTGACAAACAACATCGGCCGTTTTCGGAGATCGTTAGGTCACTATGGGAAGGAATCACCGGAGATGTGGAGAGAAAACTTGTCTTGAGAGTCAGTTCGCTCAATCGGTTTGGAGGTGGGTTTTCACCGCGGTTTTACTGCCTGCTTCAGACGTTTCCCAGTCCGGAACACCGAACTGTTGGCGAGGCATATCGACAATGTCTTGAATCCGGTGTCCTGGTGGAGCGGGCGATTGAAGGTGAATACTCCGTTTCAACCCAGCACCCGCTTATTGCCGAACACATCATCTTAAACAGCGGAGTGGCGCCTAGTTCTGTTGACGAGGAGATGATCGCACTTGTCGAGAAGATGGGGGGGACTGTGCGCGATGTCGAGCTTGTTCGGCGTTTGGCGAAACGCATCACGGATTATGATGTGAACCTCTCTTCTGAGGAGATGACGTTGAGGTTCTTCCAAACCGCGGCGACGTCGACCAACAACGATTGGGTCGTCTGCCAGCAATTCTCAAAATACCTCCTGCAACGTGACGAGTTTAAAGAATCACTCGCATGGATCGAACGTGCGATCAGTGATAATCCGGACCATGCGTCTCTTCACCACACCCGTGGGAATGTTCTCCGAAGGTGGGGCGTAAATAATCTTGACGCAAGTCTTGATGACCAGGCCGATGCGCATTTCGAGGCTGCGCGGCGGTGTTTTACGGTCAGTCGGATGAAACCCGAGCCAGATGAATATGGGTACGTCACTCATCTGGACATGTTGCTGACGCTCATCAACCGCGAATACGATGAGGCGAAGCGGACAAACTTGCGGGCAGAGGGGGTGCTTCTGTTCAAGGACGGGATCAGAACGGTACCTCAAGATAGGTACAATTTCCTTCTGGAGGAACGTTTTGCGGAGGCATTTGACGAGCAGGGGAAGGCTTGTGAGGATCTTGTCAATAGAATCGGCGCTGCTCTACGGGCGGGAAAGAGTTCGACCTTTGCCGGGTGTTATCTTGCGGACAGGTTGACGGCTTCTGGCCGGGGAGACGAAGCGCTCAGAGTGCTAGCGAGCCAGAAGCGCATAGACGATACAGGGGTGCTCGTCTGGTTGAAAGAGGCGGAGGTCTTGGCGCGTTCTGGTTCATTCTCTGAGGCGGCTCGGGCAATGGACTCAGCAAAACGGCGTGAAAAGAAAGTGGAGAATGACGAGGTGCAGTGGCGTTTGCTCTACTGGGATCTATTAATCGCCTTTGCACGCGGAGACTTCAACTTGGCCCGGCACGCTCAAGGTAGACTTGACGAACGAAGTTTTTTCGCTGCGCATACTCTTCCTCGGGGCTATCTTTGGAGGGAAACTGCGAGAGGGTTGCCGGCAAATCAGCGATCCTTCCGCGAACATGCTCAGGTGTTTCGAGGCAGAATTGAAGAGGTCAAGGCGGGTGGAAAGTACGGCATGCTCTCAGTGAGAAGCCCCGACGGGAGTGTATTCAGAATGCCATTCGCCCCGAGGTATTTTCAGAGGTCCGACCTTCCCAGGGGTGCCTCAATCGACTTTATTGCAACATTCCAAGCTCATCGGATCCGCGCAGATGATGTCAACGGCACTCCTTTCATTGACACGACTGACGATCTCTACTGCCGATGATTCCAGAGGCGCAGTGTCCCCGGCACAGGGTCAGAAACCCTTAGAATAGAAATTAGCGGCCAACGCCTATCGGCCGAGGCGCGGATTGGGGCGCGCCGCCGACTCCGTCAAGGCCGCCGACACGGACATGAAACCGAAACGAAACAAAGCGGAATTTCCGGCGGCGACGATCGCGGTTTACGGGCCTGACAATCAACGGGCCAGCAAAGTCGTTGTCGCGATTACGGCGACCGCAGGGGCTGAGCCTGAGCCGTTGCGGCGATGGATGTCGGGGCTGACGGATGTGCGGGCGGACGCAAGATGGTAATCATTTGAACCGCGGATGACACGGATAGCACGGATAGGATTGCCTTCGTCTTATCGGTGTCATCCGCGCAATCCGTGGTCGGAGTCGCACGCGCCTGTTTCGACGGAATAGCATGAACAACCAGCCCCTGACAGGCAGACAGCAACTTGGCGCGTTCGTCGCCTGCGCCTTGGTGGTTGGCGGATTCCTTGCGCCCGGGGTCCATGCCCAAATCAAGGATGTGGTGAAGCCAGGCGATTGGATGCTGATCCCGGTCTTCGCCGTGGGCCTCGTGTTTGCCATTCCGCTGATGCTCTTCTTTCAAAACATTCTCGCCCTGTTTGTGGGGTTGGCGGTCGTGGGCGTTGTCAAGTTGGTGGCCCCGTTGGTCCCGAAGCGCTTTCGCCATGTCCCGTTCGGCAGGGCCCTCGCACAAGGCACGAAGATTCTGACCGTGATCGCCGCGATCGGCATTCTCCTCGGCCTCTATAGCCTGGCTTTGGAGCGCAAGGGGGGTGGGGATGGTCATGTGGGCGCGGGAACGACCGGTGTCGGAACAGCGGCCTCGGATTCCCGCAACGGGCACGCGGCCGCGACAGCGCGCCGCCCTCCAGAAGAGTCTTCCTGCCAATCTCGCTGACCTTTCTTGGAGGGCGCCGCGCCGTCGGCGCCGTGTTCATGGGGCCGTCTCGGTCAGACTTCCGCGAGGGTCCGAAGGTCCAGACAGAATCGGCCATCACATCCACGCTGGATTTCGCGGAATCGTTTCCCTAGTATCCGCCGCACGACTCGTGCTCCCCGGGGGGCACACAATGCGACCAGATGGCAACCGACACAGATCCGATTGAGCTGACCATCGTCATGCCGTGCCTGAATGAGGCGCTGACGCTGGAAACGTGCATCCGCAAGGCGAAGTCGTTCCTGGACACCTCCGGCGTGCGCGGCGAAATCGTGATCGGCGATAACGGTTCGACCGACGGCTCCCAGGATATCGCCCGCCGCAACGGCGCTCGCGTGGTCGACGTTCCGATTCGCGGCTACGGCGCGGCCTTATATGACGCCAGCATGGCCGCGCGCGGCCGGTATATCGTCATGGGCGACTCGGACGACAGCTACGATTTTACGCGCCTCATGCCATTCCTGGAAAAGTTGCGCGAGGGGTACGACCTGGTCATGGGCAACCGCTTCGCCGGCGGCATCGGGTCCGGGGCCATGCCGTGGAAGAACCGGCTGATCGGCAACCCGGTCCTGTCCGGCGTGGGCCGACTGTTCTTCAAGATTGATGCCCGCGATCTCCACTGCGGTCTCCGCGGCTACTCGATGGAGGCATTCAAACGGATGGACCTGCGCACAACCGGCATGGAGTTCGCCTCTGAGATGGTCATCAAGGCCACCCTGCTGGACATGCGCGTGACCGAAGTGCCGACGACCCTGTCGCCCGACGGGCGCGATCGCCCGCCGCATCTGCGGCCCTGGCGGGATGGCTGGCGGCATCTGAGGTTCATGCTGCTTTACAGCCCGCGCTGGCTTTTTCTCTACCCCGGCATCCTGCTTGTTCTGCTCGGGCTGACGGTTGGGGCGGTCCTGCTGGGCGGGCCGCTCCACGTGGGCCGAGTGTATGTGGACGTGCACACGCTGTTCTTCGCCGGCATCGCCGTGCTGATCGGTTATCAGGCGATTCTGTTTGCCACCTTCAGCCGGATCTTCGCGGCTAACACGGGGCTCATCCCGCAACATCGTGTGCTGGACCGGATGTTCGACTACCTCACGTTGGAGGTCGGCTTGATTGCCGGGACCGTGTTGCTGCTGGTCGGGTTGGCCGGTTCGATCTACAGTGTCCTCCTTTGGGACCAGCACCGCTTTGGCACTATGGATCCCCGACAGTTGCTGCGGTTGGTCATCCCGTCGGGCGTGTGCCTGGCCCTGGGCTTTCAGACCGTTTTGTCGAGTTTCTTCCTGAGCGTGCTGGGGTTGGGTCTGAACGGTCGGCGGGCCGGTTGACGTCATGAAGCATTCGCTCCCCAACCTCAGCGGCCCCGGTGGAACGGGGCCCTCCAACTGAGGAAACGGAAGGCTCTGCTGGAATTGTGGAGGGTCGCGTTCCACCGCGACCGCTGTACGGGAGGTTGTTCAACGGAAGCACCATGAAGGCACTCGACCGGTATCTCCAGAACTGGCGCATCGACAGGGTGCGTCCCTATCTTCGTCCCGGCGGTCGCGTGCTCGACATCG
>Ga0118677_10012305_pt1 | contig 12588 bp, 10 predicted proteins | sample AliMusrvi5mmetaG_FD_86154 | JGI IMG/M metagenome (GOLD analysis project Ga0118677, IMG submission 86154)
GTGTCCGGGCCAGGCAGTCGTTGCGATGCGGCAGGGGTGTCAGATCCGACACGCCGTCGAGTGCGGGAGTGCGTTTGGCAATTTTATTCGCCAGCTTGGCGAGAACCCGGGTGGGGCCGATGCCGATGGAGACCGGGATGCCGGTCTCTCGACGGATGGTTTGGCGGATCCGATGGGCGAGGGGAACCGGATCTTCACCGGATGGAACAGGCAGGATGAGAAACGCTTCGTCGATGGAATAGACTTCAACAGTGGGGGTGAATCGTTCCAGGGTTTGCATGACCCGGTGGGAGAGATCGCCATACAACCCGAAATTGGCGGAAAAGACGGCGATCTGATGCCGGCGAATGAGGCTGGTGCATTCGTGAAACGGTTGTCCCATGGCGATGCCGGCGGCCTTGGCTTCATTCGAGCGGGCGATTACGCATCCGTCATTGTTGGAAAGGACAATGATCGGGCGCCCGATCAGGCGGGGATTAAAGAGCCGTTCGCACGAAGCGTAGAAATTATTGCAATCCACGAGGGCAAAGATGGGGGGCATGGGGGGCTCACAGGGAATGGATCACACTGGTGACGATACCCCAGACTTCAAATTGGATATCGGGGGTGATTTCGATCGGCTGAAAAGCGGGATTTTCGGGGAGGAGGAACAACTTGGCATTGCGCCGACGGATGCGTTTGACGGTCAGTTCTCCGTTTAGAATGGCGATGATGATTTTGTTGTCGGCCGGCTCCAACGAGCGATCGACGACCAGGATATCGCCGGACTGGATGCCGGCGCCGGACATTGAGGAGCCGGCGACCCGGACGAAGAACGTGGCGGAGGGGTGGTGAATCAGGAGTTCGTTAAGGTCGAGTTTACGATCGATGAAGTCATCGGCCGGCGAGGGGAATCCGGCTGAAATCCGGGCACCGACGAGTGGGCGGCGACAGATAGAGGGCGGTTCAAACCGACCCAGCGGCAGGATGCGTGTAGGGGGCGTGTTCATGACGGACAGATTTCGGCAATTGATTTACTACGAAACACTCGAAAGGCGCAAAAATGAAACTATTTTCGCGTGGTTGGCGTATTTCGTTGTTCAACTGCTCCTATAGGTTCACCCAGGTCCAAAACCCCGGCTCATTTTACGCACGAGGCCGATCATGGGACCGGCGATGCGGAAATCCGGGTGTTCATCAGGTGAAACCTCGATGGGTTGATAGGCGGGGTTGGCGGGTTGCAGGCGATAACCCTGGTGAGTTTTGAAGACGTATTTGACTGTGGCGGCGCCATCCAGGATGGCCACGCCGATGGCGCCGTCATCGATGCGGGGTTGAAGCCGGACGATGGCACAGTCGCCTTCGAGAATACCGGCATCTCGCATACTGTCGCCCTGGACACGGACGGCGAACAGTTCACCACTGCCGAAGTGGTCGGGGAGGTCGATATGACCTTCCAGGTTTTCAATGGCTTCGAGCGGGGTTCCAGCGGCGACCCGGCCGACGAGGGGGATGCCGTTGGGGACGCCCTGAGTCAGGCGGATCCCACGGGAGGTCTGACGGCCGGCGCGGGTGATATATCCCTTGCGGACGAGGGTATCGAGATGATCGGTGACGGCATGAGGCGAAGCGAAGCCAAATCGGCGGGCGATTTCACGCACCGTTGGGGGACAACCCCGGGAATGAATTTCATCGCGGATAAACCGGAGGATGTCAGCCTGTCGTTCAGTCATGGGTTCCATAAAAATCTCCAAAAATCGCTTGACCTGTACAAATGTATAGTATATTCTGCGCGGCATGTAAACAAAAAAGAATGAAGGAAAAAGCCATGAATAAAGTGAATCGGGCGCGAATTGAGGGTCGGCGGCGGGAGTTGGATCAGGAGGCGGTGTTGGTCAAGAGTCGGATACGGCAGCTGGCCGTGAAGCGGTCGGTTCTGGTATTGAACGGCTGGGCGGTGGGACTGGGTTTGATGGGATTGCGCATGAAAGTAGCCTGGTCAAAAAAGGACGTCCGTTGGTTGCCGGTAATGCGAATCAGCCGATCGGAGAGTCGTTCATTCCAAGGTACATCTGAATTTCAGGGATTCGGCTGGCAGACAGCGAGCTGAGGGAAGTTGTTTGTTGTGGATTTGATGGTTGGGGAAGAGATGGAGACGGTCGTCCACGGCCGTTGAGGCGGCGAATAGCAGATAAACGGCGGGGCCAAAGAACGGCGGGTGACCGCCGTGTCCAGAGATGGAGACGGCCGGCAGAACCCCGACTAATTACTTCTCTGTCATAGACCAGACGCCCATCCATTCTTTGGGGGGGTGAAGGATGAGTTCCTCGCACTGGGCGACATAGCGGGCGGAAGTGGGATCCTGGTCCTGGAGGACGCCGAACTTACGATGGGCTTCGCCAAACCGTCCGGCGTAGTAATCCTGCAGGGCGGCGGCAAATTCAGCATAGAGGGTTCCGTTCTGGGCCGCTATTTCTTCGGTCACGGGTTCGAAGATACGCACCGGTTCGCGACGGCCAACGACGGTTATGCGCGAAACTTCCCGGCCGTGGAATTCGGGCCCGAGGCGGTTTCGAGTCGCTTCGGAAATGATGTAATAGGTGCCGAATTTTTTATTGATTCCTTCGAGCCGGGCGGCCAGATTGCCGGCATCGCCGAGGAAGGTATAATCGAAGCGTTGATCAGAGCCCATGTTCCCGACGACCACCTGGCCGGTATTCATACCGACGCGCATGAAAATCTTTGAACCATAACGAGCCGCCCATTCGTCGCGTTTTTCAGCAAGAAGCGCCTGACAGCGCAAAGCGGCCCGAACCCCGCGTTGGGCATGGTCCGCCTGATCGGTGGGCGCGTTCCAGAAGGCAATGATGGCATCTCCTTCGTATTTATCGACCGTGCCCCCCTCTTCGAGGATGATATTGGTCATGCCGGTCAGGTAGGTGTTCAGGAATTCGGTCAAGGGTTGGGGGGCGAGTTTTTCAGAAATGGAAGTGAAGCCCTGAACATCCGAAAAGAAGATGGTCAATTCCTTGAGTTCGCCACCGAGCCGCAACCGTTCGGGATGAGCGACCAGTTGATCGATCACAATCGGGCTGAGATATTGCCGAAAGGCGTTTTTAAGATAGCGTTTCTGGCGTCCTTCGACGGCATAATTAACGCCCAGAACGGTGATCAAGGCCGGTAGCGCGCCGGTCCAGAGGACCACCATGGGAAGCCAATAGCCCTGGGTATAGGCGGCACAGCCGAGAACCCAGGGCAGGAGCAGGATGGGGATCGCAAGGGCCAGAATTTGCAGGCTGGACCGGCAGATGCGGGCAATGCCGGCGGCAAGAAGGGTCAGGAGCAGGGTCAGTCCGATGACCCAGCCGGTGGGAATTTCGCGCAGACTGTCTAACTCAAGGAGATTGTCGAGCAGAGTGGCATGGATTTCCACCCCGGGATAGACGGCGCTGATGGGGGTTGGACGCAAGTCGAAGAGACCCGGGGCGGTGGTTCCGAAAAAGACATACTTATCCCGAAACTCTTGGGGATCGATCGGCGGCGGGGTGCCAGCCTGACAGGCGAGTTCGGATTGGATGATCGCCGCCGCGTTAAAGGCGCGGTGCGTTTGGGAGGGGCCGCGGAAGCGAAGGATGACTTGTCCGTTATGATCGAGGGGTAGAAGGCGGTTTCCCTTGAGCAGGAGCCCTTGGGAGGTCAACCGGAGAAGGGTATTGGAACCGGTGCCCGACCCCGCCAGGTAGGCGCTAAAGCCAAGGGCGGGAACCCACCGCCCATCGAAACGGGCGAGGGGTGAAATCCGGCGATAGATGCTGTCCCGGTCGGGATTGCCGGCGACATTGGCCAGGGCGGTGGCATTGGTCAGGACTTCGGGGATCGGCAGAGTGGCTGTTGGAAATGTGAACTGATCGAGCTGGTTGGAAAAGGCAAGGTCGACCATGATGCGCGGGAAGTGCAGGTTATCGGTTCCGTCGGTCCAATGGGTGAAAGCGCCATCGGAGCGGCTCAATTGCGCGGCGCCGATGAATTCGGGGACGGCCAGAATGCCTTCCGCGAGCCGGGCATCATCCTCTACGCCTTTAAAGGAGGGTTCAGTAAAAAGAAGATCGAAGGCAACCACTTTGGCTCCGCCCCGGGCGCAAAAATCGAGAATAGGCTTATAGACTTCGCGGGGCCAGGGCCAGGGCAGACTCATGGTCTTGGAGCCCCAATCCAGACTATATTGGTCCAGGAGAATCAGGCGGATCTGGTCGGAGGAAGGACGGGAGCCGGCAAACCGTTTAACCCGCCAGTCCCAGGTTTTGTATTCGAGGAGATCCAGTTTTTTAGCGTGAGATAAATAAAGGGCGGGAAGGGCGAATAATAGCCCAATCAAGAGGCCCTGAATGAATTTTGCGGCCATGCTGGAGGATGAAATTTTCATTTCGTGCCTAGCCCTCCCATCCGTTATTCCGGTTGATAAGCAGGTCAGACATTCCTGCCGGACCAACTCTCACCGTGCCCCCTTATCCTAGGCCACGAAGAGTCTGGCAAGAATGCCCGACCTACTGGAGATGCAACCCATGATTTGCGAAGGGAGAGAGTTGACCTTGAGATTAGACTTTTTCCAAGAACGTTTCAAACCGTTCAACTCGCGCCTTGGACGGGGTGGACGGGGGGTTGGTGGTGCGGATGATTTTGCGTAATTCGTCGATCCGATCCTGGGGTTTGGGATGGGTTTTGGCGAAACCCATGCCGCCAGGTTTCAGGTGGCGATCCATTTCCTCGAGCATGGCGACCAAGGCATTGGGATCATATCCAATATTTTTCAGAGTTTTTACGGCGGAGGCATCCGCTTGGAATTCCAGTTTCCGGGCATACCCGTTATTGACCAGGGTGCCGGTGATGTCAGTGATGGCCCCTTCAAAGGACTTGGTCAATTCGGCGAGTTGCTGTCCACCCAGGTTCTTGCCCGATTCCGCCGCCAGAGTGGTGACCGCCGAGGTAATGCGGCCTTTCTCGATGGCCTGCAACCCGTGCCGCAGTTGGACATGGCCTATTTCGTGGGCCAGTACAGCGGCGAGCGCATCTTCCGTTTTACAACAGTGGATAAGACCCCGGCTGACGAAAATCAGACCGCCGGGCGCGGCGAAGGCGTTGATCTCGCTGGTGTCGAGGATCATGAAATGGTAGCCGCCAAAAGTTTCGGGGCGTTCGGACGCCAGCGCGAGGGCTTGACCCAAAGTATTGAGATAACGGATGGGTTCCTCCTTATCGAAGGGCTTGTACTTATGCAGGATGGTCGCGCCGACGGTCCGGCCGATATAATATTCCTGGGAGGGGGTGATATCCTCGAAGGTTTTAGACACAGCCGCGGTGGTTTTGGTGATCGATTCCGCCTGATCGGTATTGATAAGGCCTGCCGAGGCGGCGGCTGAGGTAACGCCCTGGGTCATCTGGTTGAGGGTGTCGCAACCGGTCAGGAAAATGGCCATCGCCAGGGCCAGACTTGAGAAAAGACCTAAGGTGTATTTCATAGGGCATCTCCAGTGGCAGGCTGGACGTCGCCGGTTTTTAGAAATTTAGCGAGTTTTTCCGAAGCGATCGTGATTTTTTCCATACGATCGATGGGGGTGAAATCGATGTCCGTATTGTGGGCTTTGTATTCCTTTTCGACTTCTTCAGTGAAGCCTTTGCCGGCAAGGGCGAGTTCGTCGCTGGAGGCACCGGTTTTTGCGACCTCCCCGCCTTTCAAAACGATTCGTTTGGGAGTGAGGGATTGATTGTGGACCCAGCCGAGGGTTGTTCCTTCCCGGCTGATCCGGGTCCAATCGCCCTTTTTTTCAACCGGTGTCACGCGGTCGGCATAGTCGAGAGAGCCGACAACGGTGCCGAGGAAGGAAGGGGAACTACGGATCTCGGCCTTGCGAACCTGGACACTCAGGTCCGACGCGGGGGTTGCGCCGGCGTTCAGGGCCAGAGCGCAACCGACACAGACAACGCACAGTGCACGATGGATAAGCATGATGACCTCCAAAGGTTGCCCGAATCGTAACACATCCCGGTTTCAATTCAAGCGCGGGGATGGTCGCTCTCAGCGGGGGGGATTGAGGATAAACACCCGCCAGCCCGTATGGTCCAGGGGGAGTTCGCCCAACGAAGTTTTGGCGGCAATCAAGAAGCGATCGGGATTTCCGAGAGCCGACAGGGGTAGCGTAATTTCCATTTGGCCGGAGGTCCGATGGGTGGTGATTCCGGAATTCAATAATGGCCGGTTCATGTCGGAGTAAACCTCCCGCGTAGCCCCGAGGATGAGATGGAGCTTGGGCATCTCCGCGAACGGCGTTTGGGCGGAATACCCGAACAAATGCACAGTCACCTTGGTGGCGGATGTCAGCGGTTTGGATAAGCGCAGCGATAATTTCAACTGGGGCCCTTCCTGTTGAACCTTGTCCCAAATCACCCCCACAAAGGCCGCCTGCTCTTCGACGGAGAGTGGATCCGGCGGTTCGGAAAGAATTTCCTGTTCGTCAGAAAACGGCGGTGTTTTCGGAGTGAGCACTGTGTCCGGTCCGGACCAGAAAAGTTCATTGGGGCGGACAAAGGACTCCAGATAATGGGCGCTGTACTCCCATTGTGACCGGTGGGCCAGCAAGGCGTTTTGTTTCAGGGGGATCATCGTTGGACGGAGATCAAAGGATGACCACCCGTTTTGATTCCGGATGCGTTTCGGGGGGACAAGCCATTCGGCGAGTTGAGATCCCCGCGGTTTGGGCCAGTTCGAATAGTGAATCAGATAATGCCGGAGAATGGGCTGCTCCTCGGCCGGGAGATTCCATAACGCGATGCGGGTGAACAGGAACAGCGCCTGGTGGTCATTGTTGTAATCGTCGGGATGGGGGCAATAGACATAGGTTGGCTTGAACTCCCGGATCGTCTTCTCCAGATCGGAAACGATGCTTTCCCCTTTGAACGGGGCTCCCGGCCGGAAGGCAAAGGGATAGGGAACTGAGGTCGCCCGCATTAACAATCCCTGGTAGGGAGGGGCCGAATTCCAGTGATACATCCAAATGTTTAAAGTGCCGAAATCGGGATATCCCAGGAAGACCAGATTTGTGATGGGGTTTTTTATTTGGAACGCAGCCTGTTCGGCTTCCTGATAACGAATGCGGCCCATCTGTTGAAACGCGCCGGGCGTGAGGACCGGGTGTTTGCGATAGAGAAGGAAGGACCATTCATTATTGTCTCCACAAGTCATAAAAACCACGCGCAAAGGGCATTTTTGACGAAGTGCTTCCTGAATAATTCCGCCGGTGGCGAGGATCTCGTCGTCCGGATGCGGTGCCAGGATCAATATGCGATCTTCCGGTTTCAGCGTAAAATGGTTCGTCAGGCAGGCTGGCATGGGCCCCGGGGTTGGCGTGACCAATTCGGTGGCGGAATGGGCGGGAAGGGTCAAATAAACTGCCGCCCAACACAGAAGAATTCCCTTGAATGCAACGTTAAGAAGGATTTGGCGAAGGATTGAAACCCCAAAAAACGCTCCCCCGGACTTTTGGACGTGACACCCCCCATAATTGGAAATCGTTTTCACAGTTACTTTGTTAGCATATTTCTGTAGGGAAGAAAAGTAGGTTCATTATTTGTCCTGATTATTTGTCCTGATCCGACTTGTCTCGCGGCTTGAAGTTGGGTAACGTGACCGGAAGTGTACCAACGAAAGGCGGATGGCATGAATATCGTTTCCATCATGGCGCATCAGGATGACGAAATGCGGTGCCTGGGGACCCTGCTCAAGTGCCGTCAGCGAGGGGATCAATTGTTTTTTGTCACCCTGACCGATGGTTCCTCCGGGGTCTTGCAGGATCCCCCGCTTCCTCGAAAGACGGCGGCCCAGATCCGGATTCGGGAGATGAAAAATCTGGCGCGTGCAGCCGGAGGGACCTGTCTTTTCCTGGGGGAGCGGGATGCCTTCTTGTTCGATCAACCGTCTGTTCGCATGAAACTCATCGAGGCGATTCGAAAAACAAAAGCCGATGTAATTTTTACGCACTATCACGAGGATTACAATGAAGACCACACGACCACTCATCGGCTGGTCAAGCATTGTGCCATGTTGGCTTCGTTGCCGTTATTGCCAACCGTATCGCCGCCCCTGAAAACAAATCCGGCGATTTTTTGTGTCGAGCCTCATGGCCCGATTGCCTTTCCCGCCGCATATTTTGTGGATATCACCCCCTTCGAGTCGGAGAAAATCCGGTTATTGGGGATGCATACGTCACAGGAGGCGGCGATGCAGAAAGCGTTTAATGCCGGATTTGACAAACTCTGTCATCGCCCCGATGCCTATTGGGGTGAAAAATCAGGTTGTGAGTTCGCCGAGGCGTTTGTGCCGATGGCTGCCCGCGGGGCGATCAAGCCCTTTCCCGTGCTGCCGTGACTGATCTCAAGGTGAAGATATGAAAAAAATAAAAATGGGTTTGGCGGGTGCGGGGTGGATCGGGCGTGAACATGGTCGGAATATTGCCCGCCATCCCCGGGCTGAACTGACGCTGGTCTGTGATTCCGAAGCCGGCAATGTGGCCAAGCTCCGACAAGAAACCGGGGCCAGTTTCCGCGAATGCCGGACAATGAATGAACTTTGGGCTTCGGACATAGATGCGGTGGTGATCGCCACGCCGAATGCCCTGCACGCGGAGATGTGTGTGGAAGCCGCCCGGGCGGGGAAGGCCATTTATTGCGAAAAACCGATGGCGATTACGCCGCAGGACTGTCGACGGGTGCGCGAGGCGGTTGATAAGGCGCAGGTGCCGTACCTGATCGGCTATCATCGGCGGATGAATCCTCTTTACCAGCATGCCCGGGCATTGCTTGATCAAGGTTCGTTGGGGACCCCGTTTATGGTGGAGTCGGATTACCTGCACCATGTACCCGGCGAGTTGGATATCTGGTCCTGGTTGGGCAAGGAGCAGATCGCCGGAAGTTTATTTCATGCCGGAAGCGGGCATAACGTGGATCTGATCCGCTACTTTTGCGGCGAGATCAAAGAGGTCACCTGCATGAAGGGGATTTTCATGCCTCGGCCGCAACAAGTTGAAACTGAGGATACGGCCGTTGCCTTGTTCCGGTTTGAATCCGGTGCGATTGGTAAAGTTCAGTTCTGTATTGGGCCGATCGCGCCTTTTCAATTCAATTTCAAGCTGTATGGGACACAGGGAACCGTTCTCAATAACCGGGTCTGGTTAAACACGATGCCCCGATTTGCCGAGGCCGGTCATGAACGGGATTGCATCGAACTGCCTGCCGCCTGGATACCCGACAATGTGCAAGGGGGAGTCAGCGAGCCGTGGGATAAGTTAATGGATCATTTTATCGCCATGCTGGCGGATGGGCGCGCTTGTATCAACGATGTGGGTAGCGCTTATCGGACCAGTCTAGCCTGTTTTGCTGCGGTGGAATCAGCCCGGCGGGGAACAACGATCGCGGTGCGGGAGATGGAGTAAAGGAGATTGAAAATGAATTATGGCCCGTTTGCTAAGCAATTACGCGGATTGGATGATTTGGAACTCGGTTACCTGAAGGAAGTTTTCGAACGCGGCCGGATGAGTATTTTTTTCAATGAAGGCGGCCTGGTGGACCGTTTCCAGGAGGCCTTTGCCCGGTATGTCGGCGCCCCGGCGGCCCTGGCCCGCAACAACGGCATGTGTGGGCTGGCCGAGGCGGTCAGCGTCAGCGGCGCGCAAGCCGGCAATGAGATCCTGTGCGATCCAGTGGTGCATTTCGGCGGGTTGGCTTCCTTATATTGGAACTGCATTCCCCGATTCGTGGACATCGATCCCGACACCTATTGCATGGATCCCGCCTCCTTACGGGCGAATATCACACCCAATACCAAGGCGGTAATCGTCACCCACCTGTGGGGGCTGATGGATCGCATTGATGAGATCCGGGATATCTGCCGGGAAAAAGGACTCTTTCTGATCGAAGATTGCGCGCATGCCGTCGGGTCCCGCTGGAAGGGGAAGCATGCGGGAACTTACGGGAATATGGGAGTGTTCAGCTTTCAGGAGTTCAAGCAGTTGTCCACCGGGGATGGCGCCATGACTCTGGTTCGGGATGCGGAATTGGTGGAAAAGTTGCAAAGCATTTGGGCTTTTTCCGGCGAAAGCCCGCACATGTTCACGCTCAACTGGCGGATGAACGAGATGACGGCGGCGGTGGGATTGGCCCAACTCCAGCGGGTGGATAAGATCCTGTCTGAAACCTACAACGTTACTCTGAAAATCTTTAACGACGCCATTGCCGGTTCCCGGTGGGTCAAGCCTCGCCGGGTTCCGTCCGAGGCCCACCAATCGGGTTATTGGTTTGCCTGCAAATGGGCGGGGGATGACTCGTCTTACGAACGATTCAAAGCCTTGGATGCCGAGTTGGGCATTGAGCTGCGTTTCGGGTTCAATCAAGTAGCGCCTTACCAATACGAGTTTTTTCGCACGGGGGATATTTTTGGCCATGGCGTTCCTTATCACACTCCGCCCTTCACGACGCTGAGCAAGTACCGCTATCGGGATGGATTGTGTCCGGTGGTGGAACAGGTGATGCCCCGGTTGGTCACGGTGAACTTGATTTTTTTGCCAATCGAAGAAGCGCGGAAGAAAGCGGCATTATTGCGCAAGGCCTTCGAGTTGATGGATAAGGGGTAAATGTGCCGTGACAACAACAAGACTTCATCTGCATTTGATTCCGAATGCCCACCTTGATCCGGTCTGGTTATGGGATTGGCGGGAAGGGTATACGGAAATGATCAATACCACCCGGACGGTCCTGGACCTGATGGATGAGTTTCCGGACCTGACTTTTTCACGCGGCGAGGCGTTTCTCTACCGACAGGTTGAAGAGCATGCCCCGGATGTTTTTCAACGCCTCAAGGAGCGGGTTGCGGAAGGACGCTGGGATGTGGTGGGTGGCACGATGTTGCAGCCCGACATGAACATTCCCGCCACTGAGACCTTTGTGCGGCATTTGCTTTACGCCCAGCGCTATTTTCAGGATCGGTTTGGACTCAAGGCGCGGGCCGGCTGGTCGGCGGATTGTTTCGGACATTCCGTGGCATTGCCGGATCTGCTGGTTGCGGGGGGGATGGAATATTATTCCTATACCCGGCCCGGCGGGGTGCCGCCCTATAACTCGTTTTGGTGGGAAGGGCCGGCCGGAGGGCGGATATTGGTCCACCGGCCGATGGTCGGTTGGTATGGCATGGAGCGGCATGAATTACCGGATCGACTGGATGGCCTGTTGAAACTGACCGATCCGGCCCTTTGCCTGAACCGGGCCTGTTTCATGGGGTTGGGTAATCATGGGGGACATCCGACCCGGCGGATGATTGCCGAAATGCGCGATTGGATAAAAAACCATCCCCAGATAATGGTTTCTTTTTCCACCCTGACGCGGTTTTTCGATGATTTACGAAAAGAGGTAAATGACCGTAAGGACACCGAAATTCCGGTTTTCAAAAGCGAGATTAATTTTGCGCCGCGCGGAATTTATTCCGCCGCCGCGCGGTTTAAATTTGCCTATCGTAAATCCGAGGCGCTGGTCAGTCGGGCTGAGCGAGTGGGCGCCCTGATTTGTGCGGCGGGAACTCCGTCCCTAGGGCTTCCCCAGGCGGCAATTCCCGACCTGCACGAGGCGTGGGATGCGATCCTGTTCAATACCTTTCACGATATTCTCCCCGGCTCCAGTATCGAACGAGCCTATGACGAGCAACTCGACTGGCTGGCACAGGCTCCCCATACGGCCCGGACGGTGGAACACCGTGCGATTCGCGATCTGGCCGCCACATTGGATACCCGGGTCCGTCCCCCAGCGCCGGATATGCCCGCTGGGTTGCCCGTGTTGATGTTCAATCCCCATCCCTGGCCGTATAAGGGACCGGTCGAGCTGGAAGGCGGTCTTGATTTCAGGCCGATTTGGAAATACCAGGATCGGGTGGCTCAACTGCCGGTGACGGTGTTGGATCCGGAGTCCGGCGCGCTCCCGCTTCAAAAAATAGACACGGAAAATTTTTACGCACAAACCATCAACTTGCGGACCCGGGTTGTCGTTCCGGTGGAACTGCCTGCGACGGGCTGGAAAGTGCTGGAATTTGCATATGATGAGAACGCCCGGGACGTGCCGGTTTCCGCACCGGTGAGGGTGGGTGAAAATTCAATTTTTGGCGGTGAATGGGTGGTACAGGCCGCGCCGGGAGACCTCGGGATCCGCATCCTGCGGTCCGGTAAACCGTTGCTGGATGCGCCTGGTTTATTCGCGCTGACCATTGAGGATCCCTGGGGAACCTGGGGTGATTTCGCCGAGTCGGTCCCTTCACAAAGTCTGACACAGGTTCGCGAAGTCTGGCGGGTGACGAAGGTGGAAGTGGGTGAGCGGGGTCCCTTGCGAGCCACTTTGAATGTGCGGATGGAGGCGGGGCGATCGCGTCTGGATCTGACGCTGGCCCTGTGGAAAGGGCGTGACGTGGTGGATGTCAGTGCCCGGGTAATGTGGGATGAGCGCTGTGCCCGATTGAAACTTGCGCTACCGGGCCATTTTTCGCAGGCTGAGTATGATGTCATGGGGGGCACAATCCGACGC
>Ga0118677_10012307_pt1 | contig 12588 bp, 8 predicted proteins | sample AliMusrvi5mmetaG_FD_86154 | JGI IMG/M metagenome (GOLD analysis project Ga0118677, IMG submission 86154)
GCCAGAGGGCACCATAGGAAGAAAAGGCTCTCCAGCGCAACCCCGATATTGTCCGATCCAGCAATGCTCATTATGGGACGGATGGGACGAATGGGACGAATGGCGGATGATCATACGCGGCCTGGAACACCCTAAAGGGTGGACACCGAACCTCCCAGACCAGCCAAAATGAGAACTGCTGGGGAGTTTGTTCGCGTGCCCCACCCACCCCGTTAAAACGGGGTGTTAATGAGAGTCGGCCGCCCACCCCGAAGAAATCTGTCGTGCGCCCCGGTGAAACCGGCGAAACCAAATATTGCATCCGGCTGCATTTCGATTAAATACTACCCGCCTTTAGGCGTAGTTTTATACTAATACGTGGAGATTTGCGTCTCCTGAGCATGACGAATAGAGCAGAAAGTAAGAGCGAACGACGCTGGAGCCGGCTGACCGGCCTTCCGGCTAAACAGGGTCTGTACGACCCGCAATTCGAGCACGAGGCCTGCGGCGTTGGATTCGTAGCCAACATCAAGGGCCGGAAGTCGCACGCCATTATTCAGCAGGCCTTGCAGGCGCTGTTGAACTTGAACCACCGCGGGGCGTGCGGTTGTGAGGCGAACACCGGGGACGGCGCGGGCATCCTGATCCAGACGCCGCACGAGTTCCTGAAGCTGGTGGCGCCCGAAGCGCGGGTGACCTTGCCATCGGCCGGCGAGTATGGCGTGGGGATGGTATTCTTGCCGCAGGATGCATCCGAGCGGGCGGAGTGCGAGGCGATATTCACCCGCATCGCGGCGGAGGAAGGCCAACCGGTGATGGGCTGGCGGACGGTGCCGACGAGCAACGTGACGTTGGGGGCGACGGCACTGACCGGGGAGCCGTTGATGCGGCAGGTGTTCCTGGCGCGCAACGCGAAGCTGGCGGACGCCGCGGCCTTCGAGCGCAAGCTCTACGTCATTCGCAAACGGGCGGAGAACCTGATCCGTTACTCGGGCAAGGTGGCGGGTGGGGAGACCTTCTACGTGGCCAGCCTTTCCTACAAGACGGTCGTGTATAAGGGGATGCTGCTTACCGAGCAGCTCAACCAGTATTACCCTGACCTGTTGCACCCGGCGATTGAATCGGCCCTGGCGCTGGTGCATTCGCGTTTCAGCACGAACACGTTCCCGAGCTGGAACCGTGCGCACCCTTATCGCTACTTGGCCCACAATGGCGAGATCAATACCTTGCGCGGTAACATCAACTGGATGCACGCCCGGCAGGCGATGTTCGAGTCCGACCTGTTCGGCGACGATCTGAAGAAGGTTTTGCCGGTGATTTGCACGGATGGCAGCGATTCGGCAATGTTCGACAACTGCCTGGAGTTGCTGGTGCTGTCCGGGCGTTCGCTGCCGCACGCGATGATGATGATGATCCCGGAGCCGTGGGCGCGGCACGAGAGCATGAGCGACGAGAAGAAGGCGTTTTACGAGTATCACTCGTGCCTGATGGAGCCGTGGGACGGCCCGGCTTCGATTGCATTCACCGACGGGAGGCAAATTGGTGCGGTGCTGGACCGCAATGGCCTTCGCCCTTCGCGTTACTACGTCACGAAAGACGACCTGGTTATCATGGCCAGCGAGGTGGGCGTGCTGGATGTGCCGGCGGACCGCGTGCTGCAGAAAGGGCGGCTCCAGCCTGGGCGCATGTTCCTCGTGGATACGGAACTGGGGCGGATCGTGGCGGACGAGGAAATCAAGCATCAGGCAGCCACGGCGCATCCTTATCGCGAATGGCTGGATGGGAATTTGATCCGGTTGGCGGATGTTCCGGACCCCGGCATCTTGCCGAAGCCGGACCACGAGACGGTCTTGCAGCGCCAGCTTGCTTTCGGTTACACCTTCGAGGACTTGCGCTTCCTGATGTTGCCGATGGCCCGGGACGGCACGGAAGCCCTGGGTTCGATGGGCACGGACACCCCGCTGGCGGTGCTGTCGAACAAAGCCCAGCCGCTGACAAGTTACTTCAAGCAGCTCTTTGCGCAGGTCACCAATCCGCCGATTGACTGCATTCGCGAGGAACTGATCACCGCTACGGCGACGGCCATCGGCTCGGAGCGTAACCTGCTCCAGCCAACGCCGGAACACGCCCGGCTCGTTGAGCTCAAGTCGCCCATTCTTACCAACGAGGAGTTCGCCAAACTCAAGCACATTCATCTGCCCGGCTTCAGGTCGGTGACCTTCCCGATCCTGTTCGAGGTCGCCGACGGCGCGCCTGGCCTGCAAAAGGCGATGGCGGATTTGTGCGGCAAGGTCAGCCAGGCCATCAAAGACGGCATCAACGTGGTCGTGCTATCCGACCGGGGCGTGAACAAGGAATTGGCGCCGATCCCGTCGCTGCTGGCGGTGTCAGGACTGCATCACTACCTGATTCATGAAGGCACGCGCACGCGCGTGGGGCTGGTGCTCGAATCCGGGGAGCCGCGCGAGGTGCATCAGTATTCGCTGCTCATCGGCTATGGCTGCGGGGCGATTAATCCTTACCTCGCGTTCGAGACCCTGGATGACATGTTGCGGCAGGGGCTGCTGACGGGCATGGATCACTCGACCGCCTGCAAGAATTATCTGAAGGCGGCGATGAAGGGAGTCGTGAAGGTCCTTTCGAAGATGGGCATTTCCACGATCCAGAGCTACTGGGGCGCGCAGATCTTCGAAGCCGTCGGCCTGCAGAAGACCTTCATTGACCAGTATTTCACCGGCACCCCGACTCGCATCGAAGGCGTCGGCATCGAGGTCATTGCCCAGGAAGTGCTCGTCCGGCACCAGCGGGCGTTCCCGGATCGCGCGGTCAACGGGCACGTGCTCGACGCGGGCGGTCAGTACCAGTGGCGCGAGGATGGGGAGTATCACCTCTTCAATCCGCAGACGATCCACAAGTTGCAAGCCGCGGTGCGCACCGACAACTACAAGGTGTTCCAGGAGTACTCCGAGCTGGTCAATCAGCAGAGCAAACACTGGTGCACGCTGCGCGGATTGCTCGACTTCAGGAAAGCCAAGCCGATTCCCATCGAGGAGGTCGAATCGGTCGAGAGCATCATGAAGCGCTTCAAGTCGGGGGCGATGAGCTACGGCTCCATCAGCCAGGAAGCGCACGAGACCCTGGCGATCGCGATGAACCGCATCGGGGGCAAGAGCAACACCGGCGAAGGGGGCGAAGACCCCGAACGCTATGTGCCGTTGCCCAACGGCGACTCGAAGAACAGCGCCATCAAGCAGGTCGCTTCGGGCCGCTTCGGTGTCACCAGCGAATACCTGGTCAACGCCAAGGAGCTGCAGATTAAGATGGCCCAGGGCGCGAAGCCGGGCGAAGGCGGGCAATTGCCCGGGCAGAAGGTCTATCCCTGGATCGCCAAGGTCCGTTACTCGACGCCGGGAGTCGGCCTGATCTCGCCGCCCCCACACCATGACATTTACTCGATTGAGGACCTGGCCGAACTGATCCACGACCTGAAGAACGCGAACCATCACGCGCGCATCAGCGTCAAGCTGGTGTCCGAAGTGGGCGTCGGCACCGTGGCTGCCGGGGTCGCCAAAGCGCACGCGGACGTGGTGCTGATCAGCGGTTTCGACGGCGGCACGGGTGCCTCGCCGCTTACCGGCCTCAAGCACGCGGGCATCCCGTGGGAACTCGGCTTGGCCGAAACCCACCAGACCCTCGTGTTGAATAACCTGCGGTCGCGCATCATCGTCGAAACCGACGGCCAGCTCAAGACCGGGCGGGATGTGGTCATCGCCGCCTTGCTTGGGGCCGAGGAATTTGGGTTCGCCACCGGGCCGCTGGTGGCGATGGGCTGCATCATGATGCGGGTCTGCCACCTCAACACCTGCCCGGTCGGCGTCGCCACCCAGAATCCGGAACTGCGCAAGCAGTTTGCCGGGAAGCCGGAGCATGTCGTCAATTTCATGCGCATGATCGCCCAGGAAGTGCGCGAGCTGATGGCCCAGCTTGGTTTCAAGCAGATGAACAAGATGATCGGGCGCAGCGACCGCCTCGAGGTCAGGAAAGCCGTGGACCATTGGAAGGCCAAGGGCCTGGACTTCAGCCAGATTCTTTACCAGCCGGAAGTGCCGACCGGCGTGGGCCGCTTCTGCCAGATTCCGCAGGAGCACGGCCTGGAAAAGGCCCTCGACAACACCATCCTGCGCAAACTGTGCGCTCCGGCAATCGAGCGCAAGGAGAAGGTGCTGGCCGTGTTGCCGATCCGCAACGTTCATCGTGTGGTTGGCACGATTGTTGGCAGCGAAATCACCCGGCGCTGGGGCGCGGAGGGTTTGCCTGAGGATACAGTCGAGATACATTTCACCGGCAGCGCCGGGCAGAGCTTCGGCGCGTTTATGCCCAAGGGGATGACTTTCTTCCTGGAAGGCGACTCGAATGACTATCTGGGCAAGGGGTTGTCCGGTGGCAAGATCATCGTCTCGCCGCCCGCGCTGTCCACCTTTGTCCCGGAGGAGAACATCATCGTGGGAAATGTGGCGCTCTACGGCGCTACCGGCGGCGAGGCATATATTCGCGGCATGGCGGGCGAACGGTTCTGTGTCCGAAACAGCGGGGTGAATGCGGTAGTTGAATCCGTCGGCGATCACGGTTGCGAATACATGACCGGTGGGCGGGCCGTCATCCTGGGGACGACAGGGCGCAACTTTGCTGCCGGGATGTCCGGCGGTGTGGCCTATGTGCTGGACGAAGTTGGCGACTTCCCTAAGCGCTGCAATATGCAGATGGTCGCGCTGGAGAAGCTCGAAGATCCGGACGAGATCGAGCAGGTGTGGAAGATGGTTCAGCGGCATCAGGCCTACACGCAGAGCGCCCTGGCGGCGAGACTGCTCGCGAATTGGCAGCAGTCCGTGCTGAAGTTCGTCAAGGTCATGCCGAAGGACTACAAGCGCATCTTGCAGTCCATGAACCGCATGAAGGAGTCCGGCTTGAGCGGTGAACAGGCGGTCATGGCTGCCTTTGAGGAGAACGCTCGCGACGCCGCCCGTGTTGGCGGCGGTTGATAGGAAGAATGCACCAGAAGCTTAACGCAGAGACGCAGAGGGCGCAGGCTGGCGGGGCCGGAAATCCGAAACCCGAAACCCGAAACCCGAAGGAAATCCGAAGGCCGCAGGGGGGTGCGAAGTTCTTTTGCGAGCGGCGATTCCTTTCGGGCGGCCCATTTAACCGCAGAGACGCAAAGAGCACAGCGCGGCGGAGCTGCAACCAAATGGAAGACCGACAGAATCATGGCGGGACAGAATCATGGGGAACCAAAACAGAATCAGGGTTGGCTGACCATAGTAGGCGTGGTCGTATGAATCTTCTATTTATGATTCTGTCCCGCCATGATTCTGTCGGTCCTTCGGGGTGGCGCAAGGATTCCTCGCAGCTTGCGAACAACTTCGGCTATAGCAGGGCAGAGATGCGCAGAGAAGGAGTGCTTCCTTCGCTTTCCGTTTTCCCTGCGTTCCCCCGCGTCCTCTGCGTCTCTGCGTTAAAATTCTATGGGTAAACCCACTGGCTTCATCGAATACCTCCGCGAGCTCCCCCAGGACCGCTCGGCCGTCGAGCGCGTCCGCGATTGGAATGAGTTCCACCACCACCTGGAGCAGGGCAAACTGCGCGAGCAGGCCGCTCGCTGCATGGATTGCGGCGTCCCGTTCTGCCACAACGGTAGCCTGCTTAACGGCATGGCCTCCGGCTGCCCCATCCACAACCTCATTCCGGAGTGGAATGATCTCGTCTATCGCGGGCTCTGGCAGGAAGCGCTCGAACGCCTGCACAAGACCAACAACTTCCCCGATTTCACCGGCCGCGTTTGCCCGGCGCCTTGCGAGGGTTCGTGTGTTCTGGGCATCAACGCGCTGCCGGTTACCATTAAGAGCCTTGAGTGCGCGATCATTGACCGGGGCTGGGAGGAGGGCTGGGTGGTGCCTGAGCCGCCTAAAGTCCGCACGGGCAAGAAGGTGGCAGTCGTTGGCTCCGGTCCAGCGGGCCTGTGCGCCGCGGCGCAACTCAATAAGGCCGGGCACGAGGTTACGGTTTTCGAGCGCGCTGACCGGGTCGGCGGCCTGCTGATGTATGGCATCCCCAACATGAAGCTCGACAAACAGAAGGTCGTGCTGCCACGCGTCGCACAAATGGAAGCCGAGGGTATCAAGTTCGTCACTGGCACCAACATCGGCGGCAACTATCCGGCGAAGAAGCTGCTGAAGGAATTTGACGCCACTGTCCTTTGTACTGGGGCTACCAAACCGCGCGACTTGCCCGTTGAAGGCCGCAATCTCAAGGGCATCCACTTCGCCATGGATTTCCTGACCCACAACACCCGCCGCGTGTTGGACCACAGCCAGAATGGCGACTTCATCTCCGCCGACGGCAAGGACGTCATCGTCATTGGCGGCGGCGACACTGGCACCGATTGTGTCGGCACCTCGCTGCGGCACGGCTGCCGGAGCCTGGTGCAGGTGGAAATCCTCCCGCGTCCGCCCCAAGACCGTGCCAGCGACAACCCGTGGCCGGAGTGGCCGAAGGTCTATCGCCTGGACTACGGCCAGGAAGAGGCCGCTGCGAAGTTCGGCGCTGACCCGCGCGTCTATTTGACTACCGTGAAGAAGTTCATCGGCGATGACAAGGGCTGGGTCAAGGAAGTCCTCACCGTGCAGATCAAGTGGGAGCGCAATGACAAGGGCCAGTTCGTGCCCAAGGAAGTGCCGGGCACGGAACAGTTGCGCCCGGCCCAGCTCGTCTTGCTGGCCATGGGCTTTCTGGGACCGGAACAGCCGTTGCTCGATGAGCTTGAGGTGCAACGTGACCCGCGCAGCAACGTCAAGGCCGAGTTCGACAAATACACGACCAACCACAAAGGGGTCTTCGCGGCCGGCGACTGCCGTCGCGGCCAAAGCCTGGTAGTCTGGGCCTTCAACGAAGGTCGCGGGGCTGCCCGCGAGTGCGATCGCTACCTGATGGGGCAGACGAACCTGCCCTGAAGTCGGTCCCTTTTTTGGCTTGAGGCTGCTCGGCCGGCCGGCATGATCAGGGGATCAGTTATGATGATCCCGACGTGTTTCAGGTGCGGAAAAGTAATTCCGAGCGAAGACATCAACGTCGCCAACGACGTCGCCTATTGCCGGGCGTGCAACCTCTCCCATCAACTCTCCGCCTTGACGCAGGGCACGGAAGTGGACGGGGACGTTGACCTCAACAACCCACCAGCAGGGGCCTGGTACATCAGCGACGGGATGGGGCCTGTCATTGGAGCGACGCACCGCTCTCTCGGCGCGGCCCTCGGTGCGCTGGCAATCTCGCTCTTCTGGAATGGGATCGTGTCCGTGTTCGTGCTCGTGGCGCTCGCGGGCACCCTGCGTAACCTTGACATCACGCTCCCACACTGGTTCCCCGCGCCGAATATGAATGGTGCTCCGATGGGCGTGGGTATGACGATTTTTCTTTGGATCTTCCTCACTCCCTTCATCGTGATCGGATGGGTGATGATCGGCGCGTTTCTATCCTCGCTGGGAGGGCGGACCGAGGTACGGGTCAACAACGCCGAGGGGGTAGTCTTCACCGGCATGGGCACGTTGGGCTACCGGCGCAGATTTGATGCCTCCGCCGTCAAGGACGTGCGCCTTGACGACCGGCAATGGCGCAACAGCAACGGGAACCTCCAGCAGAAGACGTGCATCGTCATCGAGACGCGCGAGGGCAAGCAGGTCAAACTCGGGTCCATGCTCACGCCCGAGCGGAGGAAATTTGTGGCGGGGGCAGTGCGCAAGGTCCTCTGGGGCTAAGGCGTGGGCCGTGCGAGGTGGCTATGACGGGTTCGGCCTGCCGCCAAAGCAGTGCGGCGTTTACCAGCAGGGAACGGTAAGGGTCGGCACCCGCAGCATGATGATCGGGTCGTTGAGCTTTACGGCGTAACGTGCCCTGACAGGGCCGATGCCTTCCGGCTGCTCGGGGGCGTAGTCTGCCGTGAACATGCCCGCCGAGTTGGTGATATAAGACGTGATGACGCGTTCCTCAACGCCCGCTTGCACGAGCTTTTGGATCTCATGTGCCCAGGGGGAAACTGAGATGCGCGGCGGCAAAAGTTGGTCGCTCGGTTTGCCCGGCGCAGCAGGTGCTGCTGAAGAAGACTGAGGAGCCGCGCTGGTGTTCGCTGCTGAAGTGGCGGTTGTGGCTGGGGCGGATGAACTCGCTTTTGTCGAAGGGCTAAGACCGTCCCGGGCACAGCCAGAGGCGGCACTCGCCACTGCCAAGACCATCCCGAAAAGCCAGCCAGGTAATATCCGCGTTTTCATATGACCTCATGTGCTTTCGATGATTTCGGTTGAATGCATTTCGTTCATAGTATTCGACTCTTGGGCTGCGCGTCGTATTCACCGCCCACAGTGGCGCGCGCGGGGATCGGGCTGGTGCCGCGAGTGAAGGCGGCTGAGCCGGAGCGTGCCCGTCTCCGGGCGCAGCAGGGTCCGAATCGTCTGGCACGCACGAAGGATTCAAGGCGCCACCGGTTGCAGACGTTGCTCCGCCCGGGGACGGGCGCACTCCGGTGGTATGATTGGAATTCGCCCGCGGAGCGGTTGGCTGGACGGTGTGTCCGCTGTTCGGTATGCTGCGGGTCAGTGGAAAGCATTTTAGCAAAGGCGCTGGGCCAGGATGTGTCGCAGTTAGCCGCGGCAGAGAAGCGCGATTTGCTGTCGCGCCTGCTGGGGCGGCTGGCGCATGAGGTGCGCAACCCGCTCAGTTCGCTGGATATCCACGTCCAGTTGCTGGAGGAAGACCTGACTTCGCTGGCGCCGCAAATGCGCGAGCAGTTGGCGCCGCGCCTGGAGATCATCCACGGGGAACTGCACCGGCTGGAAGGCATCGTCCAGCGCTTCCTTCGGTTAGCCGGACCGGCGGGGGTGGACTTGGAGCTGGTCGAAATCCCCAGGATTCTCTCGCACGTGTGCGAGCTGCTGCGGCCGGAAGCGGCGGCGCGTGATATCGAAATCGCGGCGCGCGTGGATGATTCGCTGCCGCCAGTGATGGCTGATCCGGTCCGGCTTACCCAGGCCTTGCTGAATTTGTTGATCAACGCCATCCAGGCTGTGGAGCGGAAAGGCCGGGTGGAAGTCAACGTGGCCCTGACCGATGGCGTCGTGTGTGTCGCCGTGAACGACGACGGGCCGGGCATTCCGCCGGAGAAACTGGCGGCCATCTTTGAGCCGTATTACACGACGAAATCCGAAGGGAGCGGGCTGGGGCTCTGGATCGCCCAACAAATCGCCACCGCGCACGGAGGCAGTTTGCAGGCGCAAAACGGACCGGCCGGCGGGGCGGTGTTGACGATGCGCTTGCCGTTGAAGCGAGAGGGAGCGTCGGGCTGAACCGCGGCAGAGCCGCAGCCAAAGAGTTCAATGGGTTACCTGAGTTACAGAGGTTGCATAGGGCAGAGAGAATCGGCGCAGGCTGCGGAGATTCATAGGGATATTAATACGAAGGCACGAAGCAGATGGATAAGTCGAAAGTTAAGATACTGGTAGTCGATGACGAGCAGGGGTTGTGCGCGGGGGTGCAGGAGGCCTTGCGGCGGGAGGGGTATGTGGTGGACGCGACGACGGATGCGCCGGCGGCGCTCAAGCTGGCTCAGAGCCGCCTCTATAACCTGGTCGTTTCGGACATCAAGATGCCGGGGCTCAGCGGCCTGGAACTGCTGGCGCAGGTGCGGGGGTTCAGCCGGGACACGCTGTTCATCCTGATGACGGCCTACGGAACCGTGGAGAGCGCGGTTGAGGCGATGAAGCAGGGCGCGTACGATTATTTGCCCAAGCCGATTGATATGAAGCGGCTGCGGGCGCTGGTGCAGAAAGCGCTCGAGTTCCAGGCGGTGGTGGCGGAGAACAGCGAGCTGCGGCTGCGCTTGCACACGCGCGCGGAGACGGGCCTGCTGGTAGGGGGCTCCGAACCGATGCGGGCCGTGGCGCGGTTCATAGCGGAGGTGGCTAACAGTGACGTGACGGTCTTGATTGAGGGCGAGAGCGGCACCGGCAAGGAAATCGTCGCCCGCTCCATTCACGCGCAAAGCACCCGGTGCAATCGTCCGTTCATTTCGGTGAACTGTGCGGCGCTGGCGGAGCAGTTGCTTGAAGCCGAGCTGTTCGGGCACGCCAAAGGGGCGTTCACCGGTGCGGTAGCCAACAAGCCGGGGCGATTCCAATTGGCGGACGGCGGCACGCTGTTCCTGGACGAGATTGGCGATCTCTCGCCGAAAGGGCAGGGGGACTTGCTGCGGGTGCTGGAGGACGGCGCGTTCCGGATGGTCGGCGGCTCCGATTTGATCCGTGTGAATGTGCGGGTCATCGCCGCCACCAACAAGAAGCTCGGCGAGGCCGTGGCCGAGGGGAAATTCCGCGAGGACCTTTTCTACCGTTTGCAGATTGTGCCGATTGTCATGCCGCCGTTGCGGGAACGGGCGGAGGATATTCCGCTGCTGATCGAACGGTTCTTCGAGCAGTTCACGGCTAAACACAAGCGGCGGCACAAACGCATGTCGGCGGAGGCGTTGCAGCTTTGCCAACGATTTCCGTGGCCGGGCAACGTGCGGCAGCTTCGCAACGTGATCGAGCGGGTGGTCATCACCTGCCGGGAGGTCGAAGCGGGCGTCAGCCACCTGCCGGATTTTCTGCGCGACTACGATCAAAACACAACCACCTTCACGGTGCGGCCGGGCACGCCGCTGGCGGAGGTGGAGAAGCTGCTGATCCGGCAGACACTGACCCATGTCACCAGCAACCGCGAGGCGGCCGCGCGGGCGCTGGGCATCAGCCGCCGGGCGCTGCAATACAAGCTCAAGCACTACGGGCTGTTGGAGGGTTCGGCCGCCGGCGAACCGCCTGCCCCACCCAGCGAACTGCTGGGGCCGAGCTGACCCTCAGCGCTGACGTTCTTCAGGCTCAACTCCCGCGGCAGCCAGCCCGTAGGCACCCACAAGCCAGGAGTCCGCGGGATAGTCTCGATTGTTCCTCGATTGTTCCTCGATTGTTCTTCGATTGTTCTTCGATTGTTCTTCGATTGTTCTTCGATTGTTTCTCGACTGCCGGGGTGGACATGCACCATCGGAGGGGGGCACGGTGCATTATTTGCGCTGAAACCCAATCCGCCATCCCAAGCATATTTGGGTGGATTGCATGCAAGTGGTCAAGAGTGAGTGGTTTACGTTTCGGGCGAGCGCGGTGGCACGGCGTATGCCTTGGGTATGAGCAGGTTGCTCTTTTTACCCAGCAACCACAGAAACGAAATTGATATTATGAGCGAAACGACTACTACGATTGCACCCGCTACCACGCCAACAGCCTGCGCTTGTGCTGGGGCCGCCACGGCTTGAAAATAAGAAGCTTGCAAATCTAGCCGGCGGGCATTATATGAGATCGTGACTCATCCGCTCACATCGGTATCCACTTACCATCCCACAACCCTTATGCATACTATTCTGCAGAATCTACTAAAACTCCAGGTGCTGGACTTTGGCGAAGCCACGACAAAGACCACTGAGGCGCAGGCCGCCGAATTGCGCAGCAGCATACCGGCACCGATTATCGGGCATTATGAGCGTCTTCGTGTCCGCGGCAAGAAAGGCATCGCGCTCGTGCGCAACCAGGTTTGCACCGGCTGCCATATGCGTGTGCCCATTGCCCAGATCTCGATGCTGATGCGGGGCGAGGACGTCCAGCTATGCGAGACGTGTGGCCGTTACCTCTACCTGCCGGCCGTGACGGAGGTCGAGGCTCCCAGCCAGGTTGAGCCACCGAAGCCGGCGGCCAAGGCGCCAGCCAAACCCCGGAAACGCCGGGTGACGGCGCCGGCTGTCTGACGGCGTGCTCTGACCCGGGATTGGCAGGTCCAACCGAAGCTTGAACTCCGGCGCTCGAGCGGTCTACCTCGTGGGCTCTAACTCCCCCATGCTTTTTGAAGCTACGATCAACGTTGCGGTTCCGGTCTCGCTGGCCGATTACACCGGGCCGGGGTTGATTGTGCCGCAACTACGCGAAGGCGACACAGCGGGGATCATCAGTGAACTGAGCCAGGTCTTGCAACGCCAGGGTGCTGTGCCGGACGTTCTGCCGTTCTACCAGTCGGCGCTCAACCAGGAGTTGCTGACCAGCTCGGCACTTGATTGCGGGCTGGCCTTCCCACACGCGCGCCTGGGCGGAGTGAGGCGCTTGCAGTTCGCGTTCGGCCGCACCCCGGAGCCGATTGTGTGGGGCGCGAGGAGTTGCTGGCCAGTGCAACTGGTCTTCCTGCTGGCTGTTCCTGCTACCGATGCCGCCGGGTATCTCCAATTATTGGCCAGCCTCGCCCGATTGGGTCAACAACCCGAACTTGTGGCCCAGCTACGCGGAGCAGAAAATGCCGAAGATATCCTCGCCGTGCTTGGGCAAATCAGGATGCGTCAGGGATAAGACGCCTCTAAGACAAATGCTGAAATTGGGAAAGCAGAAATTGAAAGACAAAGCTGAAATTGGGAAAGCAGAAATAAGAAACGGCGGAATGGCGAGCTCGGGCCTTTGGATTTCTGCTTTCTGCTTTCCCAATTTCAGCTTTGTCTTT
>Ga0118677_10012308_pt1 | contig 12585 bp, 8 predicted proteins | sample AliMusrvi5mmetaG_FD_86154 | JGI IMG/M metagenome (GOLD analysis project Ga0118677, IMG submission 86154)
TTCGCAGGCTTCCCCAACTCACCAGGTCTTTCACTGCTACAGCTTTCCGTTCGTGGGCCGTCGTGATGCGCAAGGCCAGTTTCTGCATCGCGAGGAGTTCTACCAGCTCTCGCCCCAATTCTATGCCGCCTACCGCCAGCAAGTGAGCGCGTGGCTGGGCGAAGTCGCGGATGACGTTTTTTCCACCTGAACCCACTCTATTCAACTTATGCAACTATTCCTCGACAGTTCCGATCCCAAGGAAATCACAATCGCCCGCCAGTGGGGCGTCATTGATGGTGTCACCACCAATCCGTCTTTGATCGCGAAAGCCGGCACGGACATGGAGACCGCCCTGCAGCGGGTTCTGGAAACTGCGCCCGGCCAGGTCTTCTGCCAGGCGGTCGGTTGGAAGGACGTGGAGCCCATGAAAGCCCAGGCGCGTTGGCTGCACAAACTTTCGGATCGCATCATTGTGAAGCTGCCCATGAGCATGGCCGGCATTACAGCCGTGACGCAGTTGAAGCGGGAAGTTCCGGAGATCAAGCTGGCGGTCACGGCGGTGAGCACCGTGGCAAGATCAAGTTGTTCGTTGAGCCGGTTGGCAATGCGGACCAGGGCTTCAGCGCGGGCGGCCTCACGGCGAATTCTGTCGGCGCTTTCGCTCAGCGCGGCCTGAGCCTGGGTCAAATCGGCGTTGCTCTGCGCCAATTCATCGGCGCGGCGCTGTTCCTGTTCGTACAGACGGCTGTTCGCCATCGCAATGGATATCTGGTTTGCGATCAACGGCAATGTCTGCTGCAGTTCCTGGCGAGTATATGGTTCACCCCCTGGGCGCGCGCCCAGGATCAGAAAACCCATCAGATCGTCAGACACCAGCACAGGCACAAGCACCTCGCCCTGCAATAACCTCAACGATTCCCACTCGCCAATCCACAGCGCGCGCAAACGGGGCAACTCCATCAGACGATCCACATACATTGCATGCCGGTACAGCGCCAGTTCATGCATCAACGGGCTGTCGGCCTGGAAGACCGGCGTCTGGGAGATTTCCGTCGTGCTCAACCCCGCAATTCTGTGGTAAACGGGTTGTGATTTGTGCTTCATGAAGAGATGCGCATCCGGCGCGTGCAGCGCGCGCGTCAATTCGCGCAACAGATCGGCGCCCAGTTCACCGGGCAGGCGCAGGCGATTGCCGGCCTGGCTGATCGCATAGATTAACGTCTGGACGTTGTAACGTTCGGGCAGAAACACGCGCTCGATGAAACTCATCACCCAGGCGCGGAAAGGCTTATAGAGCAGAAGCAGCCCAGCCGTGCCCAGAGCGGCAATAATGCTGCCTGGAAACAGCATGTCCTGGCTGAGGTTAGCCAGCAGATAGAGCGTGCCTGACACCAGCGCCACATACGCCGCAATTACAAACAAGAGCGAAAATAATCGCCGCAGCACCTGGCCGATCTCGAGCACCTGGTAGCGTGAAATGCTGAGTGCGATCAGTAATGCAGCCAGGCTCGCCAGAAACAGATCGAGCGGGTATCGATCCAGGCCGGTGGCATTGGTCACATTGCCCACCAGCAGCAGCGTCAACACAATCAGCATGTACTTCAGGCGATTGCGGAAGGTGCGATCCTGGTTGCGACGCAGTTCCTGCCAGAGCAGCCAGACCGTGGGAATGAAATGTCCAAACCAGAACAGCGCCGTCGCCGCCACACCCCAGCTATAGTCGTTATGCACCAGGCCATGCGTGACGGTGGTCTGTGTCACAACGGCATCCGTGCAGTTGACGATCAGGATGATGACATACGATATACCGCTGGTGACAAGCCAGGCCTTCTGGCGACGCAAGGGCAGCGAGAGAAAGTTTGCGGTGAACCAGAACAGCGCCCACGGCATGCTAATCGTCCCGAGCGCGGAGAGACGCACAAACCAGATGGGGGCCAGGATACCCAGATTGGCGTGCAGCAGCATGGAGCCAAAGCTCCACACAATGCCCGCAGCCAGAAACTGACCGAACCAGTTTTCAACAGACCCAAGATCACGCCGGCGCGCGAAGAAGAGCAGTGTGTAAATCACTGCCGACGCCAACGGAATCGCAATCCAGAAAACTTCTGCGGGACTCATGATGGCCTGTGTTTTATTCCTTCTTCAGCAACAATTCTATCGATTTATCCGAAGGTTGTATGTGCATCGGTTTGAGATGGGCCAGGTCGGCCCCATGAGCCACCTGGTATTGGGTATAGCGATCAAAGGCCCCAACAGGCAGAATGGACACCGTGAGTGGCACGAAACCGAGCATCGTTTCGATGTTGCCATAATCAGTGTTGACCAGCTTCAACTGCCGATGAACGCTGTCCCTGATCTGCGTCTCCGTCAGCGCCGGCAACTCACCCGGCTTCATCTCGACATACAGATGCAGCGCCGATTCCTGCTCACGCTGTTCCTTGCACACGACCCAGTCCACGGGGGTGACCCCGGCATCTTTGATCGCGATATTGATCTGTTTTTCATCCACCAGCCCTGCAAAACCCGACAGGTCGATGAAGTCGCCGGATCGGCCTGCAAAGTGAAACTGTGGCACCTTGATGCCGCGCGCATCATCGCGCAGCGCGGATATCTCGATCAGGTCATGCATCCGATAGCGCAGGAACGGGCCGCCATAATAGCTACTCACCACCACTTCGTAGCGCTTGCCCACTTCGAGTTCGTTGAGTAAAAGAGTGCGCGATGGCTTCTTCCCTTCGAGGCGTTCCGCTGCCCAGTCCTCCTCGGGGATAAACTCGAAGAAAGCTGAGGATGGGATGAAGCTCATCTCCTCGTGATTCCAGGCCTGCGTGGCGATAAAGCCTACTTCTGTGCATGCATACGACTCATGCGGATAAATCCCCCAGTAACGCTTAACCTGCTCGCGGTATTGCGATGTATCGGTTCCGCCGCACATCAGGCCGCGCAATTGCCACAGGTCACGCGGCAACAGATAGTCGCGCCCTTCACTGCGCGCGCGCCCGCGCGCCTGGGCATAACGGATCAACAGGCGCGGATCGAGCATCTGCAACGAGAACTTGCGTTTCTGATTGGCGCCCTTCTCGAACTGCTCGCCCATTTTGACAAGCACGATGGTCATTGAACCGAGAATGTCCATGCCTTCGACCATCGCCTGCTGGAAGACCTTCGTGATGCGCTCCTGGAAACCGAGCCGCTCACTTTCTTCGAGCGGCGGGAGGAAGCGGAAGTCAAACAACTCGGCTACCGCCCAGATCGCGATGCCGCTGAGGAGTGGGCGCGCCGGCAGGTTGAGCGCGACAATGTCGTTGGGGCGCACGTTGATGTCGCCACGGCTGCGCGCCGCCGACAAGATGTGGCTGGCAACAGATGACACGCCAAGCTGGTGGTAGGCTTCATGCGTATACGGCGCCCACTTTGCCTGGCCGCCGCGCCCAGAGGTGCGCGCCCAGGCGACGATCGGACGTCCCAGGATATCGTCCGGCTTATTTTCGAGCAAGCCGGCGTAGTCAGCGTAGGTCGTCAAGGGCATGACCTGCCTGAAATCTTTTGCCGAGTTTTTGTCTGCCATGCCGGGGAAGAGAGTCTTCCACAGTCTGCCTTTGGATGCGATGTCGAATTGCTCCTCAAGCAACCGCCATTGAATCTGCATGAACTCGTCTGTCGTCAGGTCGAGGAAACCACAATGGCGTTCCCATGCGCGCTCCAATTCGCCGTTGCGGATCAAGTCGCTGGTTTTCTGTTCAAATGTCTGCATAATCAGCCTCTTATCTTTCGAATGCCTTGATGAAACTTCCAGGGGTAGGGATAAGAAATGGTGTAGTGACCCGATAGATTGTGTAACCTGTAAATGTCTTAGGAAAAATGATGCGATCCTGCACAGCCACGAGCAACAGATTCAGGATAGACCACACCAGGGCAATCAAGACAGCATTGATGTTGTCATTCACGAGGATATATCCAACAAGAAGAATGGTCAACCAGAGATACCCGGGGTGACGGCACAACGCATACGTTCCCTGCATCACAAGATGCAGTTTGGCGCGCATTTCATGTTCGGACGACCCATGCTGGCGCGCGCGCGCGGCGCGCAGTTGCAACGGGATTTCAATAAAGAGCGAGTACGCCAGCAGAACAACCGCAATGGCAATCAACCCACTGCCCAGGTAACCGCCGTATATGCGCCACTCTGGTGGAAGTATCGCGAAGCCAAGCGGGGTGAACCACAACGCGGCGACAAGCGCTAGAGATGCAGCAACGGAGAGCAGCCCGCGCAACAGGCGCTGTCTATGCAGCAACGGCAGATCAAGCGCAAGAAATCCACTGAACCCAAGCAAACTAAGCACGATGTTCAACGTCATATAACTAACAATGTCCTTAATGTGACTCATTGAACCTGAATGCAGACACGCGCGTCGTCTCGTTCAATAAAAAGGCGATCACGCCACACATGATTATAGCGATAGCTCGAAAGAATGTAAATAAATACCTTGAGTACATCTTATTTGCTACATTTTTTGGAGAGTTACCGCAATGTATCTAAGTGACCATAGAATACAATTGTATTGTGAGAAATATATTATGACTTATTTATCAACCACTCGTCATGAACAATGTAATCATATTGCAACTACAGAGTAGCGCATGAACTATTAACGTCTATTGTGATTTACGCGTAATGGTGTAAAAACTTGCTGAAGCGCTAAGTGAGCCATAAACGTAAGGTCAGGGGTAATGCAGCCAGAGTCACTATAATCCGCCCCAGAGGATCATATCGCACATGGACTATATAAATCTCGGTAAGACAGGGTTGAAAGTGTCCAGGCTGTGCCTGGGAATGATGACGTATGGAACATCGAAGTGGCGCGACTGGGTGCTGGATGATGAACAGGCGCGCCCGTTCATCCGCCGCGCCCTTGAAGCCGGCGTCAACTTCTTCGACACGGCTGATGTCTATTCAGCGGGCGTGAGTGAAGAGGTGACCGGGCGCGCGCTGCGCGAGTTCTCTAAACGCGATGAGGTGGTGATTGCGACAAAGGTGAACGGCGCGATGGGGCCAAAGCCAAATCAAGCCGGGTTGTCGCGCAAGCACATCATGGACGGCATCGACGCATCGCTGCGCCGGCTGGGACTCGACTATGTCGACCTGTACCAGATCCATCGCTACGACAAGGACACGCCAATCGAAGAGACGATGGAAGCGCTTCACGACGTAGTCAAGGCGGGCAAGGCGCGCTACATCGGCGCGTCCAGCATGTTCGCATGGCAGTTCGCGCGCGCGCAATACATTGCCGACCAGCACGGCTGGACGCGCTTTGTGAGCATGCAGAACCACTACAACCTGGTGTATCGCGAAGAGGAGCGCGAGATGATCCCGTACTGCCGCGCGGAGGGCATCGGCGTCATCCCGTGGAGCCCGTTGGCGCGCGGCTTCCTGGCCGGCAACCGCACGCGCGAGAAGGCGAGTGACGAGACGACGCGCGCGCGTTCCGACGCCTTTGCCTATTCGCTGTATTACCAGGACAACGACTTCGACACGGTCGATCGCGTGATCGCCCTGGCTGGCGCGCGCGGCGTGAAGCCGGCGCAGATCGCGCTGGCATGGATGCTGCATAAGCCCGGCATCACGGCGCCGATCATCGGCGCGAGCAAAATGTACCAGTTGGACGAAGCCATCGCGGCATGCGATATCAAGCTGGATGCTGAGGAGATCAAGGCGCTCGAAGCGCCGTATAAGCCGCATCCGGTGCTGGGACACGGATGAGGTGAGAAGGAGAAGAGGAGCGGAGGAGAAGAGGAGACGGGGTGTGCGCACGGCGCGCAATGAATGAACTCAATGCCGCGGGCGGCGACCGCAAGCGCGCAGGCTGGCTTGAGTGGAATACACCCCAAATAGCATCTGCCTTGTAGCTGGTTACGACATCATATATGATGTGATTCAGTAGAAGGAGTGCGATGAATGACACGTTATGCCCTGAATCTACCAGTAAATCTTAAGCGTGAAGCCGAAGAAATGGCTTCACGGCAGGGAATATCCCTTAACCAGTTTATTATGTGGTCGGTATCAGAGAAAGTCGCTGCTTTGCGTCAGGAACTGGATGACCCTGATTTCCCTGGTATTACCTATCAACGCGGAGCATCCGGTTGGGTAATGCCCGTGATCCGTGGAACCCGGATTCGTGTCCAGACGATTGTTGTGGACACAGAAATGGGGCTAACCCCCGAACAAATCGCAGCTGAGTACGATCTGGATGTGAACCGAATTCGTGAAGCGCAAGCCTTTTACACCGCTCATCGTTTAGAGATCGACCACGAAGTCCGCACTGATAAACACCTGGAAGAAAACCGTGGCTAAACCTCGGTTGCACTTGGACGCCGACACATCCCGAATTTCACTATGGCGTGCTCTGCTTGACCGAGGTCATGATGTTACTCGCACACCGAATGCATGGATGGCACGCGACGCATCCGATGTGCAGCAACTCCAGTGACTGGATCAGATGAGCTCTCCTCTTCACTACCGCATCACCAACTCGCCGTCTGCCTCATCGACATGCACCGTGCTCCCTTCCCGATACTGCCCGCCCAGGATCGCGAGCGAGAGCGGGTCCTGCAACTCGTGCTGGATGACGCGCTTGAGCGGGCGCGCGCCAAACGCCGGGTCATAGCCTGCCTGCGCCAGGTGCTCTTTCGCTTTATCACTTACTTCGAGCACGATCTTGCGATCGGCCAGCAGCTTGCGCAACCGCTTAAGCTGGATGTCCACAATCCGCGTCAGATGCTCCGCGCCAAGGCTGTGAAACACCACGATCTCGTCAATGCGGTTCAGGAACTCCGGGCGGAAGATGCGCTGAAGTTGGCGCATGATTTCGTCTTTGGAGAGCGAAGAGAGAGATTGGGGATTGGGGATTGGGGATTGGGATGAATCCCTAATCTCCAATCTCGATTCTCCTCCTCCTGTCAGTGTGAGTGCGTTACTCGTCATGATGATGACGGTGTTCTTGAAGTCCACCGTGCGCCCCTGGCCGTCGGTCATGCGCCCGTCATCCAGCACCTGGAGCAACACGTTAAACACTTCCGCGTGCGCCTTCTCGATCTCGTCCAGCAGAATTACTGAATACGGCTTGCGCCGCACGGCCTCGGTCAACTGGCCGCCCTCTTCATAGCCCACATATCCCGGCGGCGCGCCGATCAACCGCGACACGGTGTGCCGTTCCTGATACTCACTCATGTCGATGCGGATCATGGCCTGTTCGTTGTCAAACAGAAACTCAGCCAGCGCCTTGGCGGTCTCGGTCTTGCCCACTCCCGTCGGTCCCATAAACAGGAACGATCCCAGCGGGCGGTTTGGGTCCTGCAGGCCGGCGCGGGCGCGCCGCACCGCGTTGGACACGGCGTGAATGGCGTCTTCCTGACCCACCACGCGCTCGCGCAGGCGGTCTTCCATGAGCATCAGCTTGGACACCTCGCCTTCCTTCAGCTCGATGAACCCCTCGGCGGCCTCGTACCCCGGCGCCGAGGCGCCCACCGTCACCAGGCGCTCCCCGCGCAGGCGAAGGAACACGCGGCCGCGGCCTTCCGGGCTACCGCCGACACGAATCTCGGCACCTTCCGGCAGGGTTTCGATGAACAGGAACGCCGTGGACTTCAACGGCGCACCCTTCTTGACCCGCGCGCGGCCGTCCGCCAGCGAGATCAGGGACTCGACCCCGGCGAACTCGCCGACCACGGCGCGCGGCGCCTCGGGCGCCTGGGCCGCGGCCGGGGTCGCGGGAGCGGGATCAGGTTGCGGGTTTTTGGACTTGGCGTCCGCCGATGACACGAGGCCACAGGCCAGCAAGGCAGCCACCAGAAGACCCTCGACCGCGAAACGCCGTGCGATACCAGACATTCCAAGCCTCCGTGCGGAAAACGAAATCACAAACGATTGGCCACGCACCGGACCGAGTGCGTCTTGTCGACATGGTCGAAGCCGCTTCCACCGCCGCGCATGTCCGAAAAGGACCTTTCCGAGCCGGTCGGATCGTCCGGTTCCGCAAGGTCGGCAGCCCAGTAGTAGTCACAGTCCCCCGCGAAGTTCGCGTCCAGGCGACACCCCTGGATCGTGCATGCATGACCGTTGACCAGGTTCTTCAGGGATTCGAGCTCCGCGGTTTCGGGCAGGCGCCACGCGAGCCCGGTCAGCAGCGGATCGCACATCGCGGGATCGGTCGCGTCCCTGCAGACGGCGGAGCACCGGGATGAATCGTCGGGCGCCGCCGGATCCCTGCAAAGGTTCGCGCAGTAGGCGACCGCCTCGTCACCCTGGAGGTCGACGAGCTGGGCGTTCTGCCAGATGGCCCCGACCCGTATGAAGGGGTCGCAGTCCACGACCGTGCCATTGGCGAGCGCCTTGTACCGGCTGGTCCTGGAATCCCCTGCGCAGGGGCTGCCCTCCCCCCAGAGGTCGGTGACCGGAGACGTGACCTGCGCGGGGAGTTCGCTGCATTCCAACGCCGATTCAAGCGCCGAACCCAGGTGGTCGTCGCCCGAGCAAACCGCAAGGGCCATCATCAAGAAGGCTGCGACAATCGCAACGATCTTGAAGAGATATCGCATTCAGCCCCCGGGATTGCCGCGCTGATTCTTGCAGACGGGCCGCAGCGTGTCAACGACCTTGTCCCCCCGGCGGTCGCGCCCCCGCTTCGCCCGGATGCGGTGTGTCCGGTAGACTAGGCTTCACGGAGGTGATCGGTGGCAGCCGAGGGATCCGATCCGCGACCCGCGACCATTCGACCCCGGAACGCCCTCCGGCGCCCTTCCATGCTGGCATTGCTGGCCCTGGGACTGGCCGCCTCGTGCGGGGGCGGGGGGACCACGGTCGACTCGGGTCCCGGGACGGACGCTGCCGACGTGCCCGCCGACACCGGGATCGACGTCGCCCCGGCTTCGGACGCGTTCGATTCCGGCCCGGACGGGGCCACGGACGTTGGCGTCGATTCCGCCCGGGACCCGGGATTTCCGGGCGATCTGGCCGATCCAGGGTTCCCCGACCCGGCGCCGGATTCCGGCGATCCTGCGATGGCGGACCCCGCAATGGACCCGGCCGCCTCCGACCTTCCCGACGACCGCGACGCCGAACCCGCTGCCGACGGAGTGCAGGACCGGGGCCCCGCCTGCTCCCTCGACGACGGCCCGTGCCCCTGCGCCTCGCCGAGCGACTGCCCCGACGGGGCCTTCTGCGACGGGAAGGCCTGCCGACCCTGGCAGTGCATCCCGGACGCCCGGTTCTGCCAGGGCACCCACCTGTTCCAGTGCTCCCTGACGGGGGACAAGGCGACGCACATCGTGGATTGCGACGATGGCGACCCGTGCACGGTCGGGGACGGCTGCGCGGCCACGGGCTGCCTGGAGCGAACCGCCGTGGCATGCGACGACGGCAACCCGTGCACGGCCGACGCCTGCGACCGTACGACCGGCGCCTGCGTGTTCACTCCCGTCGATGGCAAGGCCTGCAGCGACAACGATCCTTGCACCTCGAAGGACCATTGCGAGGGCGGCGTCTGCGTGGCGGGCGGCGCGACCCCGTGCAACGACGGCAACCCCTGCACGACGGACTTCTGCACGTCGCTGCTGGGATGCGTCCACGAACCTGCGACCGGCAACTGCGCACCATCCGCCAACCCGTGCGCCTCGGGAGCGGAGTGCCGGGACGGGGCCTGCCAGGAAGTGCCGCTGGACTGCGACGACGGCGACCCCTGCACCCTGGATTCCTGCCAGGCGGGTTCCTGCACGCATCCCCAGGTTCCCGGGTGCGCATGCGACCTGGCATCCGACTGCGACGACGGCGATGCGTGCACCCTGGACGACTGCGTCGAGGGCCGGTGTGTCCACGACGCCGCGTTCCAGGACGGGTGTTGCCGGGTCGATGCCGATTGCGACGACGGCGATGCGTGCACCCTGGACCGGTGCGCGGGATTCCACTGCGGGCACGCGCCGGCGCCCTCCCCCGCCTGCTGCAGCTCGCCGCGCCTCAACGCGACCTTCGAGGACGGGACCCTCGACGGGTTCACCCTCGACTCGACCGGGGCCGAGGGCGTGGCCTGGCGCCGCTCCGCCTCACCGGAAGGCGCCGGATTCGCGCTGGCATTCAGCAACGCCGCAACGACCACGTACGGCACCGGCTCGCGAGTCTTCGGAACGGCCTTGTCGCCGGCCGTGGAACTTCCCGCTGGGGTTGCGCTCACCTTCGCGTTCCGGTCCTGGCAGGACGTGGAATCCGCAACCGGGCAGGACCCGTTCGTGGTGGAAGCCGTTGCCCCGGACGGACAGGTCACGCCCGTGTGGTCGCGCCCGGACGGCTTCCCCATGCGCACCTGGCAGGCGGTGACCGTGAACGGCTCGGCCCTGGCCGGCCGCACCGTGCGGCTCCGGTTCACCTTCGACAGCCTGGACGGCGTCGCGAATGACGGGCGTGGCGTGTTCGTGGACGACATCGCCGTGACCAGCACCTGCGCTGCACCCGGTTGCGCGCTGGACGCGGACTGCACTTCGCTGGGTTGGCACGCCTACTGCCGGGAAGGCGAATGCGACTATGGGAGCGTGCTGCGCGTGCTGGCGATGCCCGGAGGATCGGCCTCCGCGCTCCGGTTCACCGGACCTTCGGACGTGGCGATTTCGCCCGACGGGACGACGGTGTACGTGAGCGATCGCGATGCCCACCATGTGCAGGTGCTGGACGCACAGGGCAACCCGGGCGCTGTCATCGGCGGCTACGGAACCAGCCCGGGCCGGCTGGTGCTTCCCCGGGGCATCGCGGCCGACACGGACCGGGTGTACGTGGCCGACTCGGGCAACCATCGCATCCAGGCGTTCTCTCCGGCAGGGACGTTCCTGTGGGCCCTTGGAGCCAAGGGGGACGGTCCGGGGCTCTTCAACGAACCCAAGGGCCTCGGTCTTTCGGCCGACGGCGGGACCGTGTGGGTCGCGGACACCAGCAACCACCGTGTGCAGGGCATCACGACCTGGGGAGTCGTCCGCGTCGTGTTCGGCAGTTACGGCACCAAGGACGGCCAGTTCCGAAGCCCTTCCTGCATCGTCCCCCTGCCCGATGGCGATATCGTGGTGTGCGACACCCAGAACAACCGGTTGCAACGGTTCTCGGCGGACGGCGTGCACCGTTCCAGCCTCGCCGTCGCCGATGGGGTACCGTTGTCCCAGCCTTACGGAGCCGCGACGGCAGACGGAGGCGGCTTCTGGGTGTCCGACACCTACAACCATCGCCTGGTGCTGCTGGACGCGACCGGACACACCCGGGACGTTTTCGGGAGCTTCGGCGACGGGCCCGGCCGGTTCGCGTACCCCCTCGGCATGGAAACCGACGCGTCGGGCCGCCTGTGGGTCGTCGACAGCGGAAATCTGCGGGTCGTGCAACTGACCCGCGGGCCAGTCCCCTGACGCCGGGCGTCCCGACCGCCTAGCACCCGGTGTGGCAGATATTGTAGATGTCGCCGATGCGCCACGTGCAGCAGTTCTTCTTGGTCGGGTCGTGGACGTCGCAGTCGGAGTCGTTGTTGCAGCGGCAGTTGTTCTTCAGCGTCCACGAGCAGCCGGTCGCGGCGTTGCAGGTGCCGGTGGTGCACGAACCTCCGGCGCACAGGCTGTTGTCGGGGTTCCCCGACTTGCAGGTGCCCGACTTGCAGACGTCCCCGGTCGTGCAGGCGATCCCGTCGTTGCAGGCCGTGTTGTCGGCCAGCGGGAGGTAGTAGCACCCGTCCCCGGGGACGCTGTTCAGGCAGGCCCCGACCATGCAGGTGTTGCCGTTCGAGCACGTCTTCGCGGTACCCGTGCACTTGCCCCGGACGCAGGTGTCGTTCAGCGTGCACTTGTCCCCGTCGTCGCAGGGGCCGGCGACCGGCACGCTGGTGCATCCCACCGCCGGATCGCACAGTTCCTGCGTGCAGACGTTGCCGTCGTCCGCACAGACCACCGCCGTCCCGGGCACGCACTTCCCGGCCGAGCACTTGTCGCCCGCCGTGCAGGCGTTGCCGTCGCTGCACGACTCCTGGTTCGGCAGGTGAACGCAGCCCGAGGACGGATCGCAGAGGTCGGTCGTGCACGGGTTGCCGTCGTCGCAGTCCAGGATCCCCGTGTAGTTGCAGGAGCCATCGACGCAGACGTCCCCGGTGGTGCAGGCGTTCTTGTCGTCGCAGCTTCCGACGTGGTTCGTGAAGGTACAACCCGACGCCGGATCACACGCGTCGTCCGTGCAGGCGTTTTCGTCGTCGCACACCACGCGCAGGGTCCCGACGCACTTCCCGCCACTGCAGGTGTCGCCGGTCGTGCAGGCGTTGCCATCGTCGCAAGACAGCGAGTTCGGCGTGAACGTGCAGCCGGTCGCCGGGTCGCAGGCATCGTCGGTGCAGAGGTTGGAGTCGTCGCACGCGATCGCGGCGTGCACGCAGGCCCCGGTCGTCGGATCGCACGAATCCTTCGTGCAGGCGTCGCCGTCGTCGCAGAGGAACTGCCTGTGAACGCAGCCGGTGGTCGGTACGCAGCTGTCGAAGGTGCACGGGTTGCCGTCGTCACAGGATACGGGCGAGTGGAGGCATCCCACGCCCGCCGAGC
>Ga0118677_10012311_pt1 | contig 12584 bp, 13 predicted proteins | sample AliMusrvi5mmetaG_FD_86154 | JGI IMG/M metagenome (GOLD analysis project Ga0118677, IMG submission 86154)
GTGCCAGACTGGGGCAGTTAGCTCATTCGGACGGTATGTCATGTTAGTCTGAAGATATGAGAGACCAAATACTACGAGAAAACATGGTTTTTAGAGGTGCCCTTAAGGGTTTTGAGGTCCTTTGGGCTTTTGCGCATGCAATTGACTAGATTGCTCACATAGGCGCTGTGCCCGTGGCCAGGCGTTTGCCAAGCCATTCGTTGCCAACCGCAATATTGCGTTTGGCGAGGGCGGCGCAGATCACCTTGGCCCACTCGTGGTCGTCTTTGCCAACAAACAACGGTTACCTCCGTCGTCCCGCGCCATCACATGATATACCGTACCAGGATATTGGAATCTCAGTCGCTTTGCCCATGCTCGATTTCTCATGCCTGATCCCAGCGCTGTCAAGCGGAAATGTTTAAATGCAAGTACCCCACTCCTGTTTCGCCGCTCGCTAACGTTGAAAATGAGAAAATGATCGCATATGGGAGAAACGGAGGGGACTCAACCCTCCGGACACAAATACGCATATTTCTTCTTTTGCTCAAAGGGATTCTCCCATGGAGGTAGAAGAACATCTCGATCATCGGGCGTATACTTGATTGTAAAAGTAATATTTTTCTTCCTGAAAAGCAAATTGAAGTGACTCCATACATTTAAGTCGCCTATCGGATCAGAGAGTGGAGATTCAGCATCTCTGCTTTCATAGAGGATCTTGACATTGTTCATCTTGGAAAGCCGTCGATAGATGACAGATAGCCCCTCGTTGCCAACTCCTTGATCCTCCTTGTTCCAGAAGAATCGGTACCTCGGTGTTGCAACGACACCTCCTTGATCACCTTCCTTCATTGGCAATACCTTCTTCCAGGTGATAATCACGTCATATGCTTCAGGCGGCTTTTGAGTATCTTCACCATGCAAGAACGGACTACCGAGCGCAAACATCACAAAATAGCTGATGAATTTCATTTTGAAGAGATATGCTTAACATTATGGCCATTTTACGGGTATCCAGCCGCCTTTCTTTGCGCCAGCACCATACGGATTGGCGATGCCGTCATATGGCCACTTCCCGGGTGGATCTTTAGGAATAAAACCATCCAACCCGTCGACAACTATTGTCCTAAGATCCCATGTCTCATGACCACCCCAACCGTCGACAAACTTTTCCCAACCCTTTAAGGATCGGAATTTTTCCTTGGCTGCGCCAGGGATCTGACCAAAAAATACATTGTTTCCAAGATAGACAATATTCTCACCTTCTTCGCCATGTTTGCTATTCGTTCCGCCAAGACCATAAATTGAATGTTTGAGATTCGCAATGTAACCTGAATCACCTGGAATAAAGTAAGCACTTCTTACGGTTATCGTCCCCATGTCACCATGTGCAAGCCTAGCTGCCGTGGCGCAACCAGATGTACATTTCCCAGGTTCCTTAAATGGATCAACACCTTGCGGAAAGTTGTCCGAACCAAAGTTCATGTTCGCGAGAGTCCTTGTCCTGGCAATTACCTTCTTTCGAATTTCGACATGACCCAATATTTTGCCCCAGCAGGTTTCTGGGGTATCACCGTTGAAAATAAACTGATGCTCGGATCGAATCATCATCCTAATGATCTCATTTGCGAAGCCAGGGATACCACGAGAATATTTATGAAGCCCTCCTTCATAGTTGTCTTGGGATGTGAAACTGATACCCAACTTATCTAGCTCGGCATCAATAGGGCAATCGGTTACTATTTCAAGGCCGTCTTCATCCACTGCATTAATGCTTTGGTTGTTGACGAACCCATACAGGTTTTCGCCCCCCTCTTCTTCAATCGGGTCCCTGGACGGCCAATAGGGGATACCCGACACGGGTTTCATAGGCGTAGGGCTGATTTTCCGGCGCGGCTGTGCGGGTTGGCGGCGGTTTGCCGGGTGCGTTTCGTTAGACAAACGGAAAAAATCCCGGACGCGGTTTTTTTCGGTGGGATTGCGGCGCTCGGACGCGGGTTCTGTGCTGAGGTAGGCCATTTTCCAAGCGCAGGGATAGCGGCTTTGGGCGGCTAAAGGAAGGAAAATCTCAGGCTGGGAGGAAATTTCCAGAGGACCGAGCCCGGCTTGCTTGCCGTTGTGAGCAGGAGTCCCGGACTCCGCGCAACCGGCGGATATTACGACCAAAGCGGCACCAAATTACGATGAAAGCGTGGAAATTTCGCCCTAACACCTACGATGTGAATTTGGTAAAGCGCCGCGATGACAATTCGGCCATCAACACCGAATTGTCACTTAACCTTCCGAAAAAACTCCCGATCATAATAAGTGTGACCCTGTTTCATATAGCTCAAAGGGATCCCTGAAGCGCGCAAAGGAACAGCTATCCAATCCGACTGTCCATCTAACTGCGTATAAACAGTGGGCGCGTCTCCCTTAATACCAACTATCAATATATCAGTTCCGGATGGAACTAGTCGAAGAACCCACCGGAACTTGGAAGGATCTTCCTTATACATTTCTAAAGAAGGAGCACCTATACCCGGATTTGCCAAATAAAGCCATGTTCCTGTTGGGCGAATAAGAAACATGGGTTTGAGAGTCTTGAAATGGTCGCCTGTCTTAAATTCGAGCACATCGCCTTCACTGCTGTCATAGTCATTCTGTAATCGCGGGCTATATAACTTGTCATCTATGATTGCACAGGACAGTGACCCCAATAAGCAAATTGTCACGAGAATTAGATTGAGTACACTGTTAATCATCCACAGAGCTGATCTATGATTCATTTCAAGATCTCTATCAATTCGTTTCATGGAGATCCTATTTGACTGGTTTGCACCGTGGTACTGAGATCGGATTCTGCTCCAGATAACGGACGTAAGAGTTTATCCCACTGTGCGCTTTGAAACCCCTGAGATTCATGTAGGACGGATCCTTTGGGCTTGCCTGGGCCGGGTCCTTTTGACCAAACTGTACAAGAGGGTCGTTTCCATTCCAAAAACTAAGCCGATTCAGCCTATTAGGAACAGGGTCATTTACATGCGCGAAGTTCAGTGCAAACTTCACCCCGTCCCCTGGGCCAAACGTCGTTTCCCCTCCCAATCCAATCACTGAAATGTGTTTCTTGATCTCCGGGGATATTAGATCCAAGGCCCGTTTCACAACCTCTGTTCCTTGACTATGCGCCACTATTGTAATACACCAACATGCACATCCATTCCTCTTGGCGACTTCGGCCGCATCCCTAATCTTCTTAACGGTTCGGAGGTCAGGAATGGTAATCGCATATACGGTCTCATTAAGCAAAATCTGCACGCCATCGCCCGCTCCCCAAAATCGGGAGGGGTTGTTCACCCATGCCGGATTTCGGATCCCTTTGAACGCATTGAGTGCGGCGACTTGCTTCATGAACTCAATCTGTTCTGCCCGACTTATCATCTTGATGCCGCTGACCGTGATCAGGAATTCGCATTGCTTGGGATCGTACATCGCAACCGAATCTTCAGAGAATATATCCCCAGTGAGAACGCTTCCAGCTAATCCGACCCCGCCCCGAATAGGCACTGTTATTTGATTGAGGCCCTTTATAATGGAACCTGAGCCATTAAGCCCCTCCAAGCCAATCGGATCGACCCCGGAGACAGGATCGTTGGAGACGAATCCATACAGGTCCAGACCACCTGCCTCTTCAATCGGGTCTCTCGACGGCCAATAGGGGATACCCGACGCGCTTTTCGTAGCCGTAGGGCGGATTTTCCGGCGCGGTTGTGCGGCCTGGCGGCGGTTTGCAGGGTGCGTTTCGTTAGACAAACGAAAAAAATCCCAGACGCGGTTTTTTCCGGTGACATTGCGGCACTCGGACGCGGGTTCTGTGCTGAAGTAGGCCATTTTCCAAGCGCAGTGATAGCGGCTTAGGGCGGCTAGGGGAAGGAAAATCTTCAGGCTTTTTTGCCGGTTTCGGCCGGGTGGGTCTTGGGGTGGACTGCCTTGAGCTGGTCAATACGGACCTAAGTGCTCCCCTACCCGACGCGCTTTTCGTAGCCGTATGACGGATTTTCCGGCGCGGTTGTGCGGGGATTTGAGAAATTGAGAGCTTCCATCTGTCACTGCTCGAATGGGTCGGTATCATGTGTTTCTGGTTGTAGGTGGCTGTCTATCTTGGGTCGTTTCATACTAGTTTCGACCATTTTGCTGATTTCAACAGCCATCTTGAGATTATAAAGCTCAAACCGCTCGCCAGGAAATGGGTACCTGCCCAAGATGCCATCTTTGCTCTGTCTTAATTCTCTGATGACCGCTTCAATCCGCGAGCGGCACAGCGCGAGAGTTCTGTCGTCTATTTTCCTACCGGACGGCAACTCATCCGGTTTAGACATATTTGTCAAGGCCCACTCACATATTTCAATTTGCCGCATCGCAAGAGATTTTTCGAGATCCGCTTGTGCTTCCTTCGGAGGCGGCTCTGAACTCACAAGCGGCAGAGTGATAACTCGCTCTCCGTCTCCAAGAAGAAGACTTTTTGTAGCATGTTCCGCAGGGAATGTAAGTTGGAATGAAGCAATTTCACGACAAAAAGCCCCAACGGACCAATTGACAGCGTAGTGATCAACGCCCTGAATTTGATCGTTGAACGTCAAACAATATCGATGATCATTCTGATGCCGAACGAGGCGCTCCCACAATTCCGCAGTCGGATCATCCAGCACTTTCTGAATCGCTTTTACAACTCGTCCTTGTTCATTCCAGTCGTAATTCCTGTCGAAAACCGGAACCAAATTTAGAGCGTCGAGTTCGATCAATTCTGGTTCTGGGTTGCTATTCGCTAGTGAATCAATCAATGAATCTAGTTTGCTAATAGAATTCAATACGGTTTTATTGGGCTGTCCCCTGGGACTGTCGGGTTGGGATCCATGACGTGTCGCAATGATGGTTGATATCGTGATAAAGGCTAACACAACTGCAACAACAATCAATTTACTCAGATCGATTTTCCAACACATGGCGTCTATTGTCTTTCGGTGACCTTTTCAAAAAACACCTCTGGCGCAACGAGGCGGCGCACCCTTCGCACCCCGAAGTCCGCTATGACACGTCGGCGCTCATTCGGATGTTGTTTTTCCCAGTCGACTACAGTATTCCAGTTCAACATGCTCTTCCGATAGTCGGAAAGCGGAGCTGCTATCCTCTTATAGATCGCTACAATTATCCCGTCACCGAGATAGAACACATTGCTGCCCCGTTCCCCATCGGTAGGGTCTACCTTTTTGCCACGTCTTTCGATAGGGGCCATCTTATGCATGTATGGATTATCGATCCATATCTGATCACCAGAAATTATATCTGTCGGACCAAACGGAACTCCTGTCATCTTCGTTTCGGAGTTGAAGAAAATACCCAAACTTGACAATACTCTAATAGTTTTTTTAACAGCCAGAGGTGAAGATTACTCCCAGCTAGCAGGTTTTGAAGCCGGAGCTGATGATTATATCACCAAACCAATAAAACCAAAGATCATTATAAGTAGAATTAAGGCATTGTTAAGACGTTATAAGGACGAAGAGGTTAAAAATCCGCCTATCGAACTTATTGATATAACCATTGATAAAGAAAGATACCTTGTGTTAAAAGATGGTATGGAGATTTCGTTGCCCAAAAAAGAATTTGAACTTTTATCGATACTGGCATCCAAACCTAACAAGGTATTCACACGAACTGAGATATTTGAAGAGGTGTGGGGAAACGACGTAATAGTTGGTGACCGCACAATAGATGTACATATTCGTAAGATTAGAGAAAAATTAGGTGTCGATAACATCAAAACTATCAAAGGCGTTGGTTATAAATATGAACAATAAATGAAGAATACCAACCCTAAGAAAATTGCACTTAACATAACATTCTTCATAATAGGTCTATTTATAGTAATTTACCTTACAATTACAATTGTTTTTGGTATTTTTAAACTAATTCCTTCCTTGGCATTAGCTATTTTACTTTTTTTTGTAATTTACTTTACAGTAAAATACGTTATTGAGAAGTTTATTTATGAAAAAATACGCATTATATACAAAACTATACACAACATAAAAGGTACTAAGAAGTATATAAAAGAAGAACACGCTAATGATAAAAATCTACTCGAAAACGTTAACCAGGAAGTGCTTGATTGGGTAAAAGACCGTAGGCAAGAGATAGATGAATTGAAGAAACTGGAAATTTATCGCAGGGAATATATAGGCAATGTGTCGCACGAATTAAAGACACCTATATTTAATATACAAGGTTACATTCTTACACTTCTTGATGGGGGTCTTGAGGACGAAACCATCAATAAAGAATATCTTCTTCGCACCGAAAAGAGCATCAATAGGATGATTGCCATTGTGCAGGATCTGGAAGCTATCTCGCAACTGGAATCCGGAGAATTGAAACTGGAGTTTTCTAAGTTCGATATCATAGTTTTAGTTAAAGAAGTAATAGAATTTTTGGAGATTAAAGCTAAGAAAAGAAAAGTTAAGCTAACTATTGATTCGGGGAGCGATAAATATATTATGGTGTATGCCGATAAGAAGCGTATCCGTCAGGTTTTGACTAATCTTATAGAGAATTCAATAAAATATGGGGGAGATAAAGATCCTGCCTCAACAATAAGTTTCTTTGATATGGATGAGATGATTTTGATAGAGGTAAGTGATAACGGAATAGGCGTTTCCGAAGCTGATGTGCCACGATTATTCGAGCGTTTTTATAGAACTGATAAAGGACGTTCGCGTGGTCAGGGTGGAACCGGACTCGGTTTATCTATCGTTAAGCATATAATTGAAGCTCACAACCAAACTATAAATGTAAGGAGTGCTATAGGCGTAGGAACTACCTTCGGTTTTACTTTGAAAAAGGGAGAATAAGCAAAGTTTTAGTATCTGATTATTTATAGTTTTTGATAGCAGCAGCTATATCCTTAATAAGCTGGGCTTCTTTCTCGATAGCATTACCTATTACAATAATATCAGCTCCATTTTTGCAGTTTTCTACTGCTTTTTCGGGAGTTTTTATTCCGCCACCAACTATTAATGGCACTGAAATGCTTTTCTTTACATTTGAGATCATCGAAACAGGTATAGGATTCAATGCACCACTTCCTGCATCCATATAAATAAGTTTTAAACCTAACATCTCACCGGCCATTGCAGTGCAAACAGCTATATCATCCTTATCCGCAGGAATTGGGCTGGAGTTACTCATGTATAAAACGGTTGTAGTTTTTCCTGAATCTATCAACATATATCCTGTTGGGATAACTTCCAAATTACTTTCCCTCAGATAAGGAGCGGCTATCACATGTTTACCTATTAACATCTCCGGATTGCGTCCCGAAATGAGTGATAGAAAAAGTATAGCATCTGCATTAGCATTAATTTGGAGTGTATTACCCGGGAATATCACCACCGGAATAGAACTATGCTCTTTTAGTAATAATATACACTTCTCAAGGTTATTATTTGTGAGCAAACTACCTCCTACGAAGAAATAATCTACACCTGCATCATTAGAGAGAGAAGCTATGCTTACAATTTCATCACTTGTAGGCTTGTCAGGATCAATTAAAACAGCTAATTGTTTTATCTTTTTCGATGTCTTTTCTAAAATAGTTTCGTAAACATTCATTCAATAAAATATTTTTACAATGATACAAATAATAACGATACAAACCTTGAATAGTTTGAAAAATTATATGCCGGTTTCCTTACTTTTCCTGCTAAAGTTAAAAGAACTTTGCTGGATAACAATGCCTCCAATGATAAAAAATAATCCTGCTAAAGTATAAATTGCTATCGATTCCTTAACTATTAAATGTATAAATATCAATGAAAGGAAAGGAGAGAGGAAAATTAATTGGCTCACCTTGTCAGTTGAAGCGGTGTACTTTAAAGCTAATAACCAAAATACAAAAGTTACACTCATTTCTAATATCCCAACATAAATTATTGCTGGTAATGCCTCTATTTTTAAGGTGTTAAAATCAGCGAACAGCAACATTAATACCCCTGACAAGATTGCACCTGATAAGAAGTTTAGAAATAACTTTATTACTTCATCTTTTTTATCTCTTACATTATAAATCCAAAACAAAGCCCAGATAATAGAACTTCCTACAGCTAATATATCACCAAAGAAGTTGCTGAGATTAATAGAAACGATGTTTCCTTTTGTTGAAATGATAATAATACCTGCAAAACTTACGAATACTGCAATCAAACTCTTGATGGTAAGTTTCTGTTTTAATAAAGGTATTGATAACAACACCAACATTATCGGCCAGGTATAGTTCAAGGTCATGGCTTCCTGTGCAGGCAATATCGAATAGGCTTTAAATAAGATGGTATAGTATAAAAAAGGATTCAAAACCCCTAAAGTTAAGGAGTATATCATTGTTCTTCTTTCCATTTTAATTAACTGAGAAGTTTTCTTCTGTATAATTAAAATAATAAACAAAACTATAGCCGAAATCAGCGACGAAAAGAAAAGTAATTGTAAAAACGAACAGTTTTGTAAAGCAATTTTAAAAGCTGTCGCCACAGTCGACCAGCACAAAACTGCCATCAATGCAAAGATATACGCTTTTTTTTGGTTAATCATTTAGTTTATTAATTGACATTCTTAAATAATTTTCAAAAGTACTAAATTAAACTTTTGTAGATTGCTTAATTTAAATTAATTTTGCAGAAAAATAATAAACATCTTATAACATGACAGAATCTAATCTAAATTATAAAGTAGCTGACATCAGTTTAGCTGATTGGGGCAGAAAAGAATTATTTGTAGCCGAGAAAGAAATGCCCGGTTTGATGGCTTTAAGAGCTAAATACGGCAAAGAAAAACCATTAAAGGGTGCAAGAATTACCGGTTCACTTCACATGACCATACAAACTGCAGTTTTAATCGAAACATTGGTTGAATTAGGTGCAGAAGTACGTTGGGCAAGTTGTAATATCTTCTCAACTCAGGATCATGCTGCTGCTGCAATAGCTGCTGCCGGCATTCCGGTATTTGCTTGGAAAGGCGAAACTTTGGAAGAATATTGGTGGTGTACCAATCAGGCATTATCATTTGCTGGTGGCAAAGGTCCAAACCTTATTGTTGACGATGGTGGAGATGCAACCATGTTTATTCACATCGGTTACAGAGCCGAAAATGATGCAAGTGTTTTAGATAAGACTCCTGAAACTAAAGAAGAAGGAATTATCTTAAATGCATTAAAAGATATCCTAAAAGAAGATAATACAAGATGGCATAAAGTTGTTGAAGAGCTTAAAGGTGTTTCCGAAGAAACTACTACAGGTGTTCATCGTCTGTATTTAATGATGGAAAAGGGCGAATTATTGATCCCAGCTATCAATGTAAATGATTCAGTTACTAAATCTAAGTTCGATAACCTTTACGGATGTCGCGAATCATTGGCTGATGGTATCAAACGTGCTACTGATGTTATGATTGCCGGTAAAGTTGTGATTGTATTAGGTTACGGTGATGTTGGTAAGGGTTGTGCGCACTCTATGAGGAGTTACGGCGCTAGAGTTATCGTTACCGAGATTGACCCTATCTGTGCTTTACAAGCTGCTATGGAAGGTTTTGAGGTTAACACCATGGACGATGCAGTTACCGAAGGTAATATCTTCGTTACTACCACCGGAAATAAAGATGTAATCACAGCCGAACACATGGCTAAGATGAAAGATCAAGCAATTGTATGTAATATTGGTCATTTCGACAATGAAATACAAGTTGAGAAGCTTAATGAATGGCCAGGTATCCAAATAATAAATATCAAACCTCAGGTTGATAAGTATGTTTACCCTGATGGACACGCTATTTATATGTTAGCTGAAGGTCGTTTGGTTAATTTAGGTTGCGCCACCGGTCATCCTTCATTCGTTATGAGTAATTCTTTTACAAACCAGACTTTAGCTCAGTTAGATCTATGGAAAAATAAGTTTGAAATCGGTGTTTATCGTCTTTCAAAGCAACTCGACGAAGAGGTTGCACGTTTACACTTAGAACAAATAGGTGTTAAACTTACCAAACTTACTCCAGAGCAGGCTGCTTACATAAGCGTACCTGTTGATGGACCTTACAAAGCGGATCATTATAGGTATTAAGAAAAAAAGTACTTCAAGTACTTAAAGTACTTGAAGTTGAAAACACATTAAATAATAAGGAAGCTCTGTCATTAATTTGGCAGGGCTTTCTTTTTATATTTAATTTAGGTAATGATTCATAATTTCATTTTAATTTTAGGCACTTTAGGCATTTTAAGTACTTTAGGCATTATTTGTTTCCTCTTTTTTATCTTAAAATAAATTTCATTTAATAATAAGATAAAAAAGAGAAGTATTAAGACCTTTTTTCTTGGGTTTGACACTTAAATCATCTATTCTGCACTAAACCAGATTTATGACAAATGCTGGTTCGCACTACACCATGAGTTAACATGATGATTAACTTGTAATAGGTGTCTAACCTACTGGACTTGCTCTTATCATAAATTAAGACTGTTTTTACATATATTGATTTATTGATTGTTGTGGTATTAAATCAGGCATTTCTCGTATCGACAAAACCTGCATGATTTGCTTAGCATCATCTTCTGTTTTTGATCGCAAGTAATAACGTTGTTCATTTTGAATGATTAAGCTCATTTGCATTTTCATTAAACTTTTACGAATTTGATTTTCTGATTGAGGTGTCCCATTTCTTTTAAGCTTTAGTTGGAGATAGTTTAAGACTGTAAAAGAGATATAGCATAAAGCTAAATGTCCTAAAATACGTGGTTTTGTCCAATGGTACATTGGACGTGTTTCAAGAAATGTTTTGAAACTTCTGAAAGATTGCTCAATTTTATAAAGTTGCTTATACGCATGTAGTACTTGTTCCACAGATAAATCTTTATTATTGGTGGCTATGGTCATAAAGCCATCAAAACGTTCACTCCTTTTTATTTTGTCTATGTCTAATGAATATTTATCCTTGTCTTCTTTTTTTAGATAATAAGTTTTGGCTTTCTTACTTAATGCCTGTGGATTTGCTATAAAGATTCCTGCTTTCGCTATTTTTTCTTCTCTTTCTGCTTTGTCTTTAGCCGCACGTTTTGAACTGTAGGTACTTATCAATTTTTTGCCATTATATTCAGTAACATAATATTTTATTTCAATTTCTTCATTGCTGGTAATATCTGCGACTTTTAAGATTTGGTAATTGTTTATATTTAAGATTTCATCTTGTTTGTTTTCTGAGATATTTTTAAGTCGCTCACCAAATATGTATTCATAATCTGCATCCTGAACTTCCAACACATTGTCTGCATTCATCATACCGGTATCTGCAACACAAATTATTTTATCAATATCGTATTTACTTTTTAAGCGTGTTATTGCATCTGAAAATGTATGCCCTTCATACTGTTTACCGTGATAAACTTCATATCCTACAGGTTGTTTATTTTCATCTATCAACAAACCAAAAGTTACGATGGTATTCCCGATCTTTCCATCTTTACCAAAACCTTTTTCACGAAAACCATCTTCTTTATCACTATCAAAATAAAATGTGGTAACATCATAAAATACCAGATCAAGTTTCTGATTAAACAGGTTACGACCTTTTTGATAGATGATTTGTTTGATAAATTCCTGATTGGTATTCAAATAATCTAAGGTACGATATATCTGATGTAGATCAATATGGTTTATCCCAAAATAATCATTTTGGTTTTTGTAGTTGGATAGTTTACTTACCGGATCGTGTAATCTCTCACAAATTAGCAATGTAACACTCTCAAAAAGATCGAATCCAAGGTCTTTATTTTTTGTTATTCGGTCTAAGTAAGTATCTAAATTGTAGATAGACAATAATTTTTTTATAATAATTGGGAAGCCGTAATAGTAACGACAAATCTCATGTACTTGCTTGCTTTCCAATTCTTCTATAATCCCACCACCTAGTTCAAAAAGAGTTTGTCCTATTTTCTGTAAAACATCTGGTGAGTAGTCCTCAACTTTGCCCAGATTATAAAGAGTACGATGTTTACTTTTGCCATCATCGGATCTATAACTTTGTACGATCCTCAGGTAAATGCCAGAATCTTTTTTATCTTGCTTTAAGAATGCCATGAGATAGATTTTTAAATAAATATAATACTTTCGCACTTTAATCAGAAATACAATCTATGAAAAAAGCACAAAAATAAAAATAAAATCTCAAATACCAACATTTCTTTCGCACTACACTTTTTGAAAATCAAAAATAGAACCCTTGATTTTACTGGTGTTTCAGGGGGGTGTTAAAGTTTTTAGTGTCAAACTCGGGGGAAACCTCCAAACAATTGTGTCATGGCTATATCCATTTCGCGATGACCATAATATATTGCCGGATCAATAAGTGCTGCTGTTCCATCAGGGGCTATCATATAATTACCATTCCACAGATCGCCATGTACTAACGATGGTTTTTCTTGGGTTTGACACTTAAATCATCTATTCTGCACTAAACCAGATTTATGACAAATGCTGGTTCGCACTACACCATGAGTTAACATGATGATTAACTTGTAATAGGTGTCTAACCTA
>Ga0118677_10012312_pt1 | contig 12583 bp, 13 predicted proteins | sample AliMusrvi5mmetaG_FD_86154 | JGI IMG/M metagenome (GOLD analysis project Ga0118677, IMG submission 86154)
GAAAACTCCATTCCGATCATCGTGTTCGATTTCTTCAAAGAGGGGAATCTGGAAAAAGTGGTGGCCGGGGAATCCATCGGCACTGTTGTGTCGGAATAGGAGGAGCGTATGGAATCTGTTGATGATGTGCTGCTGGAAGCCGATGACAAAATGTCGAAATGCCTGGCTTTTCTGCACCAGGAATTTTCAGGGCTGCGCACCGGGAAAGCGTCACCCAGCCTGGTTGAGAATGTGATGGTGCCCTATTACGGAACCATGACCCGGCTCCGTGAAATCGGGGGCATCTCGACGCCCGAGGCGCGCATGTTGGTGATCAATTCCTATGACCCGACGGCCCTGCCTGCCATTGAAAAGGCGATTCTGGGGGCCAATCTCGGAGTGACGCCGATGAACGACGGGCGTGTAATCAGGATCGTTATTCCCGAACTCAGCGAAGAGCGCCGCAAGGAACTGGCCAAGGTCGCCAAACGCATGTCCGAGGAGGGTCGTGTGGCGGTTCGCAACATCCGTCGTGAATCGAATGACCAGATCAAGGCTTTGCAAAAAGGGGGAAAGATCACGGAAGACGATAGGGACCAGGGACTCGCTCAGATTCAAAAAGAGACGGATTCTTATATCGCCAAGATTGACGCCACCCTGGCTGCCAAGGAAAAGGAAGTTTTGGCCGTTTGACGCCTGAATGATTGTTTTGACTAAAACTGAGGTTAAGTTTAACATTTTTCGAGGAGTGAGGACTTAATGAGCGAAACAATAAATCCAGAAGATGGCGCCATTCCCCCGCGGGTTACAATCAAGGTTCCTGGGCAAAGTGGTGATGTCTCGTTGGCTTCGGATGCCGCGAACAAGAAAAAGACCGCGCGCCTTTCGTTGAGCCAGGTTTCCGCCGAACCCGGGGCCGCGCCTGCGGCTCCAGTCAGTGGTATCGGCGTCGTATCAAAAACGATCCGTTTGGCGCCGTCCATGACGGGGCAAGTCGCAGTTTCGCCCCTTCCGTCCGTCGGGAAGGCGATGACGGGTACTTTTGTCTACGATGAAGTCAAACGGCAGACGTCACGGATATCGTTGGAGTCGGCGCTTCAGGGAAGTACAACCTCGGGTGCCGGTGTTTCAGCCATTCCCAAGACGATCAAGGTCAAGCGTCCCTCGATTTCCATGGGTACGGGTGTCTCTCCGGCAAGAGAGGATGACTCCGGTGAGGCGGCTGCGGCGCCATCGGCGGCAATGTCCAAGAGTCAGACCGCCCGGGTTGATATTTCGTCCGACATGGTCCCTGAACCCCAGCAGACGCAGAAGAAGACGATCAAGATTCGCAGGGGGTCGGATGGGGGGGAGGCCAAGGCGGAACCCCGCAGTATTTCCATTGCGAGGACGGGAGCCGAGGGAACGCCTCCGTCGGCGGCGGAAGCGGAATGTGCGCAACCGCACGGTATATTTATCGGGATTGCGGCGGCAGCCATTCTGGTTTTGTGTTTCATGATCTATGTGCTGGCCGCCCAGGCTTATCCAAGTCTGGGCTGGTCTGTGTAACGGTTAATTGGTGGTGTGTTTGACGGAGGATTCAGTCATGGCGAGTTCACAAGTTATTCAAATCAAGGGCGCGAACTGGAAAACCGATGTGATTGAGGCGTCTGTGCCCGTGCTGGTTGATTTTTGGGCCGAGTGGTGTGGACCCTGCAAGATGCTGGCGCCGGTGCTGGATGACCTGGCGGCAGAAATGGCGGACAAGATGAAGATTGCCAAGGTCAATGTGGACGAAAACCGTGATCTGGCGACCCAGTTCAACATCCGTTCCATTCCCTGCATGTTGGTTTTCAAGGGTGGTCAGGTCAAGGGGCAGATGGTTGGCGCCATGAATAAGACCCAACTTAAGGAAAAGCTTTCCGTTTATTTGTAATGGTTCGATAAAAAAAAGGGGGGACGGTAGTATGAAAAAACGAAACAATGCTGGTTTTACTCTGGTTGAATTGATGGTTGTGGCAATCATTGTCGCCATTCTGGCGTCGGTGGCGATTCCCATGATGAGCGGGAATAAGAATAAGGCGATCGCAACGGAAGCCTATGCGGGATTAGGGACGCTTCGTGTGGCGTTTCAGATTTACAAGGCTGAAAACGGAACATGGCCGACCTTCTTGAACAATTCTCAATTCAGCACCACCGTCACCAATCTGATCGTGAAGTATGGCGATCTTGCGGGGAAGTATTTCAAAGATGACGGGTATAAGTTTTTATCCGTAACCACGACCAATTATACCCTGCAAGCCACCGGGTACTCGGGGGAATCTTCCAACCTTGTGATTACGCTTACCGACGCGGGTGTCTTTAGCGGACTGTAACCGCCTAAGGACGCTTGATCGCGGCTTGTTTTCAGTATTATGTTTGCCCTGTATTGCTTTATTTAATTGACTGGTTAGCGGTTAATTAATATAAAGCAATTAATGCTGGCGAAGGTCTATAGCGGTGCGGTTTACGGGGTTGACGCCTATCCGGTCGAAATCGAGGTCAATGCGGGGCATGGGGATCCCAGCGTGGTAATTGTTGGCCTACCTGATGCCGCTGTGAAGGAGAGCAAGGACCGTGTCCACACCGCTCTCAATAACTCGGGATTCCGGCTTCATGCTGGTCGGACTACCATCAATCTGGCCCCCGCCGATATCAAGAAGGAAGGGCCCTGCTTTGACCTTCCTATCGCCATCGGAATGCTGGCCACTCAGGATAACCTGCGAACGGAAAAACTCGGTGAATATGCCATGATCGGTGAATTAGCCCTGAGCGGGGAGGTCCGCAGGATCAAGGGGGTGCTTCCGATTGCGTTGTCAGTCAAGAAATCGGGCCGCCGCGGATTTCTGGTTCCCGCCGATAATGCCGAAGAAGCGGCCGTGGTGAAGGGGTTGAATGTCTTTCCGGTCAAGAACCTTCGTGAGGCCGCGGATTTTCTCGCCGGGAAATCCTTGATCCAGCCCTATGATGTGGACATCGAGCAGACCTTCAACGTCCCGGTTGACCATGAGGAGGACTTTGTAGATGTGAAAGGGCAGGAGGTGGCCAAGCGGGCCGCTGAGATCGCCGCCACGGGGGGGCACAATCTTTTACTCATTGGATCGCCGGGAACAGGGAAAAGCATGATCGCCCGGCGCATTGCCTCAATATTACCGCCAATGACACTCGACGAGGCTCTTGAGACAACCAAAATCCATAGTATCGCGGGAACGTTGGCTGCCCACCAGGCGTTGGTGGTACGACGCCCGTTTCGGGCGCCGCATCACACCATTTCTGACGCCGGTCTTCTTGGCGGAGGAAGTCATCCCATGCCCGGTGAAGTCAGTCTGGCGCACCGGGGTGTTCTATTCCTTGATGAAATCCCTGAATTTCATCGCAGTGTCTTGGAAGTGCTTCGGCAGCCGTTGGAGGAAGGTCATGTGACTATCGCCCGGGCATCCGCCACCGTGACCTTTCCCTGTCAGTTCATGCTGGTGGCGGCCATGAATCCCTGCGCATGCGGGTACTATGGCGATCCCAAGCGGGAATGCCGTTGCAAGCCATCGCAAATTCAGGGCTATCGGAACAAGATCTCAGGCCCTTTACTGGATCGAATCGATCTCCATGTCGAGGTCCCGTCTGTTCGATATCAGGATCTTTCGGGGGTGGCTTCGGGTGAGAGTTCTTCCTTGATCCGCGAGCGGGTGATCACAGCCCGGCGAATTCAGCAGGATAGGTTCAAACCGCTGAGGCGTATTCATAGCAATGCCGGAATGCGTTCCCGCGAGATCCAGAAGTTTTGCCAACTTGGCACGGAGGCCCAGACGGTTCTGAAAATGGCAATGACAGAGTTGAATTTCAGCGCCCGCGCCTATGACCGTATCATCAAGGTTTCCCGCACCATTGCCGATCTGGAGGGACTCGATTCCATTCAGGCCCACCATATGCAGGAAGCGATCCAATACAGGACGTTGGACCGCCAACTGTGGGTGTAGTTACCGCTTGCCGTTGAAGGATGCGGCATGGGCCTCACGCTCGGCAAGTTCAAGGTCGTACTCCGTCATGACCCGGGCGAGTTCCTTGAAGGTGATTTTCGGCTTCCAACCCAGTTTTTTGCGGGCCTTTGAGGCATCGCCAAGCAAGTAGTCAACTTCCGCCGGACGGTAGAACTTCGGGTCGGTTTTGACGAAGTCGTGCCAATTGAGGTTGAGGTGGGTGAACACTTCATCCAGAAACTGTGCGACACTATAGGATTCCCCGGTGGCCACGACATAGTCGTCAGGATGTTCCTGCTGGAGCATCATCCACATGGCCTCAACGTAATCGCGGGCATGCCCCCAGTCGCGTTTGGCTTCCAGATTACCAAGGACCAGATCCTTCTGGATGCCCACCTTGATTCGGCCCGCGGCGCGGGTGATTTTGCGGGTTACGAAATTTTCACCCCTGCGCTCGCTTTCATGGTTGAAGAGGATCCCGTTGCTGGCATGCATAGTGTAGGATTCACGGTAATTCACGGTCTGCCAGAATCCCATGACCTTGGCCACGGCATAGGGGCTCCGGGGATGGAAGGGGGTGGCTTCGCTTTGAGGGGGCTTGGCCGCCCCGAACATCTCGGAGGACGATGCCTGATAGAAGCGGACCTGATGCCCAGTGGTGTTGGTGTAGTCCCGTATGGACTCCAGAAGCCTTAAGACGCCCAAGCCCGTAACGTCGGCGGTATACTCCGGTTGGTCGAAGGAAATACGAACATGCGATTGGGCGGCCAGATTGTAAATTTCGTCAGGTTTAACCTTAGTCATGACATGGCGCAACGACGAACTGTCGGCCAAATCGCCATATTCCAGCCGGAGATTCCTGCGATTTCCCGCAAGGTGGTCTATCCGGGTCCGGGATATGGAACTTGAGCGGCGGACAATGCCGGTGACCTCGTACCCCTTTTCCAGTAATAACTCGGCCAGATAGGAGCCGTCCTGTCCCGTAATGCCAGTAATCAATGCCTTTTTCGATTCACTCATTCTTTATCCTTTTCTTTTTTCAAGGGGGTGGGCTCAAGGTCATAGCCATCAGCGGTTCGTTCCTTTCGCACGGCGGCTTCAAATTCAGCACGGGGGCAGCGCATCAGGACATAGACGTCATAAAAGCGCAGGGCGGTGTCTCCATCCCAGTACCGGGCCCAGAAACTGGGGCCGAACTGCCAGACGGTATACGTCAGCGCTGCTTCGTCAACCCCATGCAAACGCGTTTGCGTGGTATGAGTGGCCTTCGGATTCATGGTCGTTTTGGATTCAACCTTGCCGCTTGTTTGCACGGCTCCGTGCGAATTATTGATGATCTGCGGCACGTTGGGCATGCCCGCCTGGGTGGAACTGTATTTGTCGCTACGATCGGTTTGATAGACGTCATCCGCCGCCACTCCAGCCCGTTCGGCTAGTTTCCGGATAGCATCATGCCGGGCATCGTTGATTCCCTCCTCCAGAACAAGGGAATAGGTGCAGATTCCGCTGGCATAGACATAATTGGTGGTGTCATAACCCTCGATCTCGGCAGGATTCGCAACCCAATCCGGAGGGGCAAGCGTGCCATCAACCACCTTGAGCGAACTGCATCCGGAGCCCATCATGAGGGCAACGGAAATGGACAACAACCCCATGAACATGTTTTTCATATCAATCCTTCCACGCCTATTTGACAAGATTACGCCACCATTGTTTGACTCGGCCCTTGGGAGGAGGGTCGGCCAACTTGCTGTCCGACCATCCCTTTTCCCACATGCCGTCCGATGCCCCGCTTAAGGAGTTTTTCCTGCGGGCGGATTCAAGTTCGATTTCCTCGGGGGTGTCAAGAACGTAGGGGGTGATGAAGACAACGATTTCACTCCGGGTGTTCTTGTCGGTGGAGTCCCTGAAGGGTATGCCCAATATCGGGATTTTCCCAAGCCAGGGGATCATTGAGGTGTTCTGGCTGGTGTTGTTTTCAACCAGTCCGCCGAGGATGATCGTTTCACCGCTTCGCACCGACACCGAGGCATTCATTTCACGGGAAGCGACAATGGGCCATGCGTTGTTATTTCCGCTTCCGTCACTGATGGTCTGTGAGCCGCTGACGTTTTCGATCTTTTGCGCGATTTCCATGACAACGAACTTCTTGGCGTTGATGCGGGGTGTCACTGTCAGGGTAAGCCCTACTTTCCGGGCCTCAACGTTAGGGACGGATTGCTGGCTGGTTCCGTAGTACCCCACGTAACTGGTCCCCTTGTAGAAATAGCGTTCCTCGGAAACGTCAATTTTGGCTTCCTTGTTGTCGGCGGTCATGATGACCGGGGATGACAGGATCTTGGAACGATCATCGGTCGCGGACATCTTTATGACCGCATCAATATTGAGCCCGAACTGGGTAAAATAATACGTGAGCCCGCCTTTTGAATTCGCGATGGAGGAATTCAGTGTCGTGGCATTGAGCGGGACACCCCCGCCTCCGCCCCCGGCGCCGGCAAAGGAGAACATGGGGGATCGTCCGCCATTTTCCTTGTTGTAAGCGATCATGGAGCGCTGCACCCAGTCCACCCCGCGCTCGAGAGTTTTGTCGAGGCTGACCTGCATGATGACGGCCTCGATCAGGACCTGGGACAGCATGATATCCATGCTCTTGAGCAGGTCCTTGATGGCCAGCATGTCATTCTTGCTTGCCATGATGATCAATGCGTTACTCCGCTTATCGGCCAGGATCTTGATGTTTTCGGCCGAAAGTTGCCCGATTTTTGTTTTTCCCTCGGCCCCCTTCGCGGAGGCCATTTTGCTTTGCTGATCAATGAATTCCTGCAATTGGAAACTGCGGGGTTCCTCGGCGGGTTTGGCGGTAGTTCCCGTCGTCGAACCGGAGGGGCCCTGGCCTGTTGTCGGAGTGGACGAGGTGGTTGTCTTTTTAGGCGTTGAACTCTTGGTGGTGGCCGACGACGCAGCCCCGATCAGGGCGTTGATCATGGAGGCCACTTCCTCCGCATCGGCAAATTCGAGGCGGATCACCTCGAGAACGACATCGGGCGCGGTGGCCACATCAAGGGCCATGACGATCTGTTCGAAGAATCTCATGTTCTCCTGGCGGGTGATAATGATCAAGGAGCCCGTCCGGTCATCCGCGATGATTTTCACATTGCCCCGGATCATGCGCCCGTCATCCGATTCAGGTTCAGCCGTTTGTGTTCCGGCGGGAGTGGTTATGCGGGCACGGATAACCCCGGGGATGGAGGGGGCTGGTGTCGTATCAACGCCGGGCGAGCCGGAATCCCTCAGACGCCGGACCGTCGGTTGCTTCTCTTTTTCCTTTTGGTCGGCAATAATCTCCTCCAGCTTAGTTTTGATGTCCGTTGCCTTTGAATTGCGCATCTGGAGGATGTGGATGGACTCCTTGATGTCGAGGGGTTGGTCAATGCGGGTCAGAATGTCCTTGATGCGGTTGAGGTTGATACTGGCGTCCGCAATGAGCAGACTGTTGATACGTTCAAGCGTCAGAACCTTCCCGTAAGGATGGACCAAGCCTTGGATCGCCTTCTGGGCGTCGGCCGGGTCGATAAACTTCAGCGAGATGACTTCGCTCATCAGGTCATCATTTTCCGGATGCGCAACGAGGTCCGTCTGGTTGGTCTGGATCTGGAGCCCCTCCACCGGCGCGGCGGTAATGGGGACAGCCTTCACGAATTTGTCCCCCTGGTTGATGAGGGCGATGTTATTCATGGCGAGGACTGTTTTGATGGCCTGGATAGCTTCTGGAACGGTCAATTCCGACTGGCTGCGCAAGGTGATGGTGGCGCTAATGGCCGGGGCCGAAAGAAGTGTGCGCCCGGTAAGCTCGGAACAGTAGTACTGCAACACCATATCCAGTGCGGCCGCATTGAATTTCAGCTCCACGGTACGGTTTGTATCGGTTTTGGCTGTGGTCGGCGCCCGGGGCACTGCTCCCGGCATCTGAGCCTGAACAGGGTGGGAGAAGAGAAAAAGTCCGGTCACCAGCGCCGGTATTCCCTGCGATATGTTCACATTACGGAGAAAGGACATCATTTTTTTGGCCCTTGGGTTCTGTTTTCTTCTCACCACCCGCGGGAGGAACCCTGGAGTACGAACAGTACACCGTGAATCCCCCTCGCAAAACCTTCTTTTCATTAGGTGAAATCGTCAATTGACTGACGTCGAGAATAACATCTTCCTTTTGCAGATCAAACAGGAAACGGGTCAAGGCTTCCAGTTTCCCCTCCCATTTGCAGTTGACGGCAACCTCATACATATTGCCCCGAAGGGTCTCTTTTTCGGCTTCCCGGCTGAGCAAGTTGACGCCATTGGCCTTGGCCAGCCGTTCAATCAGGATCTGCAGGTCGGTGGTCACATCCTTGCCCTGCGGATGGGTCGGGAGTTTTTTCTTCTGCTCCGCCAGTTTGGCATCCCATTTGGCGGCTTGGGCGATCAGACGTTTCTGGTTCTCCACCTGGCGCAGGGCTTCGGTCTTTTTATCATCCAGTGTCTTCCAGTCCTTGAGCTGGGGATCCACCATCAGGTAGGTGACTCCGGCCAATGCCACCACGCCGGTCATCCACAGCAAGACCATTTCCCGGGGCGAGACTTTCATGGTTTTTCACCTCCGGGCATGGTGCAGAGGATTTTAAAAAATTCCTTTCCGGTGGTCATGTGTCGGGTCTGGGGAAGCTCGGTCGCGACAAACAGATCGGATCGTTCGAGGTCCTTCTTGAAATCAGCCACCAGGGAATAGGAGTCCGCCTCGCCGGTCATTTCGAGGTTCTTATTCTTATGGTAAGTGAACTGGCGGAGTTCAATGCCCGGAGGAAGTTTGTCGCTGATTTCCCGGAGGCATTCCAGCCCCGACCGGGAACGGTCCATATACTTGATCAGTTCCTGGGTCCGGTCCCGGATGGCGCGGACTTTTTCCGCCGGGCCTTTCAGCGATTCCAATTCGGTTGCCAGGGAGGACAGACTTTGTTTCTGGTACTGTATTCCCCCGAAAAGCGTGACCATTCCCAGAAGCCACAGGCCAGCGACGAGGATGGTTGAAACCATCATCCGACGCCGTGTGATCCTGGCATTCTCCGCCTCCATCCAGGCGAGGGGCGCCAGATCCATCATGCCGTGAGTCCGGCGTTCGGCCCGGCGCAACAAGCCTTCCGCGAGCGGGGGAAGGGTCTCAAGGGAATTGAGATGGGTGGCGACAGGCAGGTGGGTTTCGAACTGTTTCACGAGGCCGGCAGGTTGATCACCCTTGTGCCATATCGAAACCTCGGCCAGACAATTGCCGTTATTCTCAAGGTCCAGGGCGGCGAGTGTGTAGACCGTTTCCCGGGCGATTTCCTCGTCCGCCTCTCCAGGGGGCAGGTCATCCATGCCGCTGAGGGAGCGCATGGCCACGGGAACGCCGGCGGTCGCGACGATGATGTCGCAGGAGGATTCCTCAAGGATGATGATAATCTGCGAACCCGCCTGGTGAATCTTGCCCGCATCCTTCAGGAGTTGCCACCAGCCGAGCAGGTTGATATCCACCCACTTCGGCTGGATCCCCGCCTCGCGGAGGGCATCCGAAAGCAGGTTGATGGTGTCGGTTCGGATGGCGCTTAACAGGAGGCGGTTGTGTCCGTCGTGTTCGGCCAGCAGTTCGTAGGAGATGGCCGATTCTTCAATGGGGAAGGGTGAGAATTTGTCAACCTGGAGTTCGGCCATGCTGGAGAGTTCATCGGGGCTTCCGGCCGGCAATTCGGCGATGCGCAACAGAACCCATGAGGCGGGGATGCCCACGCTGACGGGGGCGGGGAGCCGTCCGCATTTTTCGCGGATTTCCTTGACCAGTCTCTCGCGGTCCACCTGCAATCCGGCAAGGATGTTTTTCTGGTCCGGTCCGGGGTCCAATTCGAAGGGTTCTCCGCGGGCCGCCGCATGTTTTTCGCCGGTTTTGTGCAGGGTGGCCCACTCCAGGGAGCGGGCGCGCACTGCCAAACTTGTCAACGCTTTTTCGGCCATACCATGCTCTTATCTGTTTATCGCGGGCATCGAAGTCCCCGATATCACGGTTCCCAACATCGCGGTAATTTTATATTCCACTCCATGTGCCCGCCCGGTTGAGCGGATGCGCAAAACAGAAGAGGCTGTCCCGACCAGCGCTCTTAATTGCTGCTGGTCCGCGGGCGTCAGCTTTCCCAGGTCCGGAACCCGGCCAAACATGTTGTTTACGTCCGTAAAAAAGTAATCTTCACTCATTTGCGAGCCGCCTGTCAAACCTTCTCTGCCGCCTCCGGTCCTGCCGCCCCCTGTTTCCCGTTCGGCGATGATGGCATCGGCCAGGGTCTCGTCAATGCCCGGAAGGGTCATGAGCACGCGCCGGGAGGCGGCATTGATATTGACCTGTTCCCCGGTCTCCGGGATGGCGGTCAGCAGATCGGCGATCCCGGTGACATAGACGCTGTTCGTGTCGCCTTCATCAAGGTATCCGCCATAGAGAATCGCATGGCTGAATCCCTTGATCAGTAACAATTCCTCCACGGTGTCCAAGTTAGCCAATCCGGACGCGGAAGTCGTGGTATTGCTTCCGGTCCGGATAGCGGTTGTGCCGGCAGTCCCTCCAGCGGGCATTCCTGTTGAGGCCTTGCCCGTGGAGTTCCATGTCGCATGGGCCACATGGCCTCGGGCTTTGTACGGGGGATCCAGTTTGGAGTAATAATCCTCGGTTTCGGCGCCATCCCGGTTGGGCTGGTCATCGGGGTCGCGCCAGTCATTGAAACAATCAATCAATTCCGGCCATTTGTCCTCGGGTACCTTGCACAACTTGAAAATCCGCTCCCAGTCATCGTCTTTCAGGGCATTGATGTTTCTCAGCGCCGGCTCGGGCATGATATCCAGTGTAAAGGACCCTTCCCCGAGGGATTCGGTGAGGCCCATGATGGCATACCCCTGCCGCAGACGTTTGGCCGAGGTGTACCACCATTTGCCGCGCATTTCCTCCGAGTCGGTTTTGCCTTTTACCTCGGTACTATGGGATAGCAGGGCCTGGGCGTATTCGATTCCGGCCTTGGCCAAATACTCGGCCTTGAGTTTCTTCCGGACATAGGAAACGATTTTTGCCTCGACATGCATGTCGTAGGCAAATCCCCCGATCAGGACGGAAAGCAGGGCGATAACCCACAGCACGATAATAAGGGCGGATCCCCGCTTCATCGTATCCCCTGTCTGGCGATGGGAATATCCACCAGCCGCCGCATCTCGATGGGAGGATCGCCTTCTTCAAGAGGTTTAAGGAACAGCGTGACTTCAACAAACCGGGGAAGATGATTGGTCAGGTTGCCCCCGGATGGGCATGTTCCCTCCCAGTCGTCCAGCCATTCGATCTTGTCGTTCTCAAAATTATTGGTGGCCACACGGACGCCAAGTCCGACCACGCGGTCTGAAAGGATTTCGGGTTCAAGCCGCTCGGGATCAAAATCGTCCGGCTCCAGATATTCATCGCCCCAGGCGGTGTAAACTGCCCCCGCATTGCCGGCCTTGTCTCGCCCGATAAAGAACCGGATGTGATGGAAGGTTTTCGCCAGGGGGGAATCGGAACCAAGCAGGTCGGGGCCTTCCTTGACCCACGAGATACTGTCCGCCGCACTCTTTCCGGCACCGGTTTTTTTCAGGAGCAAGCCATCATTGCCCCCCCGGTAACGCGCCGAGCGGAGGGCTCCCGTGACCTGCTCAATCACAAAATCGCCGGCATGGAGGTCTTTGCTCAGCTCGGTGCCCCGTTGCCAGGCCTTGCTGACTGTGGCCAGTAGACTGAAGGCCGCTGCACAGACCATGGTCATGATGGCCAGCGCCACCAGGATTTCGATGAGGGTAAAGGCGTGGAGCGTGGAGCATGGAGCGGGGAGCGGGGAGGTGCGAACGTGGCATGGGCATCTTGCCCATGAAAACACGGGCGGGACGCCCGTGCCACCGCAATCCCGTTCAGGCTTCAGGCTACTGGCTTCTGGATTCATGCTCTTAGTGACTGCTCAAATCATTGGTGTAGTAAAAATACGTGGTCACTTCCTCGAACGCCTCACGACCTTTCGCGGACCAGGCGACCCGGTTGTGGATGATCATCAGATCCTCCTTGTCGGAACTGCGTTCGGAGGTGCGTTGGTAGCTGAAGCCCTTGGGATACTCGATGGGGCCGACTGTGAGGTTCAGGGGCTTGAGTTCTTTCTCACTCTTTTTTTGGACCAGGAGAAGCGGGTAGTCCAGTTCGCCCAGTTCAAGGATGCGCCGCGCCTCGTAATAGTTCTTGGCGGTTCGGACCACGGCGAGACAGCGCGAGGTCGCGGTCATGAGCACCCCTGCCGCCGCCGTCAGGATGGCCAGTGCCATCAGGACTTCAATCAAGGTCATGCCGGTCTTTCTCACTCTTCCTCCCTCCTTACTTTGGCGGAGGCGACGGCATCCACGGTAATAATCATAGCGCTGCCGAATTCGTCCACGACGCGGACTTCGAAGGGATTGCACCGCCCGTTGCTGTGGTATACCACGGTGGCGGATTCGCTCTGGTCCTTGTCTTTCTTGTGGTCAAAGTTGACATAGTCAATATGGACGGCGTCCAATTG
>Ga0118677_10012315_pt1 | contig 12583 bp, 8 predicted proteins | sample AliMusrvi5mmetaG_FD_86154 | JGI IMG/M metagenome (GOLD analysis project Ga0118677, IMG submission 86154)
CCCCAGCATCGTGGAAAGGGGGGCCGGCAGGGTGCTGAGCGGATGGCCGACAATATCGGCCGATTCCAGCCGCGTGAGGCGTCGCGCCTCGCGGTTGAACACGGTGATGAGTCCATCCGTGCCTGCCGCGATGACGCCGCCGGCCAGGCTGTCGACGAGGATGTCGTTGTAGATCTTGCCATCCTGCACCTGGGTGTAGAGCCGGGCGTTGTCCAGGGCCACGGCCAAGTGGTTGCAGAGCAACTGGAGCATTTGTTGTTCGAGACCACCGTAGATTCGCCCCGAGAGCCGGGGGCCGAGCAGAATGATTCCTTCCAGTCCTTCGCTGGAGCGCATGCCGACGGCGACGGCCGCCGCCAGGCGATCGGCAGTGTCGCAGGCCCGCAGGACGCGGTCGGACATGCGTACGCGGCGCGCGAGATCGGGGACAAGGGGTTCGCCCGTTTCAAGCAACACGTCCGGCAACTCGTCGCCGCGCGATAGTCTGGCGCTATTATCGGTTGAGACGTTCGGATAACGTTCGACAAACTCCTGTTTGTCCGCGAGGAGGATTGCCACGCGGTCCGTTCCGACGGCCCGTCTGATGAGAGTAGCGAACTCGGCGAGCAGTCGGTCCACGGTACTGATCGAGCGGAGGAGCTGGTTGGCTGATTGGACGACATCCGCTGTGTTCATCGGGGCCAGATGGACGAAGAGGCGGCCGGCAACGCGTTGCATGCGGCCGTGGGCGGGGGCCAGGGAAAACGCTACGACCAGCGTAGCCACGACTTCCGAGAGGATACTTGCGCGGCCCGCCGCGAGGAGCGACACCCGGTGTAGCGGCCACCATACGATGACGTACAACGCGATCAGATAGAGCGCCAACAAGACATAGGCCGTCAAGAGGCGGATGAGATAGGCGACGTTCAGGATACGGCTGGTTGCCATGCCGTAGGCGACGATGCCGTACAACGAGAGAATCGAGAGGGGGACTAATTGAACGGACTGTGAGGTGCGCGTCAAGGCAGGGAGCACGATGCCTAAGGCGGCGCCCAGAAACAGGCACACACTCGCCCCCAGCATGACGAACTGCAACTCGGTCCGCTGGACGCCTTCAGTCCTCCTCGCCGAACGCACGAAGCGGGCGATCAGCAGGCTCACGGAGCCCACCCAGAACAGGGCGTAGGCAGGGAAGGCGGGACCGTAAACGGGTTCGGGAACGGTGCCGCGGGCAGCGGTCGCACCCGGCATAGTGGCCCCGGCGACCATCCAGGACGTCTGCGAGAGCACCACCATCACCGCGGACAGCACCAACCAGACGATCGGCTCACGAACGATCGCGTGCCAGCGGGCCTTGGGCTGGACAATGGACACGCGCAGCCATTCGGCCGACAGCAGCACCATGGCCCCGGCGCTCATACAGCCTCTGATCCATAGGGCCGCGACGTCGGCCGACTTAGAGATGAAACCAAACGCGAGGCAGAGGAGCCACGCCTCGAGGGCGGCGCACAGTACGAGGAAGAATTGGTTGGAGCGACGTCGCGGATTGGCCGCGAGCACCACCACACCCAGCACCGCGCTGATCAGCGCGGCCACGATGTGCGCGACGAAGATCAGACTCATGACGGCTTGACTGTCTCCAGGATTAGCGTCGTATTGCCGCCCCCCACGCCGTGGCTGTTCACGAGCGCGCACGAGATCCGGACTCTGCGGGCCACGCGCGGCACATAGTCGAGATCGCACTCCGGGTCGGGGACGTCAAGATTTGCGGTGGGTGGAATCATGCCGTAACGGATGGCCAGGCAGCAGGCGATGACCTGAAGCGCTCCGGCGGCCGACAGGGGGTTCCCGATGACGCCCTTGATCGAACTGACCGGCACCGCATAGGCGCGCTTCCCGAACACCTTCTTGATCATGGCCGTTTCGACCCGATCCAATACGGGGTGTCCGGGTCCATGCGCGCTGATGTAGTCCACGTCCGAGGCCCGTTTTCCTGCATTGGCCATGGCTTCGGTCATCGTGTCGAAGAAGCCCGATCCCGGGACGGTCAGATCGGTATCGAGGCGTGTCGAATGACCCGTGATCTCCAGGTAGGGCTCTGCCCCACGGCCGCGCGCATGATCCAGATTCTCCAGGATGACCAAGCCGGCACCCTCGGAAATGACACCCGAATCGCGGTCAACGTCGAAAGGCCGGCTGGCCTTCTCCGGATCGGCGTTGCGCATGGAAAGGAGCCCCGCCTTGGCGAGCACGGCAAAGGCCAGCGGGGTCACGCACGCGTCCGTTCCCCCGCAAACCGCGACATCCACCTTGCCGGCTCGAATCATATCGGCCGCCACAGTGACGGCGTCCACGCCTGCCGCGCACGCCGAGGAAATCGTGAGCGCCCGGGTCACGAGGGGAACGTACTGTGAAACGAGCGTGGCCGCCTGGTGCGGGTTAGAAGCGTGCACCGTGTGCGTCGGAACCCGGTCCGGCCCCCGTTCGATCATTCGTTCCATCGCGTCTTCGATGACATCAAAGGCGCTGGTGCTGACTCCCAGAACCAGGGGCAGGGGAGCATTGGGCCGGACGTCCTGCTCCGTCAAAGCAGCATCCTCAAGCGCCATCAGCGTAGCTGCCAGCGCGAATTGGGTGTGCCGTGCCAGACGTCGCGAGTTGACTTCCGTGCCACCCAAATGAACTTTTGGGTTGAAATTCTTCACTTCGCCGGCAATACGAGACGAATGTTGACTGGCGTCGAACAGCGTAATATGGTCTATCGCACTTTTGCCAGCAAGTAAACTGTTCCAAAAATCGGCTTTGCCGATGCCGTTCGGGGCCACGATGCCCAGGCCGGTTATCACTACTCTGTTGCGCGTGGACATGTTATGCACCGTTCTGGAAATAGTCTCGTGGCCTCCGCCCGCATCCCTCGGTGTCCATACGTTGTACTTTGTTCGTCCTCAGGCAATCTGCCTAACGGGACGACGCGCGGAGCACACCCCATCGAGTCAGCCGGTACAATGTTGTACACAAATTGATCGGGGATACGTACAAAAAATACAGGTGCCTTGCATATTTCTGTAGACAGCGGGGAAGACCTGTTTGTTTGCGGCAGGAATAGTCGAACATCAGTATGGAGGATGAACAATAATGAACGGTCGAGGCATCGTAAAGGGCGGGTTGGTAAATTGGGTCTCGCGATTGGGTGAACGTTTGGTCATGGATAGGGTTTTTGACCGGGCGTATCTGGTTATGGGCGGCCACATATTTTTCCAGACACTGAGCGCAGCCGTTCAACTGGACCTCTTCACGCTTCTCGCTCGTCGACGCCGCATGACGTGCCACGACATAGCCGAGGCAATCAAGGTTGCCGATAAACCCATCCGCATTCTCTTACTGGGGTGCACGGCTTTGAAGTTGCTCCGAAAGCATGCGGATGGGACCTACTCGAACTCGTTCATGTCGAGCCGCTTGCTCAACGCAGACAATCCCCGCAATGTTCTTGCGGTCGTCAAGTGGCAGCATTTCATCAACTATCGTGCCATGTATCATTTTCACGACGCTATCCGCGCGAATGCCAACGTGGGGCTCGCGGAAATCTCCGGGACGGGAGCGACGCTCTACGAACATCTTTCGGCGCATCCGGACCTCGAACGCATCTTTCAGGATGCCATGCAGAGCATCTCGGTGCAGGCCAATGACTTGCTGGCGCGGTCAGTCGACTTCACTCAGTTTCGTAACCTGCTGGACGTAGGCGGTGGTAATGGGACCAATATCATGAATTTGGCACGCCATAATCCCCACCTCAAGGCGGGTGTTTTCGACTGGCCGAGCGTCTGCGCCATCGCCGAACGGCATATCGTCGAGAATGGCCTGGCAGATCGCCTGCGCGCCGTGCGCGGCAATTGCTTTGTCGACCCGTTCCCCCGCGACGTCGACTGCATTCTCTTTGCGCATTTCCTGACGATCTGGTCGGAGGAAAAGAATCGCATCTTGTTGAAGAAGGCGTATGAGGCGCTGCCACCTGGCGGTGCAGCCATAGTCTTCAACATGATGCAACGCGATGACGAAACGGGGCCGCTAAGCGCGGCTTGGGGTTCACCCTACTTCCTCACGCTCGCAACCGGGGAGGGCATGCTTTACACTTGGTCCGAATACCGAACCTGGATGCAGGAAGCGGGCTTCAAGACCGTCCTGACTACGGCTTTGGTCCGCGATCATGGGTTAGTCATCGGGATTAAGGGGTGACATTGTTGAACGCATGCGCATAAATGTTCGGTTCAACCCTGTGCAGATAAGCGCATGATGTATCATGAAGTAGATCGCATACAACATGTTGTGGTCATTTGGTTTGGCACTGGCCATGCTATTCGAACCTGCAACTTCACAAGGGAGGGGCTATGAAACGTACGACGTGCCGAGGGATGCGGGGAACGGGAATTGTGGTCATGGCGATGGTGGCGGGCGTGGTGAGTGCCCAGGGGCTACGAAATCCGCCGGAAGGTGCTGCTGCACTCGGCCATGTTGGCGGTGGCGTTGTACTGACCGAGGATGCCTCGGCCATTTCGCAAAATCCAGCCAATCTTACCGATCTCAAGCAGGCCGAGGTGATGCCGGCCATGACCGTCATCCGAACGAAGACCGACTTCACGGGTCCGGCTGGAACTGCATCGACGGACGATCCCTGGAAGATGCTGCCGAACGTGTTCGCGACGTACCCAATCGCGAACTCTTGCTACGTGATGGGCGTCGGGATTACCACGCCGTACGGTCAATCCATGGTGTGGAACCAGGATGGGGCCTTTCGCTACACCGCTCCGTATTCGGCCTCCTTGGCTGTTGTGAATGTCAATCCGACGCTGGCGGCGCGCTTGAACGACAAGGTGTCGGTCGGTGTGGGGGTGGATGCTTACTGGTCGCGTCTCGAAATGAAGCAGCGGTTTCCATGGTCGGCCATGACTCGTAACCCTCTGACGCCTGATGGCGCTATTGTCGCGAAAGGGGATGGCGAGGGGATCGGGGCCAATGCCGCAATCAACGTCAAGATCACCGCCAACCAGACCTTGGCGATCACGTACCGGACGCCCTTCAAAGTAGACTACAGCGGCGATCTTGACGTCAGCGATATGCCGGCCGGTGCCCGAGCGCTGGGGCTCTCGCCGTCGAGTGATTTTGACTCGTCGATCAACTTTCCGGCCGAGGCAGCGCTGGGGTATGGCATCAAACTGAGCCAGACCGTTCGCGTGGGCGCGGATGTCGAGTGGGTGCAGTCGTCGCGCTACAAGACCCTCGAACTCGATGGCGGCAACGACAACGCCTTACTGAATGCATCTGGCACTGCCAATCCCATGGCCCCCGTGAGCGTCCGTCAGAACTGGGACGACTCGTGGACGGCTGGTTTTGGTGTGGACTGGCTGGCCCTGCCCGACGTGACGCTACGCGCGGGCTACATCCACCTCTGGAATCCCATCCCCGATGAGACACTGGCACCGACGCTGCCGGACATCAGTCGCGATGTCGTCAGCGTCGGATTGGGCTACCATCATGCGCGGCATGAGTTCGATATCGCCTACGCTTACAGCATTATCCCCGATCGCACCGTCAGTAACGATCAGAATCCCGCTTACGACGGGACCTACGAGACAAGCTCGCATATCTTCAGCGCGTCGTACGCCTATTCGTTCTGACGCCATGGAGACCGCCAGCGATACGATGAACGGGACGGTTCTGGTCATTGACGATGACCGGGGCCCGCGAGAAAGTCTCCGCATCATGCTCAAGACGGAGTACCGCGTGCTATGCGCGGACTCCGTCGATGCCGGCGTGCATATGTTGCGCGAGCATAAACCGGACGTCGTGGTCATGGACATCCGCATGCCGGGACGGAACGGCATCGAGGGCCTGCGGGCGATTCGCGAGTTGGATCAGGAAGTCGCTGTGATCATGTTCACGGGGTTCGGCGCGCTGGAGACGGCACAGGAGGCGATTCGACTCGGCGCCAATGACTACATCAAGAAGCCGTTCGACACGTTCGAGATGCAGGGGCTTATCCGGCGCCATGCGCAACGGGTACAGTTCGAACGCCGCCGCCATCAGGCGGAAGGCGACCTGAGTTCGCTCAATGACCAGCTTCGGAGCGAACTGGCGCACAAGGAGCAACTTGCCGTGCTGGGCCAAAAGTCCGCCGAGCTCGTCCACGATTTGCGCAATCCGTTGGGGGCCGTGTTGGGCTACGTGGAACTGCTGGCGGCCGAGCTGCGCGGTTCGCGCGAGCGACTCGGCGACCGGTGGCAGGATGCCTCCGATTATCTGGCGGTTATTGAAAAGAGCGTGCTGCGGTGCAAAGACCTGTCGGACATGTGGCTGCAGACAAGCCGGGGTCGTCGGAATCCCGTCCCCGTGCGTGTGGCGGATATGATTCAGGATGTCATACGGGACGTCATGCACGTGGCGACGCCGCGCGGCGTCCGTGTTGAGACGCAGATTGAGGCCCCCGACACCAAGACCGAGGCAGACCGACTGCAGCTCTCGCGTGCCGTTCAGAATCTAATCGTCAACGCGGTTGAGGCCGTGGAACCCGGGCGGGGCTGGGTGCGCGTCTCCTGCCGGGAGTCGGATGCAAACACCATTGAAATTGGAGTCGAGGACAACGGGTGCGGGATGACTCCCGAACAAATACGGCACGCCATGGAGCCCTTCTACACGACCAAGAAAGGCACGGGCACCGGACTGGGACTGTTCATCGCGCGCCAGGTCCTTGGCGCTCACGATGGCACGATCCGGATCACGAGCGAGCCCGGCAAGGGAACCCGCATCGTCGTTAACTTGCCGTGCCGGACGACGTAAGGGGCTGGCTTAGCAACCGCGGTTGATTCGGCCGACCAGATCGCGAATCGCCGCGGTGTCTCCTGAGAAAAACGCCGCCAACGACTTATTACGGAACTCCGTCGCGTCCATGCCCGCGTTGACGCTCATCAGGTACGTCTCGTCGGAGATGGCTGTCGGGAGCCCCATCGCGGCAATCTGCCGGCCCAACTCGCCTGCCTTGGCCAGGACCTGCGGATACGTTCGACCGTCGATCATGACGGGTAGCGAATCCCAGAAGCGCGGCGGCAACTGAAGTTTCACTTTCCATGTCAGCACGTCGTTCAGGTAACGGGCCTTGTCGGGAAAATGGATCCCATAGCTTTCCGGCGATTCGAACCAGTCCGTCTGCGGCGCGATGATCGGCGCCTGCAACATGACCGAATTCAAGGGGGCCTCCCTAAGCAGTCGGATCGTGTCGGCCTCGGACTCGGCCGTCTCGCCCGGAGCCGGGAAGATGAGGCTGCCGACCGTGAAGATGCCGGCCTCGGAGGCCCGGCGCAGCGTCTCGGCCATCTCCTCCACCCGGATATGTTTCCGCATCGAATCGAGAATGCGCTGGCTGCCCGATTCGAGGCCGAAGAAGAGGGCCACGCAGCCGGACCGCCGTATCGCGAAAAAATCCGCCTCGTGGCTGTCGCGAATGTGCGCGAAGGACGCATAGCGCAGCTTGCGGTTCTGGCGCAGCACCTCACCGGCAAATCCGTTGAGCAGGGAGTAGGGCGTGCACGATCCGCCGAACCGAAACGAATGGAACCCGTAGCGCTCGCCCAACAGGTCGATTTCCCGCAGCAGTCGGGCAATACTTTTCACGCGCACCTGCCGGTTGCTCTTCAGCGGGTGGATGCAGAAGGAACACTCGTTACGGCATCCGCGGCTTTCATCAATGACGGCCAGCTTAACTTTTTCGTCACCCGCCATGGCGGGATAGACCGCGGGGTCGTAAATCGGCATGGGCAGTTGGTCGAGATCCTCGATCATCTGCCGGGGCGATTGACGTGTTTCGCCGTTCCGCACATGGATCAGGTTTGGAATATCGTCGTAGGCAGCCGGGTTGTTCCCGGACTCGGCCAGGCGGCGAATGGTCACTTCACCCTCGCCGTACACGAGCGCGTCGAAGAGGGGATATCGCTGCAGGATGCCCGTTGCAAAGACGTCCACGTGGGGGCCGCCGCCGAAGACGCGCACGCCGGGGCAGCGCTTCCGGATTGCCCGGGCCAGCCGGCCGGACCCTTCGAGCCCGTCACCGTTCCATAGCTTGAGCCCGACGGCCTGCACCTTGCGTCTTTGAACGTGTTCGACCACCTCGTCGGCGATCTCCGTCACGGCCCGGTCTTGAAGGCGCCGCCGTTCCTTTTCGCAACGCTTCAGGGTCTGCAACGCTCCGTAGCGGCTGAGGGTGCGAAAGGGTCCGCGTCCCGGGGCACGTAACGTTTCCCAGGATTTTGCCAACTGCTGACGCAGTTCGGGCGAGGTCATGCGCTCGACCGTGCTGGCGGCGCAGTAGTCGAGGATCTGGACGTCCGTGCCTTGCTCGTACAAGGCGCCGGCCAAATTGGCCATGCCGTTGTCGGGCATCAGGCTGTTCGGGGCAAACGGATAACCCGCGTAGTTCACCAAGAGCCACGTGTCGAGGGCATGTGCAGACATTCAGTCGCCTTTCCCCGGACGTCACGTCGCCGCCCAAGGCCGAGCCGACGATGCCGGATAAATGACGAACGATCATGGTCCACAGTTGGCGATTGTCAAGTGGAACCAATGGGGATTTGCTGCAGGACATGACTGCGCACAGGTAGATGCCGCAAGGGTGTAAGCCGAGGCCCGGCAAGCCCGACTGCGCGGCAGATGGGCTGGATTCCGGTCTTGGGCTCTGATAGTGTGCTTGATGACGCCGACCTTCGTCCGGGTTGGCGCAGGAGATTCCGATCATGAGCTTACGGTGGTGGATTGGGGTTGTTCTCTGCCTTGCAGGCGTGGCAGGGTCGCTGCGGGCCGCGGATGAACCCGTTACGGTACCGCGCCTTTCGGGTCCGATGGAGACAGGCTTGGTATGCGACCAGCCAGTATTCAGCTTTGGCGAGGTGCGGGCCGACTTGTCGGTTTCCAACACGTTCATCCTACGCAATGCCGGCACCGGCACGGTGACGATCGTGAACGTGCGACCGACCTGCGGCTGCACCACGACCGCGTTAACTACGAATGAACTGGCACCGGGCGCCGTGACCGCATTGCGGGCCTCGTTGTCGCTGGCGGGGCGCACCGGGTTTCAGAGCAAGACCATCTTCGTCGAAACGAACGACCGCCGGAAACCGCGCCTGAGATTGGAAATGACCGGGGTCGTTGCCCGTGACATCGAGGTGCAGCCCGAGGGCGTTCATTTCGGCACTCTCGGCCGCGACGGCGATGCGCAACGGGACGTCCTCCTCACCGCCCGCTCCAACGTGACGTTCGCCATCAAGAGCATCAACACGGGCGCGTCCCTGTTTGACGCCGAAGTGGAGGCGCGCCAGCCTGGCAAGCTGTACTGGATTCACATCAAGGCCAAGGGCCCGCGGCCGGCCGGCACGACCAGCGCGATCGTGCAGGTGGTCACGGATTGCCCGACGATGCCGACGATCACGATTCCGGTGACCGTCTTCGCCGCCGGGGACATTGTCGCCATTCCGACGCAGTTGCTGCTCGTGTCCTCGGCGACGAATGAATCGCGGCTCGCGAATCTGACGCTCTACGCGCCGTCCGGCAAGAAGTTTGCGGTCAAGTCGGTCGAGTCGGGTGCGCCCAGTGTCCAGGTCCACGTGGCCTCGACCGTCGCCGACCGGGTGCGAATCGAGGTCCAGACCAGCGGCGGCCTTGAGGATGCCGAGGGCAAATCCATACGGATTGTCACCGATCTGGATACCGCGCGCGAAGTGTTGGTGCCGTTGCGTGTGTTGCGCCCAACGACCGAGAACAAGGCCCCGTGACAGCGGAGGGTACGCGATGACCGAGGATGCCGTTCAGACCAACCTGCGTGTCATGGCGGCCCATGCGCGGGCCGTGGCCGACTCAAAGCGATCGGCCGCGCAGACGCAGATCGTTATTGCCGTGATTGGCCGCGATCGGCCGGGGATCATGGCGGGGATCACGGCGATTCTGGCCCAGCGGGGAGCCAATATCCTGGATGTGAGCCAGACCATCATGAGCGACCTGTTCACGATGATCATGCTGGTCGACATTAAGGGCGTCAGCGTGACTTTCGCGCAGATGAAGCAGGTTCTGGAGGACCACGGTCGCCAGGAGGGGCTGTCAATCATCGTTCAACACGAGGAAATTTTCCGGGCCATGCACCGGGTTTGAAGGACGAGACTCCCATGGCGATCGCGTCCGAAGAGATTGTCGAAACGCTGGGGATGATCCACGCGCAGAAGCTGGACATTCGTACGGTCACGTTGGGTATCGATTTGCACGCCTGTGCCGGACCGGATGTGGCGCAAGTGGCTTGCCGCGTTTACGATACGGTCATGCGGGTGGCGGAGCGGCTGGTGCCGGTGGCCGAGGAAACGGCGCAGGAATACGGCATCCCGATCGTGAACAAGAGGGTGGCAGTGACGCCGGTGGCGTGGTTTGCGGCTGCCTGCGAGACGCGCGATTATGTGCCGATCGCGCTGGCGCTTGACCGCGCGGCCCGGGACTTGGGGATCGATTTCATCGGCGGGTTTTCGGCGATCGTGCAGAAGGACATGACCCGCGCGGCCGAGTCCCTGATCCGGTGCATTCCGCGGGCGCTGGCCGAGACCAGCCGGTTGTGCGCGTCGGTGAACGTCGGTACGACGAAGGCCGGCTTGAATATGGACGCGATCGCGCTCATGGGCCAGATCATCAAGGAGGCTGCCGATCTGAGCGCGGATCGATCGGGCAGCGCCTGCGCGCGGCTGGTCGTGTTCTGTAACGCCGTCGACGATAATCCGTTCATGGCGGGTGCGTTTTGCGGCGCGGGGGAAGGTGACTGCGGGCTATCGGTTGGCATCTCCGGGCCGGGAACCGTGAGGGCGGCTGTTCAGGCGTTGGGCCGCGACCTGGACCTGCAAACCGTCGCCGAGGAAATCAAGCGCGTCGCGTTCAAGATCACCCGCGCCGGCGAACTCGTCGGGCGGCGTTGCGCCACCAAGCTCGGCGTACCGTTCAACATCGTGGACCTGTCGCTGGCCCCCACGCCGGCACCGGGCGATTCCGTGGGCGACATCCTCGAAGCCCTCGGACTTGACCGCGTCGGGGGCCCCGGCACGACCGCTGCGTTGGCGTTGCTGAATGATGCCGTGAAACGCGGCGGCGCGATGGCGACGAGCCATGCCGGCGGCTTGAGCGGCGCGTTCATCCCGGTGAGCGAGGATGCGACCATGGCGCGGAGGGCCGCCGAAGGCGCCTTGACGATTGAAAAACTTGAGGCCATGACGGCGGTTTGTTCCGTGGGACTGGACATGGTCATCGTCCCAGGCGATACGACGGCGGAAACCCTGAGCGGGATCATCGCCGACCAGGCCGCTATCGGAATGATCAACAAGAAGACCACGGCCGTACGTCTCATTCCCGCTCCCGGCCGGTGCGTTGGCGAGCACGTAGAATTCGGCGGACTGCTTGGCGGTGGCCCCGTAATGCCGGTGAGCCCGCATTCCTGCGCCGTTTTCGTGCGGCGCGGCGGGCGAATTCCGGCGCCGCTGCAGGGACTGAGCAATTGAGGAGCGGCAGACGAGGGGCCGACATGCCATGGACCCGGTGACGACATCCCGCCAGGACGGACCACCGGCACCAGCGCCCCGTCCCTCTTCCGAGGACTTGCTGGCCATGGCCGTGATTGTCAGCGTTACGTTGGCGGCCTATGGACCGATGGTGTATCAGGTCATTTGCCTCAGTACCCGGACGACCCAGGCGCTCAACGCCTTCGTATTGCTGGGGGCTGCCACCGTGGAGGCGTTCCTGTCGGTGCGCCGTGTCCATCCCTTCCGTCTGCAGATCACCCCACATGGCATCCTGCTGTTTTCCGCGTCGTGCGTGATCCTGGCTGTGGCCTCGTTTTCCGGGTTGTGGCCTCTGGCGGTGCTGGGTCTTTGCTTCAATATCGCCTCGCTATTGTCGTTCGGCTTTGGCCGCGACGGCGCGCGGTTCTTCCGGCCCGCGCTGATCGGGCTGGGTTGCGCCGTGGCGCTTTTGGTGTTCGTGCCGCGGTTCGACGTCTTATTACGTCTGATCGCCGCACGCGGGTCGGCTGTGGCGCTAAACTTCGCTGGCTTTCAGACGCAGGTGGTCGCCCAGCAGGATCCGTTTGCCATTGATTTGGTGGTGGAGCGGGGCGTGTCCGTGTTTAACGTGGCCGCGGAATGCAACGGGTTTGGCATCATCCTTTCGTCCGTCGTGTTGGCGGTGGTCGTCTCTTCACGGTGGGCCTACCCATGGGTGCTTCGGGTGGGCCTGGGCCTGGCTGCGGCGCTGGTCGGCCTGGTCTTCAACACGCTTCGTATTGTCGCCATCAGCCTCGCCAGCATGAACACGATGCTGGATTATTCGCTCATCCATGAGGGGCTCGGGACGCTGGTCTACCTCGTGGCGCTCGCGTCCGTCTGGAATGCGAAGTGGGACCTCGGCCTGCCCGCGCTCGTCGACGATCAGGAGCCCACCATGAGCGCCGACGAACCGGCGGCCAAATGGTCGTCCAGCACCTGGATAATCGTCCTCCTCATCGGTTTTGCCTACTTCGGCATGAAATTCATCCGCTACGCGG
>Ga0118677_10012316_pt1 | contig 12583 bp, 11 predicted proteins | sample AliMusrvi5mmetaG_FD_86154 | JGI IMG/M metagenome (GOLD analysis project Ga0118677, IMG submission 86154)
GGCATGAAGGGCGCCATGACAGGTCGGGACATCAGAGAAACACTGGATCGCGCGGGCGTGTTGCCAAGCAAACACCTCGGACAGAATTTCCTCATCGATCCGAACATGGCCCGCTGGATCGTGGCCCAACTTGAAACGGATCCCGACGACGCCGTGGTGGAAGTCGGCCCCGGCACAGGGGCGCTGAGCGAACACCTGGTCGGCAAAGTCCGACGGCTGATCCTGATCGAGTTCGACGGTCGGCTGGCAGCGGAATTGGCGGAGCGCTTCGCCGGGGAGCCGTCGGTGGAGGTCCACCATGCGGACGGCGCGAAATTCGACGGTCGTTCCTTGTTCAAGCACCGTCCGCTCAGGTTTTTGGGCAACCTGCCGTATGCCAGTGGCGGGGCCATTCTCAAAAACCTGCTGAGCCGGCCACATCCGTTCGCGCGGGCGGTGGTGATGCTGCAAAAGGAAGTGATCGACCGCCTGGCAGCCGGTCCCGGGACCAAGGACTATGGCGTGCTGTCATTGCGGACCCAGGCGGATTGGGTGGTGGATCCCCAACGGTTGGTCCCTCCCGAGGCGTTCTATCCCCGACCGAAAATCGATTCCCGCGTCGCCATCCTGCTCCCCCGGAATGCCGGTTTGCCCGCCTTCGACCGCCGCTTGTTCGATGAACTCATCCGCCGCGGCTTCGCCCAACGCCGCAAACAACTCAAAAAACAATTGCCGACGGACATCGTGTGGAAGGATCTAACAGCCAAGCTGGGGGTCCCCGACACCGTGCGGGCCGAGGAACTCACGCTCGACCAGTGGGTGGAGCTCACCCGGTTCTGCGACCCCAACCCGCTCAAGGATCTGCCGCAGAAATCCGCCGAGATCTTTGACGTGGTCGATGAAAACGATCAGGTCACCAGCCAGGCGCCCCGGGCCGAGGTGCATGCGAAGAAATGGTTGCACCGCGCGGTGCACGTGTTCGTCTATAACAAACGCGGCGACCTCCTGCTCCAACAACGCTCGATGTTCAAGGACGCCCACCCTGGCGTGTGGGATTCCAGCGTCTCCGGCCACCTCGATTCCGGGGAAGACTATCTAACAGCAGTCATCCGCGAACTCCACGAGGAAATGGGGATCCTGGCGGAATCCGCACCCGAGGAAATCGCCCGCATCCAGCCATGCGAAGACACCGGTTGGGAACATGTCCGCCTCTACCGCACCCGCCACAATGGTCCCGTGCGCTTCCCCGCCGCCGAAGTCGAAGCTGCCGCCTGGTTCCCACCCGCGGAAATCGCCGCCTGGATCGCCGCCCGCCCGGAGGATTTTGCCTCGGGGTTTGTCGCGTGCTGGCACGCGGTTTGTAATCAGTAATCAGGGATATCCTGTGGAGTGCGGTGGCAACCGCAGGGCGACACCGCTTTGGCTGGTGGTCATTGCCGCTTGTGCGATCTAATACGCTCCAAACACGGGAGGAATGGCCAGGGTGGCGGATGACCCATGACCCATGTGTTTCATGTTTCCAAATCGTGATTGACCTTCGCAGCGGAGACTCTATGCTGTGCGTATGAAAACTCTTTCCGTCACCGAAGGCAGGCAGAATTTGGGAGCGTGGCTCAAGCGCGCGCTTCAGGGCGAGGATGTGGGCTTCCTGGTGGACGGCCGGGTGGTGGCATTGCGTCCGGTTGAAGTTCACTCGGATGATTACGTTCTGCTGGAATACGGGGTGACCGATAAGCAGGCGGAACGCGCCTACAAAGCGGTGAAATCCGCGGTGCGGCTGGCGCGTGCATCCGGCCAGACGAAACCCTTCACCGGCAAGCTATGAAAATCGATATCCATCCGCACCTGCGGAAACGGATAGCGAAACTCAGTGCCGCTGACCGCGATCAGATTGCGGCGACATTGCAGGCTCTGGCCGACGGCTTCGGCCCCCCCCACCTGCACTCCGGTTTGGGAATCCGGCGACTGCGTAAAGATTTGTTCGAATGTCGCGCCGGACTTCACTGGCGAGTCGTTTTCCTGGTGGAGAAAGCGGTGCTCACGGCCTATGACGTGATGACCCACGATCAAATCAAAGCATGGCTGCGCGGGTTTTGAGATGCTACCGACTCCGGCAACGCCGCTCACGCGGACCTATGGAGTGCGGTGGCAACCATAGGGCGACACCGCTTTGGCTGGCGGAAACCGTTGCTCGTGCAACCAAGCACGCTCCAAACACGGAGAAATGGCCGGAGCGGCGGATGACTTTCATCCGGAAGTAATACCGCATGCGGTAAGACCGCGTCAGCCCGTTTTTACGTTTTTTTAACGCGTTCCTGCCGCCCTTTTACTGGGCGCATGGCCGGATCGTGGCATCTTGGGGTTGTCAACCGCCACTGCCATGACCGATCTCCTATACATCGTCCTTATCATCGCCTTCTTCGCTCTCGGCGAACTTTACGCCCGTTTTTGCGGCTTGCTCTAACACCACAATCACATGGAAACGCTCATCATCGGATTCATTGCCCTGGGACTCATCGGCTACCTTCTGGTGGCCATGCTCTATCCTGAAAAATTCTGATCCACCCAAATCATGCACACGAACGACTGGTTACAATTCGCGCTGTTCATCGGCGTCCTCGCCCTGATCACCAAACCGCTCGGCATTTACCTGACAAAGGTACTTGATGCCGAGGGGAAAACCTGGCTCGACCCGCTGGTCCGGCCGGTGGAAAGACTCACCTATCGCCTGATGGGCGTGGAGCCGTCCAAAGAACACGGCTGGAAAGGTTATACGTTTGCGATGCTGCTGTTCAGTGCGGTGGGCGTGCTGTTCACCTATGCGATCCTGCGCCTGCAACACCTGCTGCCGCTCAACCCGCAGGGGCTGCCCGCGTTGAACCCGGCGTTGGCCTTCAACACCGCCGTCAGTTTCACCACCAACACCAACTGGCAGAGTTACGGCGGCGAGACCACCATGTCCTATTTCTCGCAAATGGTGGCGCTCACCATCCATAACTTCACCTCCGCCGCCGTCGGCATCTCGATCGCCGCCGCGCTGGTCCGCGGCATCTCCAGACACTCCGCCCACACAGTTGGAAACTTCTGGGTCGATCTGGTCCGCTGCACGTACTATCTGTTATTGCCGATCTGCCTGGCCTTCTCGGTGTTTCTTGTTTCCCAGGGCATGATCCAGAACTTCAAGGGGTATGACACGGCCAAGCTCGTCGAGCCGATGACGATCCCAGTGGGAACCCCCGATGCCGCCGGCAAACCGAGCACCGAACCACAAACCATCACCGACCAAACCATCGCCCAAGGACCGATGGCTACGCAGATCGCAATCAAGATGTTGGGCACCAACGGCGGCGGGTTCACCAACGCCAATGCCGCACACCCGTTTGAAAACCCGACCCCTCTATCGAATTTCTTCCAGATGCTGGCAATTTTCGCGATCGGCAGCGGGCTGACGTATTACCTCGGCAGGATGACCAAAAACCAGGCGCACGGCTGGTCGATTTGGACGGCCATGATGGTATTGTTTGTCACCGGAGTGGTTGCCTGCTGGTGGGCGGAGTCGCACGGCAATCCGATCCACCAGGCCATGGGTGTCGTCACTGGGGATGGCAACATGGAAGGCAAGGAAGTTCGATTCGGCATCTTCAATTCGTCCCTCTTCGCCACTGTCACCACCTCCGCCTCCTGCGGTGCGGTCAACTCGATGCATGATTCCTTCACCGCCATCGGCGGGCTGGTGCCGCTGTTCATGATGGAACTCGGTGAAGTCGTCATCGGCGGGGTCGGCGCCGGACTCTATGGCATGTTGGTGTTCGTGGTGCTGGCGGTGTTCATCGCCGGCCTGATGGTCGGCCGCACCCCGGAATACCTCGGCAAAAAAATCCAATCCTACGATGTGAAAATGGCGATGCTCGCGCTGCTGGTGCTCACCGCCAGCATCCTCGGCTTCACCGCCTGGGCCGCCGTGAGTCCATGGGGACAAGCCGGCCTCAACAATGCCGGCCCCCACGGCTTCAGCGAAATCCTTTATGCCTACAGCTCCGCCACCGGCAACAACGGCAGCGCCTTCGCCGGCCTAACCGCCACCCCCACCGACGGCGATGGGCACTACAACGTCACTCTCGGCTGCGCCATGTTCATCGGGCGTTTCCTGATGATCATCCCGATCATGGCGCTGGCAGGTTCCTTGGTGAAAAAGAAAGTCGCGCCACCCAGCGCGGGCACCTTCCCGGTTTCCGGGGCCACCTTCACCATCCTGCTGTTAGGCACCGTGCTGCTTATCGGCGCGTTGAATTTCCTGCCCGCGCTGGCACTCGGGCCCATCGTCGAACACTTCCTGACGCTCAAAGGCAACCTGTTCTGACGTGGGATGGGGCAGGGCTTCGACGCGCGGGAAATCGCTTCATGAGCCAGCCTGTATCGTGAAAGAAAGCGACTCGCCTCCGATAGGGTCGAATGAAGACGGGTAGGATCCCGGAGAAAGGAGTTGCTTCGTATCGGGAACCAAGTAAGATTTTCCCACCATGACAACCGTTCTGTCACAAAAGGGTCAGATCGTCCTGCCCAGCGCCGTACGGGAGCAAATGCATTTGGAGGCGGGGCAGGATTTTGAAGTCTTCATCGACGATGAAGACACCATTTTGCTCCGTCGTGTATCCCGTCCGCCCAATCACGGTCTCATCGACCTCCTGCAAGCCTGCCCTTATCCGTTCGATGTGCCACCAAGGACCAACGACCTGCCACGTTCCATCAAGTTATGAACTACTTGGTGGATACAAATGTCCTAAGCGAACTCGCCAAACCACAGCCAGCCGGAGAGGTCATGGCTTGGTTCGTCAAGCATGAGCCGCACCTCTACGTCAGCAGCATTTCGCTAGGCGAAATCCGCAAAGGCTTGGAGTTGCTGCCCACAGGCAAACGGAAATCAGGCCTCCAAGCGTGGTTCAAAGCAGTTTGCGAGCGCATGGATGGCAGAGTCCTCAGCTTCAACACCAGCACCGCCCATGTTTGGGGGCAACTCGTCGCCAACCTCGAAAAGAAGGGAATGCACATGCCTACCCTCGATAGCCAACTCGCCGCCACGGCCCAACGCCATGGCTTGACAATGGTGACAAGGAATATCGATGATTTCAAAAACGCGAGCGTGAAGCTGCTTAATCCTTTCGCGCCCTAGCAGATTCCTATCACAAATTTCAAAAGCCACATGCCTTCATTGCACCAGCAGCGTCTGATTTCCATGCTCGATTACCTCGAGGAGTGGGACAAACTGAATCGCACGCCTGTTTTTCGGAATCGCTGTTGAACAGCTTTCGAGCTTGCACCGGCGTAACGGGAGAGGATAGGTTTTGCCATGCAGAAAGAGCTGGAACGAACAGTCGCAGAATACTTCGCGGGCATTGGTTTGATGAGGCTGGGCTTGGATCAAGCGGGGTGGACCACCGTTTTTGCCAACGACATGAAAAAGCTGAAAGTTAACGTCAATTATTTGAGATCGGTCGGACTTCGCAGTATAATTAATGCAAGCAATTGATTCATTTCTGGAATGCCTGTGGAAAGCGATATCAACCTAACTTAGCAAAGCCACGTTTCATGCCACTGGAAAAAAACTACTTCTCGACCCGCGAAAAACTAATGCTTGCGGGCCTTTTTCTCGCAAAGTTCGATACCGAGGGTCTTGTGAGGTTAGGCTTCAGCAACTTCAAGGAAGCTTTCAACGTGATCGGTTACGCTCTAGGAGGCAAACCCGCATCTGTGAAAAACTATCGTGATGAGTTTGATCCGATTTTCCCAAATCCACGGAAGGGGTGGTATAAAAGGCCGTTGCGAGAACATTGTCATAGAATTGAGCAAGAGTTCGCATCTCTCGATATAGAGTCTTTCGGCAGCTTGGTCGGGTCATTATTCACCTACGATCAAAACAGGGCCAGCGATATAGAACCACCAGATGAGCAACGTCCCGAGGAATCTGCATTTGCCAAACGTCTGGTAACCGGTTTGGCTGCGGAACATTATTTTGAGGCGGTTTTCTCGACGGTTCCGCAATTTTGCGGCCACACTTTGCAGAACACGACACGATTCGGCTGCGGTTACGATTTCCGTGCCAATCGCGTCGATTCGGACGAATTCCTTGCGGTTGAAGTGAAAGGAATCCAAGCAAAGTCTGGCAGCATCGCATTTACCCCGAAGGAATACCTGACTGCGGGCAAACTTGCGGATCGTTATTTCCTGTTCGTGGTAAAGAATTTCAGGGAATCTCCAAGCCACGCAATTTATCAAAATCCTCTTGGCGCGGGTCTGCGATTTACTAAGAATGAGCAGGTCGTTATTAACACCACTTGGCAGACAGCTATGTAAAAATGATTGTGTGAGCTTGTCCATCTTTGTAAGTGCCAAATCAGATGCTCGCCGACGACATCAACATTGATTCTCCATGAAGACACGAACCGCCCTAAAACTATGTGGACTGAACTTGGAATTCGACGAATCGAGATCGGTAGAGCATGCAATCTCGCACCTGTTCCGCCAAGCTGAAGACCTCCAAAAGCAGGGTGGCGGCTCTAACTACGTGGGAGCACTGCTCCAACACCTTGTCGGGGCAAAACTCGATATGGTCCTCGGTGAAGGGAAAGTCTCCCACCATGGGTCTTCCGTTGCAGACGGTCCGACTGCCAGAAGCGGGGATTTTGAGATCGGGAACCAGGCGATCGAAGAAGAGCGACGATGGTTGATCTATCTGACTTCAATGAAAGGACAGTGGCTGGTGGCGCGCAAATGTTGGGGTCGCGCATTTACGCTTTTTTTACGTATTCCGGTCCTCTTTTGATTACCACAACGTGAAAATCCGTGGAGAGTGGAACGCAGCGTATGTCCCACTCCAATCCATCCCTGTTTGACAAAGCGATCATCGCTCCGGCCATCGGCGAATCATTCCGCAAGCTTGATCCCCGGCTGATGGTCAAGAACCCGGTGATGTTCGTCACCGAGATCGGCGCCGTCCTAACCACCATCGCGATCTTCACCGCCAGCGCGGAGCGCGGCTTCGTGCTGCAGCTCGCCATCTGGTTGTGGTTCACCGTGTTGTTCGCGAACTTCGCGGAGGCGGTGGCCGAGGGCCGCGGCAAGGCCCAGGCCGACAGCCTGCGCAAAGCCCGCAAGGACACCATGGCCCGCCGCCTCAAAGGCAACAAGGAAGAACGAGTCGCCGCGCAATTCCTCGACAAGGGCGATCGCGTCGTGTGTGAAACCGGCGACGTGATCCCCGCCGACGGCGACGTGGTCGAAGGCATCGCCAGCGTCGATGAGGCCGCCATCACCGGCGAATCCGCACCCGTCATCCGCGAAAGCGGCGGCGACCGCAGCGCCGTCACCGGCGGCACCCGCGTCATCAGCGACCGCATCGTCATCCGCATCACCTCGGAAAAAGGCAACACCTTCCTCGACCGCATGATCGCCATGGTGGAAGGCGCGACCCGCCAGAAAACACCTAACGAAATCGCGCTGACCATTCTGTTAGCCGCGCTGACATTGATCTTCCTGCTGGTTTGCATCACCCTCAAACCCTTCGGCAGTTATGCCGGCATCGAATTCACCACGCCGGCGCTCGTCGCGTTGCTGGTCTGCCTGATTCCCACCACCATCGGCGGCCTGCTCAGCGCCATCGGCATCAGCGGTATCGACCGCCTGATCCGCCGCAACGTGATGGCCACCAGTGGCCGCGCCGTGGAGGCGGCGGGTGATATCGACGTGCTGATGTTGGACAAGACCGGCACCATCACCATCGGCAACCGCATGGCTTCCGACTTTGTGCCCGCGCCGGGCGTGACCGAACACGAGTTGGCCGATGCCGCGCAACTCGCGTCACTCGCCGATGAAACGCCCGAGGGCCGCAGCATCGTGGTGCTCGCCAAGGAGAAGTTCAATATCCGCGCCCGCGAGTTGCTGCATCCGCACGCCAGCTTCGTGGCCTTCACCGCCCAGACCCGCATGAGCGGCGTGGACATCGCCGACCGCAGCATCCGCAAGGGTGCCGCCGATTCCGTGCAACAATGGGTCGAACAACAAGGCGGGAGCTATCCGATCGATGTGGAGAAAGCCGTGGAAGCCGCCTCGCGCGCCGGGCGCACGCCGCTGGTGGTCGCCGACGGGCGCAAGGTGTTAGGCGTCGTCGAGTTGAAGGACATCGTCAAAGGCGGCATCAAGGAGCGCTTCGCCCAGCTCCGCAAAATGGGGATCCGCACCGTCATGATCACCGGCGACAATCCGATGACCGCCGCCGCCATCGCCGCCGAGGCCGGCGTGGACGACTTCATGGCCCAGGCCACGCCCGAGGACAAGCTCAAGCGCATCCGCAGCGAACAAGCCGCCGGCCACCTGGTGGCCATGACCGGCGACGGCACCAACGACGCGCCCGCCCTGGCGCAGGCCGATGTCGGCGTGGCCATGAACACCGGCACCCAGGCCGCCCGCGAAGCCGGCAACATGGTGGACCTCGACAGCAACCCGACCAAACTCATCGAAATCGTCGAAATCGGCAAACAATTGCTCATGACCCGAGGATCTCTAACTACATTCTCCATCGCCAACGATGTCGCCAAGTACTTCGCGATCATTCCGGCGATGCTGATGGTGACGTTTCCGGCGATGGCGGCGCTCAACGTCATGAAACTCGTCTCGCCCCAGAGCGCGATTCTCAGCGCGGTGATATTCAACGCGCTGATCATCGTCGCGCTCATCCCGCTGGCCCTGAAAGGCGTGGCCTACAAGCCGCTGGGCGCTCTGGTTGTGTTGCGGCGCAACCTGCTGATCTATGGCCTCGGCGGCCTGATCGTGCCCTTCATCGGCATCAAAGCCATCGACCTCGTCATCACCACCCTCAACCTCGCCTGATATGAAATACATCTATTCCGAACTTCGCCCAGCCGTCGTTGCGACGCTCGTCCTTGCAGTGGTCTGCTGCGGCTTCTATCCGCTGGCCGTCACCGGCATGGCCAAACTGGCATTCGCCCATAAGGCGGACGGCAGCCTGATCACGAACAAGGATGGGGTCATCATCGGCTCATCATTGCTCGGCCAGAATTTCAGCGCCGAAAAGTATTTCCATCCCCGGCCATCCGCCGCCGGAACTAACGGCTACGACGCCACCTCCTCCGGCGGCAGCAATTTCGGTCCCACCTCGCAAAAACTCGCCGACCTCATCAAGGAGCGCGTGGCGGCCTATCGCGCGACCAACGGACTAGCAGAAACCCAAGCGGTGCCAGCCGACGCCGTGACCGCCTCGGGCAGTGGCCTCGATCCGCACATCACCCCGGCCAATGCCGCACTCCAAGCCGCCCGCGTAGCCAAGGCGTGCGCGCTCCCACTGCCGGAAATCCAAAACTTGATAGTTGCCAACACCGACAGGGCGGGACTCGGTTTCCTCGGTGCGGACGGCGTGAACGTCCTGAAACTCAACCTGGCTCTCGACGTCCTATCCAAAAAACACCCATGAACATGAAAACCTGTCGATGGATCCTTGTCTCAGCCGTAGCCGCAACCCTAACGGCAATAGCCGTCGTATATTACAAATGTTGGACCGATGACGGCATTCATCCCGTGAGCGAGCAGGCAGCGAAGGAGGTAGCCCAGCAACTCCTTGCCCAGAAACTCTCCGGCCCGCGCTACTTCAGCCCGTCCTACTGGGAGAATGGCGAACCGTGGATTGAAGTGCAGGACGCATGGTCGCAGGTGCCGCGTGTCATCACCGAACGTAACCTCGGCCCCGATGACAAACTCGCTATCGGCCAACTCATCGAAAAAATGTCCGAACCCCATCCCCATCGCATGGTCGGCGGCGAACGCATCAACCTGTCCCGCTTCAATCTCTCGCTCGATGCCATCAAATGGAAGTCTCTTTTTTCTTGACATCACGCCCGGTGTGACACATCAATGTGCCACATGAAAACGACGAACATCCGTGAGTTGAAACACTGCACCACCACCGTGCTTGGATGGGTTGAGCAGGGGGAATCCGTGCAAATCACCCGTTTCAACAAGGTGGTGGCGGTGATTTCCGCGCCGGTGCCGGAAATCTCTGAGGAAATCCGTCTGCCGGATTATTATGCGCGGCTTGCCAGGATTTTTGCCGATAGAACTTTGCCGATGACCGGAACAGAGATCGTGTCATACGGGAGGGGCGAACGATGAAAGCCTATGCCGACACCGGTTTTCTGGTCTCATTGCACAGCCGGGATGCGAATTCCGAACGGGCGATTGCGAGGATGCAAAGCCACACCATTCCCATGGCATGGACGTGGTTGCACGATTTGGAATTCAGAAATGCGGTCCGTCTGCAGGCTTTTCGCAAACTGATCAAACCGGCTGCCATTCCCCAGATTATGAATGACCAGACTCTGGACTTGCAAGCGGGGATCTATTTCACGGCAACACCGGCATTGCCGGACGTCGCCCGCGAGGCGGAGCGGCTCAGTGAAATGTATGCTTTGAAACTTGGCATCCGGTCACTCGATATTCTTCATGTCTCGCACGCGCTGGTTCTCGGAATCAAGGAATTCCTCACCTTTGATGTCCGCCAAGCAGCCCTGGCCAAGGTCGCAGGACTTAAGGTGCCGAAACTCTAACATGCCGCCATCATGACCGACGACACCCGCCCCGATCCCGACGCCTTGCTCGCCCGGCTGCGGCGCGAGGAGAACATGGAACAACGCGGGCGGCTCTATATTCTGTTAGGCATGTGTCCGGGGGTGGGCAAGACCTATGCCATGCTGCTGCTTGCCAGGCAGAGGCAACTGGACGGACTCAATGTGCTGGTGGGGGTGGTGGAAACCCATGGCCGCACGGAAACCGCCGGGTTGCTGGCGGGACTCACGTTGTTGCCGCGCGCGAAAATCGACCATGCCGGCCACACGCTCGAGGAGTTCGATCTGGATGCCGCCATCCAACGCCGCCCGGACCTTTTGTTAGTCGATGAGCTGGCCCACACCAACGCCCCCGGCAGTCGGCACCTGAAACGCTATCAGGACGTGTTGGAATTGCTCGATGCGGGCATCGATGTGATCACCACGCTCAATGTCCAGCACATCGAAAGCCAGGTCGATGTGGTGCGGCAGGTCACCGGCGTCGCGGTGCGCGAAACCGTCCCCGACTCGCTGCTGGATCGCGCCCATGAGATCCAGCTCGTGGACCTCAGCGTGGAGAAACTGTTACTGCGGCTGGCGGAAGGAAGGGTCTATCTGGGAGAACGCGGCCAGGCGGCGGCGGAAGGGTTTTTCCGCGATGGGAATCTGACAGCGCTGCGGGAGCTCGCGCTGCGTTTCACCGCCGAGCGCGTGGACCGTGATCTCGAGGATATCCGCAAGGCGCGCCGCGTCGCCAGCCCGTGGAAAACCAATGCCCGGCTGCTCGTGGGTGTCGGACCCACGCCCTATTCGGAAAGCCTGATCCGCTGGACGCGGCGCGCCTCAGGCCGCCATGGCTGCCCGTGGCTTGTAGTGTGGGTGGAACGAACCCACCCGCTCACCGCAGCCGAGCAGGATGGCCTGACCAGCAGCCTCGGGCTGGCACGCAGGCTCGGTGCCGAGGTCGTGCACGCCACCGGTGACGACGTGGCGGCAACTTTGTTAGAAGTGGCGCGCGAACGCAACGTGTCACAGATCATTGTCGGCAAATCGGCTCGCCGGTGGTGGTGGCAACCCACGTTCGCCGACCGCATCATCGCGGGCAGCGGCGATATCGATGTGTGCATTGTCCGTCCGGTGATCGGTCGGCCGGACGGGCGCCCTGTGATGTCGCAAGCCGGTCTCAACCGTCTGCAACCGCTGCGGGAATACGGTTGGGTGCTTGCGCTGCTTGCCGCGCTGACCGTCGTCTGCTGGAAATTCGAGAGCTTTGCCGGCCACACGATGCCCGCTCTGGTTTATCTGTTCGCCATCCTGCTGGCGGCCTTCCATCTTGGCCGCGGGCCGATGCTGCTGATGGCCACCCTCAGCGCGCTGGCATGGAATTTCTTCTTCATCCCGCCGCGATTCACCTTCGAGGTCAGGGCACTCGAAGATATGATTCTGTTAGTTTTGTTTTTCGCCGTGGCCCTGAGCATGGGCCACCTCACCACCCGCTTGCGGATCCGGGAAATCGCCGAACGTCGGCGCCAGTTGGAGACCGACGCCCTGCTGCGCGTCACCCAGAGCGCGGCCCTTGCCGCCGAGAAGGACAAGGGCTTCGCCGAGGCGCTGCGCATCATCAACTCGGTCATCGCCGGTGATACCGCCATGTTCGTGAGGTTGATAGACCGTTCGTTGCCGTCCTCGCCCCATCCCGCCAGCACTTGGCAGCCGTCGGCACAGGAGTTCGGCGTCGCCGCCTGGGCCTACGCCAACAAACAAATCGCCGGGCGCTTCACCGACACGCTTCCGCAATCCGCCGCCACCTGGTTTCCGCTGCAAACCGCCACCTCGGTCATGGGGGTGTTGGGCCTGCGCCTCGCCTGCGAGAACGAGACTCTGGACTTCCAACGGCGCCAGGCGGTCGAGGCGTTTGCGCTGCAACTCGCCCTGGTGTTGGAAAAAGAACATTTCATCCATGCCATCGCCCAGGCCGAATTGCTCGATAAATC
>Ga0118677_10012317_pt1 | contig 12583 bp, 1 predicted proteins | sample AliMusrvi5mmetaG_FD_86154 | JGI IMG/M metagenome (GOLD analysis project Ga0118677, IMG submission 86154)
GTGCCGATGGAATCGGTGAGAATGGCAGGAAGCGTGATAGTGCCTGACGCCGCATTTCGTGAGTCCACGCACATGAACGATCCGGGCTTCATGCCGTTGTTGTTCACGTTGGTCGTCAGGTTGGCGAACATGGTGCCCGCCTGGGCCGGGGTGAACTCGCCGGCTCCGCCCACGTTGAGGCTGAATACGGCGTTGTTGGCGACGGTGATGTTGGCAGGCGTCCACTGGGTGATGTTGTTGCCGTAGAGCGATGACTTCACCAGCAAGGCTCCGGAGTTGATGACCGTGGGGCCGCTGTAATCATTGGTGGTACCGTTGAGCGTCACCGCACCGCCGCCTGCTTTGGTCAGCCCGCCGACGCCGGTGATTGGGGCGTTGATGGTGTTGGTCTGGAAGTTGGTGATGGCGCCATCGATGGTGGAGTTCGCGTTCAAGGCAAGGGTTCCGAAGGTGGAGTTTCCTCCATCGATGGACAGGGTGCCGCCGTTCAACGCCACATTGAGCGCGTTGAAGTTCCCGGCTGTGGCATATTTGAAGGTGCCGCCCGCGTTGACGACCACATTTGAGTTGGCCGGCAGGAAATTGGTGACGCTTCCCGCCAGAATGCCGCCCGAGACGGTGGTGGTGCCCGTGTAGTTGTTAGCGGCCGAGAGCGTGAGCGTGCCGGTGCCGCCCTTGGTGAGTCCGAAGTTGCCATTCAGGACCGACTGGATGTTCGCGGCGACATTGATCTGGAGGTTGCTGGTTCCGTTGACGGTCAACAGACCGCCATTGATGGTGTAGGTAGCCGAGGTCAACTGCATGTCCCCGACGGTGACTCCCCCGCTGCCGATGGTGACGGTGCCCGCGGTCCCGCCGAAGACGGCGGTTTTCCCGGCGGAGTTGTTCCATTCGGTATGGGCCACCGCGCCCGCATCCCAGTTGCGGAGTGTCGCGTCCCAAGTGCCGGTTCCGCCGGCGCTGGCTCCGTTGCCGTTGGTGGCAATATCGGTGGTTCCGCCATCCCAATACCAGACTTGAGCCGCGGGGATGGAGGTGGTGGTGGCGGATGAGGGTGCGGATGCCGCCGTGGCGTTTGCCGCCGCAGACTTGTCGCGAAGTGTGACCGTATAGGTGTATGCGGCGGAGGCTGTTAGACCGGTGTCGGTGTAAACCGGGCTGTCCTGCCAACCACTGCTCGATCCTCCCGGGTTGCCCGAAGTTTCCGTGAAGAGATATTGCACGCCGCTCGGATCGGTTCCCGTCGTGGCCGTCATCGTGATGGACGAGGAGTTGATGGCCACCGGTACGACGGCGAATGTGGCGGGGTTGGGTGTCGGGGCGATCACATCGACTCCGGCGACGGTCAGACCGACCACGGTTCCGAGCGGCTGGGTTTGTCCTCCGGCTGGCGATTGTCCGAGCACAGTGCCAACCGGCTGGCCTGAATCGTAAACCAAGGTGATCCCGCCCACGGTCATGCCGAGGTTGGTGATGATCGACTCCGCAGCGGACTGCTGCATGCCCACCATGTCCGGAAGTGTGGCTTGGGTGGGAATGGTCGCGGAAGCCGCAGGCGAGGTTGCCGTCTGGTTTTTGGCAGGGCTGTTATCACGCGCCTTGACCGTGTAGGAATAGAGGACACCGGGGGCGAGGCCCGTGTCGGTGTAGCTCGGGCTGGATTGCCAGCCGCTGTCATGCCCGCCGCCGGCGGTGCAGGTGAAGTAGTATTCCACACCGTTCGGGTCATAGGCGGAAACGGCGACCATGCTGATGGAGTTGATGCTTGCGGCGGCGGGAGCCTGGTAGAAGGCCATGGTTCCAGGAGCGGGCGCGGTGGTGTCAGCGGTCATCGGCGCGTTGCCGACGAGCACGCTGGAGTAGTTGGGACCGAAGCGGATTTCGTCCATGGTGACCTGGTCGCCACGGGCAAAGGTGATGGTGTCGAAGGTCGATTGATCGACGTTGACGGTGAGCGTGGATTTGACGGATCCGAGGTTGAGGTTCGGGTCGGGCTCGTAGAGTTCGAGGGTGTCACTGGCGGCTCCCCAAGTGATTTTCCCAACGACGAGCCGTTGCTGTCCGGCACCGATGATGGTGTCCGGGACCGTGCCGAAAAGGTTGCCGGATTGGCCGGTGCCGAAACTGGAATCGCGGAAAAGCGTGGCGACGTTCTTGCCATTCACACCGATTCCACTCGCATCGTCGAACCTGCCGAGAGTGACACCAAGTCCCACGCCCGTTTGGGCACCTTCGTTGACGATGTTGTATCCGTTGAAGTTGCTGTTGGCGAGTGCGAAGGCAAGGCGGGCATTGGTGGTATTGGCCGTAGCACTGTATCCATTGATGAAACTGAACCAGAGCGTCGCGCCGTCATTGAGCAGACCGTTGGAGGCTAGAGCCGAAGCACTGATCAGACGACGTCCGCCATAAGTATTGGCACCGCCGCTCAAGTTGCCGATCGAGCCGCCCAGCGTGGGAACAGTACCATAGGCGAGCGAGCCGGCCGCCACGTTGATGGTGGTATTGGCCGCCCATGTTCCGTTGAATCCGACTTCCGAACTTCCCGAAAGCCCATTGAGCGAGCCTGCGGGATAGTTGAACGGTTCGTAAATGGCCGTCGGCAAAACATGGTTCGCCGAGACGGTGATGCTGACCGTGGCGCTGGAGGTTTGCCCCTCGCTGTCGGTCGCCAGGAAGGTGAAGCTGTCCGGGCCGTTGTAGCTGTAATCCGAAGTGTAGATCAGATAGGGAGCGGTGCCTCTCAGCGTGCCGTGCGCGGGCTTAGTGGTCACGCTGTAGTTCAGGGCGAGACCCTCGGGATCGGAGGCGGTCAAGGTGACAGGGGTTGCCACCGCTTGCGGAACCGCGGGCGACTGGTTGTTCGCCACCGGCGGATTGTTAGGAGGCAGGGTGCCGCCTGACTGATAGAGCGTGACCGCGACCGTGGATGTGACTTCCGTTAGTCCGCGGCTGTCAGACATTCTGACTTCAAACAAATAGTGCCCGGGAGTTCCGTCGAAGAGTACGGCGGCGTCCTTGGCCGCGGCCGTGCCGTTGGGAGTGAACGAGACATTTCCCGCGCCATAAACCTTCCGCCAGGTGTAGATGCTCGCGCCGTTCGCATAGTCGTTCGATGTGACCCGGAGTGTCGTCCACCTCTTGGGAAGCGTGACGCCCGGACTGTCGGCGGTGACGGCGGAAATGCTCTTGAGCGGGGTGAGTGTGACCGGGTTGTTATCGTTGGCGATGGCGTTGAGGGTGGCTTGTGCGGAGGCGGCACTCGAGTTGCGGGCGATGAGGTCATAGCAGAAGGCTTCGACATCGGGTTCCGGCATGACGGTTTTGCAGGAGCCCGCGTATTGCTGGAGGACCGGGAGAATGTTCTCGTTGGTGCCTCCATCATCAGCCATGACGGCGAGGCTCAATGGCACGCCTTCTGCGATGTTGTATTTCTTCAGTGTCTGCACGCCGCCGATTCTCGCGCCATTGCTGAACATGCGGTCGGCAGGGGAACGGTCCTTCACCACATCCACGATGGCATCCGCCGTGCCGAGCAGGTCTTCCTGCGTAAGATAGGAATAGATACTGGTCAGTGTGCTGCGACATTGGCCGATGGGGTTGCGGGCCACGGCCTTGATGGCGGGGTAGAGCAGGTTTTTTGGCACCGAGGTCACGTTGCTGCCAGCGAGAACGCCAGCGGGGCCGTAAGCTCCGCCATTGTAAAACAGCAACATCGCGAGGCGGCCGTGGGCCATGTGCATGGGATCCTCCTCATCCATCGGGAAAAGCGGCTTGGCGGTGCTGGCGGCGGCCGCGAGGATGGTGTTGAGATGGGCCATCTTCTGGGTGCTGTTCAGGTACCGCATCGAGTCGGCGGCCGTGTATCTCACATGGTTCTGTGGATCGGTGAGCAAGCTTGCCAAGGTGGCGGCCCTTGAGGCGACCATTGAAGTCTCGGTGGATTTTCCGAGAACGATGCAGGCACCGACACGCGAATTTCCGTTCGCATCGGTGGCGAGGGCGATGATCTGGTTGACGGTGACGGTGTCGATAGGGAGGGTAGCGAGCCGGTTGGCGGCGGCGAACTGGACTATGGGCGACCAGTTTCCGAGATCGGAAACGAGCTGGCTGATGGTGCGGCTGGCCGGGTCATAAGTGTCGGCGGCCACGGCATCGGCCACCTCGGCGGGTGTCAGCCACAGCGAGGGATTGTGCCCGCGCCCGGTGATGTAGAGCTGGCGGAGAGGCAGCGCGTAAACGAGCAGCGCTGCGGTGGACATGCGGAAATCGTAGTATTGCGACCCGCTGTTGGGTCCCTCGCCATTGAGGCAGTCGTAGTCGAACCCGCCGTTCCATTTGCGGTTGAGATCGAGCATCCAACGGATGCCTTCGAAGTGGGCTATGGCGGCCTGGTCCCCACCGGCGGCAGCACCCAGCGGGGCCCAGAGGTAGTTGAAAAAGGAACCGGTGTGTCCGTCCTCACGTTCGGTGGCGGCGGCAGTGGACATCTTGGAGAAGAAGCGGGCTTCCATGGTGCGGTTTGCCTGGAGTCCGAATGCGAGGGCCGCCAATGCCGACTTGCCATTGCTTTCATGGCCGCCGGGGGTGGGTTCGTGTTCGCCGTAGGGGATGCTGGATTTGTTCGCGTAGTAGGCGAAGAAGCGGCTGGTGCGCTCAATGGCAGGATCGATCTGCGGGTTGGTGATGCCGCATTGTTTCGCGAGCAACATGCCGAGGAAACAGGGCATGGCTGCGGAGTTGACAACGCCGTAGCCGCCGCCCATCGGGCCGTTAAGGGTGCCGTCCGGCCAGGGATCGGAATAGGTATGGCCCATGGTGCCGAAAAGGCTGCCGTTGCGTGCGATATTGACCGCGATCGCTTCGATGGTGGGCAGCACCAGAGTGTCACCGGTGACGAGATAATACTCCGACAGGACAATCAATGTGTGCCCGCGGTACCACGGCGGACGATAGGCGTTGTCCGGCGTGTCGGTCATGAGGCGGGTGAGTTCCGCGGCCGAGGGGATGAGCGCGCGGGCCTCGGATTGCACGCGGGCCATGCGTGCCGCGTTGTTCGGGTTGGCGGGATTGTTTCCCGCGAGCAAGGCAATGGTGCCGAACGAGCATAATCCGGCTGTTTCGCTGCTCATGATGTATTGCAAACCCTCTTCCAGGATCTGGGCGGACTTCGGGCAATTGTAGGGAGCGGTCGCACTGTAGGCACCCATGGTCCGCAGGGTGAGAGTCATGGTGCTGGTGGTTCCGGCACGCCAGACGAGCAACTTGAGCGTGGCAGGGTTGCGGGCCTCCGCATCGGCGATGGCGTAGGCCAGGCTCTTGCGTGCGTCGGACGAGAAATTGACCGGGTTTGCGCCCGTTCCGTCCGCACCGATAATTACGTCACCAGCCGTAAGAATTCCAGCCGCTGGCGAGCCTGCGTCCACGATCTGCACCTGGATCTGGCGGCTTTCACTGCTGTCCGCCCTGACGGTGCCGTTCGTGTGGTAAACCCATCCGCGCATGCCGGTGGGGCCGAGGTTGGTGGTTCTCGTATTGTCCGGGATCCCGCCGTTGGTCAGGTCGGGAGGGGCGGCTTTCACGGTCAGCAAGCACAGCAGAAACAGCGCCGCCATCAGTAACAGGTGGCGGCACCCTCCGGCGGGCAGGTTGTCGGAATTCATTGAATTGCAATGGGGGTTTTCATCAATGAGTCTGGTAGCGATGATCGGGTTGGGTGTCGTTGTCCCAGACCAAGGTGGCCGCTCTTGCCGACGATGATGTGAGAGCCAGCGCGGCGAACGCGGCGACGAGCGGGATGAACAGGCGGGCGGCGGAGAGCGGTTTCACGATTTTGAATGTTGAATGTTGGAAGTGATTGGGGGATAGACCCAAGACGAGAAGGCACAAGCGGGACAAATGCGGGGCCACCGGTCCACACCGGCGACCCCGCGGGTATCCCGGAGAGAAACCCATTAACTCCGGGAAAGAGGTGAAGTAACTGGTAGGGCGTGGCGGCCTCGCCGCGCCCACTTGTCCGCCCCCATGGGCGGGGCCTTGGCGCGGTGCATGGACAGTCCATGACACCTCGCCTTCTGGGGAAGTGGGACCAGCGAGGCCGCTGGTCCCTACCCTTATTTCCGCCGCCGCCTCAGCAGGCCAGCGCCTAACAACAGTCCCGCCAGCGCGCTGGTCGGCTCGGGTACCGCGGTCCAGGTGAGGGTGTTGCCGGCAGCCGAGAACGAGCCGCGGCTGGGGGTGATGGGAGTGAAGCTGCTGTTGACCAGGGAGACCGTGGTGAAGGTGTTCGCCCAGTTGGCAACGGCGGCGGTGCCATTGGTGGTGATAATATCGGTCCAATTCCTGTTCGTATTCCAGAACGTGTCGGCGAAGGTCGCATCCGCCGCCACGATCCGCAACACCGAACCACCGGCGGATCCTCCGTCCACCAGGCTCGCGCTGACCAGCTTGTCATAACTCGTGCCGGTGCTGCTGATGTCCCAGGAGAAGATCGAACCGTCGTTGAAGGTGCTGGCCCCGGCGACGGTAGCCGTCCCGGCCGCCGCGGCATCGCCGGGGGCCAGAATCGCTCCGTTGTTGACCACCAGACTCTTGCCGATGGCACCCGTCGCACCGGTGGCAAGGACGGTGCCCGTATTGCTCACCGTCACCGCCGAGTTGGCGATGGAGCCACTGACCACCAACTTGCCCGCGTTGACCGCAGTCGGCCCGGTGTAGGTATTGGTGTTGCTGAGCGTCAACGTGCCGGTATTGGTCTTGGTCAGGCTGCCCGAACCGCTGACGCCGCCCGCCACCGTGAGGGTGTTGGAACTGGTCACATCGAAGCCCGCCGCATCGGTCAGCACCACGCTGCGGTTATTCGTTCCAGCCGAGCCGTTGTAGAGACCGAAGGTAGCTGTCGCCTGCAGTGTGCCGCCCCGGAGGTTGAGTTGGGCGCCGGTTGCCTGGTCACCGAGGTTGACGTTGGCGCCGATGCTGAGCGTGCCGCCATTGACGTAGGTTTGACCGGTGTAGGTGTTGGTGCCGCTCAACGTGAGCGTGCCCGCGCCGGACTTGGTGAGCGGACCCGTGCCCTGCGTCAGGTTCGCGCTGATCGCCAGCGAGTCCGATGAGGTGTCGGTGCGGATGACCAACTCAGCATTCGAGGCCGTGGTCAGGTTACCACCACTGATGGTGCTTTGCGAACCGCCGCCAGACTTGATGATGGCTGGCACCGTGAGGTTGCCCGAAGTGGTGGTCCAACTCACCCCGCTGCCTGATAGATTCAGCGACAGCAGGGAGATGGCCGCTTGGCTGGCCGGTGTGCTAGTGAGCTTGGTGTACTTGCCACTCGCGATGGTTCCGACGGCTGACGCATTGGTATCCGAACCGTAAGCCAAGGCGCGCACATAGGTGTTGAGACCAGCCATGGCCGCGAAATCCGAACCGTTGAAATACACGCCCTTGTCGATGAATCCGGCGGCTTGGGTGAGTTTGATGCTGTTGTCCGTGCCGTTGGTGCCGGTCGTGGAAACGATATTGCCGGTGTCACCTGCCGCGCGAGCCGTTAGCGAACCAAAGGTGGTGCTCAGGGTGCCGGCTCCCGATTTGGTCGATGTGAGAGTCACATCAGGACCGGCCAAGGTCAAAGGACCCAGCGACTGGGTGATATTGCCCGTACCACTCAGAACCTCCAAGGTACCGTCGCTGACCGTGGTCGTGCCGGTGTAGGTGTTGGTGCCGGTGAGTTGAAGGGTGTTGATGCCGAGTTTGCGGATCCCAAGGGTGGTGCCCATGTTGGCAATGTTGCCGGCGTAGGTTTGGGTGATCGAGGCATTGCTGGTGTCGAAACCGACCGTGGCGGTCCCGGCATAGGTCACCGTGCCGCCGGCCTGGCCGCCGAGACCACCGAGCAGGCCGCCGATGGTGCCGTTGCCGCTGGTGCCCGTCGTCCATTCTCCCGTTCCGCCGACATTGACCGCCAGCGTGGTGCCCGTGGCCGCGGCCACGACACCCGCAGTGGGCATTGCCACGAGTTTGGCAAACTGCAACATGCCGGTGGTGAGGGTGGTGCCGCCGGTGTAGGTGTTGGCTCCGCCGAGGATCCAGGTACCGGCACCGGTCTTGGTCAGACTGATCACCGAGGTCGAACCGTCCGCGATTTTCCCGGCGAACAGATTGTTTCCGGTATTGCTCCCTTGAAGCTGGAGGGTCCGGTTGATGCCGGAAGCCATGGAAACCAGCAGATCGGTGTTGACGGTGAACGTTCCGGTCCCCGAGCTGTCCAAGGTTGCGGGACCATTGTTGGCGGCCCCGAACAAGGCGATCTGCCGGTTGTTGAGCGTGAGGTTGGTGCTGCCGGTGTATTGGAATACGCCGTTAGCGGCCTGCATGAACTGGATGTTTCCGGCACCGGCGGAATCCGCCAGACTGGCAAACTTCAGGTTTAGGGTGTTACCCCCACCGTCTTTTCCAATTGTTACCGAGCCGGTGAAGGTGTTGTTGGCATTGTTCAGGATGAAGGTCTGGGTAAGATTGCCTGTTTGCTGGAAAGCGATGCCGCCAGTGCCGCTGATCGCGCCGTTGAACGTGATTTTGCTATCGTTGCCGCCACTTGTGAAAAGACTCATGATCGCGCCATTGTTCAGCACAATCGGACGCGCGTTCGTCGACAACGTGCCAGAGCCGCCCACTTGGGCCTGATAAGTTGCAGAACCGTTGAATGTGATGGTGGTTCCGGCCGCGCCGAATGCGGTTTCGTTGGCGCTGCTTGGATGGCTAACATAGATTTCGCCGGAATTGATCACCGTGCCGCCACTGTAGTTATTGGCACCCCCGAGCCAGATTCCGCTGCCAGTCTTGCCAGACAACACCAGGGTCAAGACACCGCTGCCATTGTCGGTGATCGGTGCATTGATCGTCACCGCACCACTGCCGGCAGTCACGTAGAGATTGCCGGATGTGTTGGTGGGCAGCGTCAATGCCCCCGTGCCGCTGGCGCCAATGGCCAAGGTGCTGCTGGCACCATTGAGGATGCCGTAGGTGCCGAGGTTATTGCCGGAGGAAAGCGTGATGCCGCCGCCGATATTGCCGCTCACACCGCCTGTAATCGTGATGGGAGAGCCGCTCGAGGTTGCCGCAAGCTGAAATGTGGCTCCACTGGCATTCACCACGTAATAAACAGTGCCGGCGACCAATGGGGCTGGAGCGGTTCCACCGATTTGCACCACATCACCATTCTGGAAGGATGATCCGGTAACGGTAATCACACTGGACGAAATAGAAGTGAGGTTCGCGGTAGAAGAATTGTTCCGCACAGAGTTGATGTAGCGGGTAGCAGTGAGCCTGCCGTTGACCGCCGAACCGGCAGCATTGGCCAGAGTATTGTTCAAGGTGCCGGTTCCTGCCGTGTTGTCCGTGGACCAACCGGTCTGAGCGGTTGCCGCGATGGCGGCGGAGACGACCTGTGCCGAGCCGTTGTAATTGGCGTAGTCTGTCTGGACAGTGGCGGCGGTGCCGATGGTCGCCCACGGCCCGATAATTGAACCGGCACTCGTCGCGCTGGCTCCCGTTACGACGAACTGATTTAACGTGGTCTGCGATCCTCCAGACGAGAAGGTCACCGCCGCGGTGCCGCTCTGGGTCAGGTTGCCGCTGCCACTGGCACCAATGGTCAGTATCTGACTACCGGCCGTTTTGTTGAGGGACTCAACGAGGTTAAGCTGACCGGACGTCAGGGTTATGGCACCGATGGTTTCGGCAAAAGCTTTGGCGCTCGCAGCCGTCGTGGTGGTGTAGGTAATGGTGCCGCCGTTGGCCGTGATAGCGGCGCTATTGTTTACGCGATCCAAGGCATTTTCTGCAACAGAATCCGCCGACGTCAAAGTGATGCCGCCGCCGTTGAGCGTTAGCCCGGTGGTGTTGAGCAAGCCCTGGTTCAACCCGGAGAGCGACAGGGTGGCGCCGGAATTGACCGTTGTGGTGCCGGACCAGCCGCCGGTGGAAGTGCCGTTGAGCGTCAGCGTGCTGTTGAGCCCCGACGAACCGACGAGCGTCGGAATATCGGCCGTCGCCAGGGTCAAGTTATTCCCGGAGCCGGCCACCGTGCCGGCGATGGTGGCGGCGGCGATACCATAGAGGGTGACGGTATTGTTGGCCGCGCCGAAGGTCAGGGTGGATGAACTGTTGGCGATGGTGTAAGCGGTGGTGTCAAACCAAAGCCCGCCAACGGTGACGCCGGTGCCCAGCGTCACCGTCCCCGCCGTGGATCCAAAGCGGGCGGTGTCGTTGTTGGCATTGGTCCATGCGGAAGGGAATGACGCGGTCGTGCCACCCCAGCGTGAAGAAGAGGTATCCCAAGTGCCGGCACCGCCTTGGGTCGTGCCGTTGGCGGACCAATACTGCGTGCTGGCAGCTTGCGCCGATCCGGTGGCGAGGATGATAGATGTCAAGGCGAGGGTGATGGTGAGGAGGCGAGGTTTCATCGGAGGAAGCAGGGGCAGGTTTTCAGTTTTCAGCGAGGAAGTGGCAGAGGCGGATTGAGGGATATTGGGAGTGGCGGCCTCCTTTGCGGGGAGGCCGCCCGTTGGATTGAGACCGTGGTTACGGAGTCTTCACCACCTTGAGGCGGGCGAAGTTCTTAACCGGGGTGCTTAGGGTGAAGGTGTAGCTGATCGACGTGGGGGTTTCCGTCACACCGCTGCCCGGAGTGCTCCAGCCGACCAGGTCCGTAGAGGTTTCGATGCCGTAGGTGAGATCACTTCCAAACGGCATGCCGCGCTTGGTGAAGGTGATGGCGTTGCCGCTGAGCACGCCGCGTTCACCGCCGTTGACCAAGGCGTATTCGACGAGGTTTTTCACGCCGTCGTTGTCCGAATCTCCGCTGGGACCGCCAGTCACGCCGTTGAGGGTGGCCCAGGACAGGTAGTTGTCCGTGACGGTGAGAATCAGCTGATTGCCCGAGATGGAGAGGATGGCGTTCCAACCTTGCGGCATGACGATGCTTGGGAGAACAGTGGAAACGATGTTGTTGCCACCGCTGACGAGCGTGTAGGTGCCCGGTGCCGCACCACCGGCGGTGGTGATGGTGATGGAGGTGGAGCCCGTGAAGGTAAGCGCTTTCCCGCTGGCGAGATCCAGCCTGTCATGGCTGGCAGCGGGAGTGCTGAGGTCGAAGGTCAATCCGCCGCCGGTGCTGACGGTCAGGTTTCCGGCAAGCGTGCCATGGCCTCCGAGTTTCGCTCCCGTGGCAACGGTGATCGTGCCGGCCGCAGCGCTGTTAGTGCCTTCGATGAGGAGGGTTCCCTCGTTCACGTTGGTCGTGCCGGTATAGGTGTTGGCGTTCGAGAGGACCAGCGTGCCGAATCCGACTTTCGTCAGGCTGCCGCCCGTGCCGGAGAGGATTCCGCTCAGGATGCCGTCGATGGCGGCGGCACCGTTGTCCACGCGGATGGTGCGGGTGGCGTTGCCGAGGTCGAGTGGGTTTTGGAAATCGACCGTATGGGTGGCGGTCTGGTTGCCTAGGATGAGAGTCTGCGCGTTGAGGCCGGTGCCCGCGGTGGCCCACGTGATGGCGGCAGACGCTCCGCCGAGATTCACCGCGCGATTCGCACCGTAGGCGGCCCATCCGCCCGCACCGGTGAAGGTGACCGCGCCGACAGTTCCAGCTACGGCCAGCGGGCGGGCAAAGTCCCCCGCGCCCAGGCCGATCACGCCGCCATTGAAGGTCACTGCTCCGAGGCCGCCGGTGCTGCCGTTGCCGCCGGCGAGCGCGTTTGCATTGGCCAGAACCAGACTGCCGCCGCTCACGGTTGTGACCCCGGTGAAGAGGTTGGCCGCCGAAAGCGTCCAGGTGCCGGTGCCGGATTTGGTCAGGGTGAGCGGAGCGGCGGTCTGGACGTTGGGAATCACGCCCGCGAACTCGCCTTGTCCGCTGGTGGAACCTTGAAGGACGAAATTTTTGGGTCCCCGAGGTTCCGTCGCTGTAATGTTGCTGACGAATTTCAAGAATCCGGTGCCGGATTGATCGATCCGGCAGGTGCTGTTATTCGCACCGCCGATGTTGAGCACGCGGTCGGTGGTTTCGCCGGTGCCGATGTAGGTCAGGTTGCCTCCTTGATAGGTGGTGCCCGGGTGAGAGTTGGCGTTATAGCCGCCGGCTCCCAGCCAGATGGTGCCGTTGGCGACGGTGGTCGGCGCGCCGAGGCTGCTGTTGTTAGAATGGACGGTGCCGAGCGAGGCGTTGGTGGCAATGCTGTTGAAGGATGAAACACGCAGCGTTCCGTTGTTTTCGATCATGGTGAGGCCGCTGTAGGTATTGGCAGATGTGGGTTCCAACGCAGTGGTGCTGCTGCCAAAGAACTTGAAGTTCACCGCGCCGCCGCCGGTGCCGATGGAATCGGTGAGAATGGCAGGAAGCGTGATAGTGCCTGACGCCGCATTTCGTGAGTCCACGCACATGAACGATCCGGGCTTCATGCCGTTGTTGTTCACGTTCGTCGTCAGGTTGGCGAACATGGTGCCCGCCTGGGCCGGGGTGAACTCGCCGGCTCCGCCCACGTTGAGGCTGAATACGGCGTTGTTGGCGACGGTGATGTTGGCAGGC
>Ga0118677_10012318_pt1 | contig 12582 bp, 9 predicted proteins | sample AliMusrvi5mmetaG_FD_86154 | JGI IMG/M metagenome (GOLD analysis project Ga0118677, IMG submission 86154)
GGATAAGGAGCCGCAGTTTGCGTCCCTAACCCCTAAAATCCGCCACTAACGTGACAGACCAGACGATTACCTCAGTATCCCGGGAACACCGGAAATTCAGGCCCTCGGCCGAGTTCAAAGCCCAAGCCAATCTTGGGAGCGAAGCTGCCTATAAGAAGCTCTATGCCGAGTCTGTCAACTCCCCAGAAAAGTTCTGGGCTCGTCAGGCCAACGAGCAGCTGGTCTGGCGCAAACCGTTCAAGAAGGTCCTGGACTGGAATGTCCCTCACGCCAAATGGTTTGTGGGTGGCAAGTTAAACATCTCCGAAAACTGCCTCGATCGCCATCTCGGCACGTATCGGGAAAACAAGGCGGCGCTGATTTTCGAGGGCGAGCCGGGCGATGTCCGGACAATCACCTATAAGCAGCTGCATTTCCACGTCTGCCGGCTTGCCCACATTTTCGAGAACATGGGCATCGGCGCCGGCGACCGCGTGGCGATTTACCTGCCGATGATTCCCGAGGCGGTGATCTCGATGCTGGCGTGCGCCCGCGTCGGCGCCGTGCACACCGTGATCTTCGGCGGCTTCAGCGCCGAGGCGATCAAGGACCGCGTCAACGACTGCAAGGCCAAGCTGATCATCACCGCCGACGGCGGCTGGCGGCGTGGCAAGGTCATCGAGCTCAAGGCCAACGTCGACAAGGCCGTGGAGGGCACGCCGACCGTGCAGACCGTCATCGTCGTGAAGCGCTGCGGCAATCCCATCACGATGGTCGAGGGCCGCGACGTCTGGTGGCGCGAGGCCTGGGAGGGCGCGCCGAACACGCACCACGCGAAGGCGTTCGATTCCGAGCACCCGCTCTTCATCCTCTACACCAGTGGCTCCACCGGCAAACCCAAGGGCGTGCTGCACACGAGCGCGGGCTACCTGCTCGGCACCAAGCTCAGCGCCCAGTACGTCTTCGACCTGAAGGAGAACGACCGCTACTTCTGCTCGGCCGACATCGGCTGGATCACCGGCCACAGCTACGTCGTCTACGGCCTGATGGCCAACGGCGCCACGATCTTCATGTACGAGGGCGCCCCGAACCAGCCCGAGCCCGACCGGTTCTGGCAGATGATCGACCGGCACGGCCTGACCATCCTCTACACTGCGCCCACCGCCATCCGCGCGTTCATGCGCTGGGGCGACAACTACGTTCTGCGCCACCATCTCACGTCGCTGCGCCTGCTGGGCTCGGTCGGCGAGCCCATCAACCCCGAGGCGTGGATGTGGTACTACACCATGATCGGCAAGCGCCGCTGCCCGATTGTGGACACGTGGTGGCAGACCGAGACCGGCGCCATCATGATCACGCCCATGCCCGGCATCACCTCGCTCAAGCCCGGCTCGGGCTGCTGGCCTTTCTTCGGCGTCGTCCCGAAGGTCGTGGACGATAAGGGCAAGGAGGTCCCGCGCAACACCGGCGGCAAGCTCGTCATCACCAAGCCGTGGCCCTCCATGCTGCGCACGCTCTGGGGCGACGACGACCGCTACCACAAGGCCTACTGGAGCGAGTTTCCCGGGATTTACTTCACGGGCGACGGCGCGCGCCAGGACAAGGACGGCTACTTCTGGATCGTCGGCCGCATTGACGACGTGCTCAACGTCTCCGGCCACCGCATCGGCACGGCGGAGATCGAGAGCGCCCTGGTGTCGCATCCGGCCGTGGCCGAGGCCGCGGCCGTCGGCCGCCCCGACGAGCTCAAGGGCCAGTCGCTCGTCGTCTTCGTCACGCTCAAGTCCGGCCACCTGCCGAACGACGGGCTGAAGGAGGAGCTGCGCAACCACGTGGGCAAGGAGATCGGTTCGCTCGCCAAGCCCGACCACATCCGCTTTGCCGCGGGACTGCCCAAGACCCGCAGCGGAAAAATCATGCGCCGCATCCTGAAGGAAATCGCCGCCGGCGGCGCCGTGAAGGGCGACACCACCACGCTCGAGGACTTCAGCGTCGTCGCGAGCCTGCAGCAGGAAGAGTGAGCGGAATTATCGCGGTCTCTTGCAAGCAGTAGTAACTTACTGTTTGCAAGGGTATTGCGCACTTTTCTAATTGCGCAATCAGCTTCGGTTCGCTGACTGGGCGCCATGTTGTGCGTCCCAGTTAAGCTTGATGCAGCCTGCGTTCGCCGGGCGGCGTTCACGCTGCTCTAACTGCTGGCGGTCATGGCGATCATGGGCCTGCTCATGATGCTGGGCCTGGGTGCGATGCAGGGCGCCCGGAGTCAGGCGGCGGTGGAGCGGACGAGGACGGAGCTCGCGGCCATCAGCCTCATGCTGGAGCAGTATCGCCGCGACAACGGCGATTATCCCCAGGCGGTCGGCACGCCACAGGAATTGTACCAGGCCTTGAGCGGACACATGGGTCCCGAGGGTGCGGCCATGAACGGGCGCAGTTGCGTGGGTTCCGCGCGAATCGTGCTGCGCGACGAGGCGCATCCGGCAGCCGTCGGTAACAGCTTCGTCGATCCGTGGGGGCGCGAATACCAGTACGCCTACTTTGCGCGCACGAGGGGACCGTCCGCGGCGGAGCGTGGGTTCGTGCTCTTTTCGTACGGCGCCCGCAGCAAATCCGAACTCCTGCCGAGCGTGGACACGGTGGTGCCGGAGCGCACGGGTGCGCGCGGAGGCGTGGTTTCCACGGCGCCGAATGCCGCGGCCAATCTCTATGCGAATCGCTGAGCATGCGACGCGCGGCCTTCACGCTTCTCGAGCTGCTGACGGTGATCGCCATCATCGGATTGCTGGCCGGCATTCTGATTCCAACCACGGCCGCGGCGCGCATCACCGCGCAGCGGGCCCGCACCAAGGTGCGCTTCGGCCAATGGGCCGCGGCCATGGAGTTGTTCCGGCAGGAGTACGGCTATTTTCCCGCGGTGGATGCCGGCACCGGAAAACTGGACGCCGCGCGATTCGCGGGTGCGGTGACCGGAAGGACAGTGGACGGATCAGCGCCGGCCCCGAGCGAGGCCTTGGGAGGAAATTACCGTCAGGCTGTGTTCTACGCGATCGGGGAGGAGGAGATGAACGCCGCCAAGGACGCACTGGTGGATGCCTTCGGAAACACCGACATCGGGGTGCTCTATGATCACGATGGGGACGGAAGGATCACCGAAACGGATGGACCGGCCCGGCCGGTGCGCGCGGACGGGGGCGAGCCTTTGTCGCCAATATCCGATGCGCTCGACCTGCACGTCGGGATCAATGCGGGGGTCATCTTTTACTCAGCCGGACGTGGTTCTCAGCCTGAGGACCTGGTGCTGAGCTGGAGATGAAAACACATCCGTTCACTCACGCCTTCACCCTGATCGAACTCCTGGTGGTGTTAGCGCTGATCGCCGTGTTGGCCGTCGCCGGCGGCTCGTCGCTTCGATCGGGTCCGACCACGGCGATGCTGCGGTCCGGTCAATCGCTGGTCGCCGCCATGCTGGCAGCCGGACGCGGATACGCCGCCCTGCATGCCACGCGGGTGGTGTTGCTCGTCGATGCTGAACCGACCAGCGAAGGATTTCTGCGCCGACTGCGTTTGGCTGCGGAAGACGCGCCGGATTCCGAGTTTTGGCAGCCACTGGACAGTGGCGTCCTGTTGCCTTCGGGCGTGTTCGTGGTTCCGGGCACGGCCAGTGTCCAAGGCGTGAGCCTGCGAAACGACGGTGCGCCCTGGCCGGCGGCGTGGGTGTCAACGCTGGTGCTGGCCGAGCCCGAGAGTCTGGTGGCGGAGGACTCTGGACCGCGCGCATGGCTTCGCCTGCAGCACCCGCTGGGACCAACCGACACGCCGGTGGCGGGAAGCGACGATCGAGTGGTGCTGGCCGCGGGACGGCGAACGCCGGCTGGGGTTGAACTCAAACTCCCGATGTCCGCGCATGGCATCGTACTGAGCGACTATGGACTCGCCCTGCCGGTCGATCGGTTCGCGGGCCTTGGATTCTGATCGGCAGTCGGACGCATGAGAGGCTCAAATTTCAGGCGGAGGCAGGGGTGTTGGCGGAGAGGCTTTACCCTCGTCGAGGTGTTGCTCGCGATCGGGATCCTCGCGCTGGCCTCGACCAGCCTGATCATGCTCATGGTCGCGGGGAACCGACTGGCGTCCGACGCGATGTCACGCACGCGAGCCGTGCATCTGGCCGAACCGATCGAAGTGGAACTGCAACGCCTACTGCGCACGGCCCCAGGAAGCGATCCCTGGGAGAGACTGGCCTCGCTTGCGGCCCGGATGCCCTCGGAAGCAGGGCCGGCGCCACTGCGGTTCATCGGTGATGCGGACGGCCTCAGAGTCGTGTGCGAGGAAGATGCCGATGACTGCGCGCTGGGCATCGCGCCCGACGAGCGATTTTTTCTCGCAGAGGTGCGGGCGAATCCGCCGCTGTCAGGTGCGGCCCTCGAGGCGGGTTGCCTGGTGGCGACGGCCTGGGTTTGGTGGCCTTACCCTCACGGGAAGACATCGGGCGCAGTCACGGTCGATCCTTCGCAGATGTCATTCGTGGTGCTCACCCTAGCCGTAAATCCATGAGGGCAACGCGAGCACCAAAGTCAGGTGACGCGCTGCCCGCGGGGTTCACTTTACTCGAACTGCTGGTCGCAGTTGCGATCAGCGTGGTGATCATGGCGGCGTTGGCGTTCATGCTGGCGCGCATAATGACGGGGTGGGAGCGGACGCAGGGACGCCTAGCCGCGGAAGCGGAGGCACTCCATGTGCTGGAATTGCTGACCCTCGACCTGCAGGGGGCACGGGGACCTGACGGACCTGGCATCTGGCTGGCGGCCACGGTCCAGGGCGGAGGCGGTGCCAGTGGTGCCTGGGTCGGTGGGGCCAAGCAGGAGGAGTCTTCGGTGCGACTGGATGCAGAGCCGTTCCGCACCGCCCGATTTGGCCGGGCGGGAATGTGGCTGCGCTGTATCACAACACGGCGCGGCGGCGATGCGCGCTCCGCTGAACCCACGGCGCCAGCGGCGGTGGCTTACCAGCTCATTCGACGAGCACCCACGGCCGGCAGCACGCAAGGTCGCTACCTGCTGTATCGGTCCGAGGCGACGGCGTCGGCGACGTTTGCCGGCGGTTATGACCTATCCGCGGCCGCCTACACGACTGCCTCGGTGGCAGCGGGGTCGGCGGGCAGTCTCGTGTCGCCGCCGCTGCGCGCCCTGCTGGCGGAGGAGGTCGTGGATTTTGGCGTGCGGTTTAGTCGCGACGCGCAGTTTCCAGGTGCGGATGGGACCTCATTGATCCGACTGTTTCCCAAGGCGGGAGGGACACTCGAGTATGCAGTGGGCGGAGATGAGGGAGTGACGGCCGGGCATGCGCCCCGGCTTTTCGTCGCGGATGTTCTGCTGCGCATCCTCTCTCCCGAGGGCGCGCGCCGGATCGCGGCGCTGGAATCGGGGCAACTCACGGGGGACTGGTGGCAGATCGCGGAATCGGAGTCGTATGTCTTCACGCGCCGCATCCTGCTGCCGCTGGGCGGACGGTAACGCATGCCTGAAGTTCAACGAGTGTCTGCAGCGGTCGGAGGGGCGTCGCGCACAAGCGGATTCGTGCTCGTTGTGACGCTGGTCGTCGTGGCATCGCTTGGCGTGTTGCTGGGGGCGCTGACGGTGTATGCGCGGATTGAAACCGCCGTGGCGGATCAGACGGTGGCTCGCGCCCAGGCGCGGCAAAATGCCCGCGTCGCCCTGGCCCTCGCGCTCGGCCGGCTGCAGGAAACGGCGGGACCCGACACGCGCGTCACCACGTCGGCAGAAGCATGGACGGGAACGACTGCGACGCAGCGCTACACGGGCGTGTGGGATAGCGCGGAGTCTGGAATCACTCCGCTGACCTGGCTGGTGAGTGGTGCGCAGACCGGAGCCATGGAGGAGTTGGATCTGCGGAATCGAACGACCATTGAACTGGTCGGTGCCAACTCCACGTCGGCCTCGGGTGGGACGCTGGCGCCGTTGCAGCCAATTGAGGCAGCCTGGCCGTTGGGCAGCGCAGAACGCAGGACGATTGGGCGCTTGGCTTGGTGGGTGGGTGACGAGGGCGTAAAGGCTTCGGTGGCGCTTAGCGGGGACATCTCCGGGGTCACGTATGCTCCCTTTGACTCGGACGAGGCGCGACGCCGCGTGCGTCAGCAGCTCGCGCTGGGTGCGGGTCCCTCCGATGCGGCTGGCAATCTCGTGTTTGAACCCCGCACTCTGGAAAATCAGCCGCTGCTGTCCAAGGTCTGGATGCTCGAGCAACTGGCGTGGATGAAAAGCGCAGCGGGCGCGGTTCCCGCGGGCCGCGAGCCGGTGCGCGCGAGTTTCGACAGTTGGACCGTCAATCACCGGGCAGTCCTCGCGGATCCGCGACGCGGTGGCCTGCGCCGGGATCTGTCCCTGAAGCCGGAGTGCCTGGGCGACAGCTTTGCGGCCTGGGCGCAGTACTCCACCTATGCCCAGCCGATGGGTGCCACGGGCGCTTCACTGCGTCACCGCTGCCTCATGACGCCGCCCCGAACATCGGCGGGGGTGACACATGGAATCACACCCGTGCTCTCGTACCTGCTGCTCACGTTCAATGTTCGCACCGATCAATCCGTGAGCGGAAGCACGCGTCCGCTGGAGGTGAGGGCGCGCTGGCTCGTGTCGCTGTGGAATCCCTTCACCAGCGCACTGGTGCCCGAGGATCTCCAACTCGAGGTGGAGAATCTCCCGTCCGTGCAGGTGATTGATGACACGGGAGGCACGGGCTCGGCGGTGGTGGCGCTCGATGCGCTTTACGGGTCGCCGCTGCGCATCAGCCTGCCCTGGGTGGCGGACGTCCGACCCGACCGTCAAACCTGGCTTCCGGGCCGCGTGCATACCTGGGCATCCGGTGAGGATCTGAACAAGCAGGGGTCGCCTCCAGCCGCGGGGTTTGGCAGTGTGTTCTACACCCGGACACTGAGTTCGGCCGCCGGACAGGGTGTGCAACGGGCGATGCCGGGCACGGCGCTGGCCAATTCAGCCATGGCTCATCTGGCTGGAAATTCGACGCAGCTTCAACTGCGCCTGTACCGAGTCGGGTCCACGGCGGGCCGGGAATTACTCCGCACTTTTCTAAGCCCGACGTTCTCCGCATTTGTGACCACGCCCGCACCCATCAGCGCGGCCACCTATCAGGTAACCTACCTCTTTCATCTCGCCGAAAGCACCGACACGCCGGGAGCGCCGGACATCTGGCTTGGCACTCTGGGACAGGATCCGCGTGAAAGCACCGTGCCATCCACTGCCTACTCGCCGGGTGCGAATGGACCCAGGCCGGAGCTGTATCCCAACTACACGGCGATCGCTTTTCCCGATCGCCTGCTGGATCGAGCGCTGCCGGCCAGCGCGTCGAGTTCCACGGGACAGTCGTACAACGAGGATACGCCCGTCTTCGAGCTGCCACGCCAGCCGATGCTTTCCGTCGGTGCCCTGCAGCACCTGCCCGTGGCTGGCGCCCGGCCATTTGCCATCGGGAATTCCTGGGGCGCTGCCGACCACTGGAACGCCTGCTTCGACCGATATTTCTTTTCCGGACTCACGCCAGAGGTGAGCACCGCGATGGGTGCGTCGGAAACGCGGATGCCCAATCCATTCCTGCGCCTGGTGGATTCTGCCACGCGCGTGGATGAACTTCTGGCCGAAGCCGCGACCGGCTATTCCTCCATGTTTCTGCTGCAGGCCGGGGCCTTCAACATGAACTCCACCAACGAGACTGCGTGGTTGTCAGTCCTTCGCAGCGGCCGCATGGATCCGGACGCGGGATTCACCTACCTGAACGCCTCGGCATCGACCGGCACGGCGGACGACATTGCCGTCGTGGCACCGATGATGTCCGCCACGGCATTCTATCGATTCCCGATGTCCGCCCAAGAAACGTACAAGGCCGACGCTGGTTATGCGGCCAGCACAACCGTGCCCCCGGTGGCGCCGAATGCACCGGCGGCCGCCAACACTCACCTGTATCGCCGCGGCGTCCGGAGCCTCACTGCCGCGCAGACCCTCACTCTGGCCCAGGCGGTGGCTCGACTGGTGAGAGAGCGACTGGTGAGTGTGGGACCGTTTCGGAGCGTCGAGGAATTTCTCGCCCCGGTGGCCGAGTTTGGAGGACACAACCTGCTCGAGCAGGCAATTGCCCTGACCAACCTTAATGATCCGGCCGTCGTGCCAGAATTCTGCTCACAGTGGCTGACCTCCGGTGATGTCATGTCCGGTCTGGCACCGGTGCTAGCGGCGCGATCGGATACCTTTCGGGTCCGCGTGTACGGTGAGGTGCTGAACCCGGCCACGGGAGAGACGACGGGACGTGCGTGGGCCGAGGCGATGGTGCAACGATTTCCGGGTTACTTGGATGACCGCCAGGAAGCCGCGTCGCTCCCGGCGGAATTGAACTCGACCAACCGGCGATTCGGCCGCCGCTTCCGCATGGTTTCCTTTCGCTGGCTGCAAAATTCGGACCTATGAAACTCTGCCACGTCCTGCTCTTGCTGCTTCCCTCCTGTGGACTGCGGCGAATCCCCCCATTGTGTTCACCGTATTCTCGCCGGAGCCACTGACGGGATTGAGTTATCGGCCGCGGCCGGATCGCGCGCCCGAGCCGCTCGTGTTTTATCCCACGGCGCGATCGCCCGATTATGCTTACGCCGGACCCAGTCGACTGGAGTTGTTGGTAGGACAGGATGCCAAGCACGCGGGCGAGGTTGTGCTGCCGAAGGGAGTTCATCGTCTGCTGCTCATTGTTACTCCGCGACCCGGGTTGCACGGCGCGCGGCGGCTTCACGTGACCTGGGTCAGCGATGGATCCGCAAGTCATCCAGCAGGGACTCTGCGGCTGATCAACGACAGCGGGATTCGACTGACCGGCTTGCTCGGGCAGCGCTCTGTTTCAATGGAGAGCGGCGCGGACCGATTGATCCCGGCGGAAAGCGGCACGGACATTAACCTCCGCGCTCAGGTGAAGGGACGGAGTTATCAGGCGTGCTCCCTCGCAACACGCGTCCCGCCGGCGGAACGAGCGCTGCTGCTGCTGCTGCCGCCCTACCAGCGTGGAGCGGTGGAGGTGCAGTGGCGGTTGCTGGTTGATAAAGTGAGTCCGGAAAAGTCCATACGGTGACTACCTAGCATGGTTCGTTTCTTGCTGACGAACAGGCATTCCCCCAACACTCAATGTTCTCCGTCGGATGAAAATCGTGATTGTCGAGGACCACCTGATGTTCCGCGAGGTATTGCGGAAGGTCTGCGTGCGCGAGTTGCGCCATACCATCGTGGGTGAGGCTGCGGATGGAAGGTCCGCCGTGGAACTGGTGATCAAAACGTTTCCCGACCTGGTGCTGCTGGACCTGCATCTGCCGAATCTGGATGGCTTCGGCGTGGTTGAGGCGCTGAAGCGCGCGGTGCCGCTGGTGCGCGTGCTCGTGCTTTCCTCCCACTGCGATGACTACACCGTCTTTCGCGCGGAGCGGGCGCATGTCCACGGCTTCGTGGACAAGAACACCAACACGATCCCGATCCTCAAGGCCGCCATCACCGCGGTCGGGCAGGGCAAGACGTATTTCTCGGAGACATTCCAACGCATCAAGTCGCAGCGCCACGATAATCCCGGGTCCTTCGACAAACTGCTGACCGACCGTGAGCGGGAGGTGCTGGCGCTGATTGGCGAGCCGCTCACCGACGGGGAAATTGCAGGACGATTCGGGATCGCGCCGGAGACGGTGGAAAAGCACCGCTTCAACATCCTCCGGAAACTCGGCCTGCAGACGACCGCCGAGCTCGGGCGCTATGCCCGGGACCACGGCTTCACGCTGTCTGCGCCGCCGGGCGGTGCCGGCGCATTGCTGCCGTGACGGCCTGCACCTCGCGGTGCACGCGCTGTTCCATCTCGCCGAAGGCAAAGGCGTCGTGGGCCCGCGCCGCGCGCTCGAGCGCAACGGCGGCCTCCTCCAGCGCCGCGCTGCCCACCAGCTTGGCCTGCGAGAGCACGTAATGCGCGGCATCGCCCAGCGTCGCGTAATCACGCGAACGCGAGGCCTGGGCCAGCCGGGCCTCACCTTCCGCCAGCGCCACCAGGAAGCGCTCGATCTGGTCGCCCAGCCCCTGCTCGGTGCCATCGGAAATATAATCCAGCAATGACAGGTCGACCAGGGCGGCCGCCTTGGGCGCCACGTGCATCGTGGCGGTGGTTAGCAGGCGGCGGCCCGCCGCGATGAGAATCTTGCGGAGCTTTGCCGGCGTGAGCGGCTTGCCGACAAACGCGTCCATGCCCGCCTGCAGGCAGAGCGCCCGGTCCTCGGGCGTGCAATACGCCGTCACGGCGAGGACGACGGCCCGCGGGCCGTCCTCCTCCAGGGTGCGCATCTGCCGCGACACCTCGCAGCCGTCCATGTCGGGCAGGTTGCGGTCGAGCAGCACGAGGTTGTAGCGCTTCGCGGCGAAAAGCTGCAGCGCCTCCGCGCCGGTGCGGGCGCGCTCGCAGGTGAGGCCGAGCTTGGCCAGCACCGCCGTTGCGGCCCAGGCGTTGTAATCGGCATCCTCGACCACGAGGACGGACGTGTCCGGCAGCACGCCGTCGGCGACCGGCGCCGGGGCGGAGGCCGCGGCCAGCGGCAGGCGCAGGTGGAAACGCGCCCCCTGGCCGGGCCGGCTCGCGACGCCCACGGATCCGCCCATGAGGTCGGCCAGCGCACGGCAGGCCGCGAGGCCGAGGCCGGAGCCCTTGACGGTGCTCTCGCGCGCATCGGCCAGGCGGTGAAACTTGGTGAACAGCGTGGATTGCTCCGCGGCGCTGATGCCCGCGCCCTCATCCGTGACCGCGAACTCGACTTCACCCGGGGCATCGGCGGGCTCCACGGCGGAGAGGCGGATCCGGCCGCCGGCGTATTTCAGCGCGTTGCTGACATAGTTGACGAGGATCTGCTGGATCCGGCCGGCGTCGCCGAGGAGCGTGCCCGGCAGCTGGGGATCCGCCTCCACGAGCAGGGTCGCGCCGCGCCGGACGGCGTCGGCCTGCAGCGTGGTGGCCACGGAGCGGAGCAGCTCGGCGGGTGAGAACGGCCCCGGCCGCAGCTCGACGCGGCCCGCCTCGATGCTGGCGAAATCCAGGACGTCGTCCACGAGCGTGGACAGGTAGCCGGTGCACTCACGCAGGGTCGAGACGAGCTCACGCTGGCGATCATCGAGCGGGGTTTCCTCCAGCGCGAGGGCGAGCCCGACAATGCCGTTAAGCGGATTGCGGATGTCGTGGCTCATGTTGGCGACGAACTGGGTCTTGGCCGCGCTGGCCAGCGCGAGCTGCTCGGTGCGCTGGCTGACACGGTCCTCGAGCTCGGCGTTGCGCCGCTGCAGGGTCCGCACGCGCAGGCGGTAGCTGCCGTAGCCCAGCGGGGCGAGGGCGAGGAGCGCGCCGAGGATCACCGGTGGAGTGCGCCACCAGGGTGGCAGGATCTCGAACTTGCTGCTCGTGACCTCGCTGGCCACACCGGTCGCGGAGACCGCGCGAACCTGGAACGTGTAGGTGCCGTCGCGCAGCGCCGTCAGCTCGCGGCGGGAATTGGCCTCCGCCGGAATCCAGCCGTCATCGATGCCCACGACGCGTGTCTCCAGCCGCAGCGAGGGCCGCAGCGCATACTCGGGCGCGGCGAACTCGAAGACGAGCCCGCGGGTGGAGTAAGGCAAGGTCGGTGAAATCTCCTGCAGCCTTTGCTGGTCGGCACTCCGCACCAGCGCGCGCAGCACCGGGGCGCGAGGCTGTGGGGCGAGCAGGCCGGTCGAGACGTCATTGCGCAGGAGGCCATTCACGCCGCCGATCCAGAGGACGCGGTCGCGGCCCGCCGTGACCTGGGGCACGATGCAGCTCAAGGCGCCGAGCCCCTCCAGTCCCTCGACATAGTGTGATTGGGCGACGGCGCGGGCCTCCGTCAGCGTGATGCGGGCGACCGCGGCGCCGGATCGGTCGGTGGGCGAAAAGGCGACCCACATGGCGCCATCCGGGTCCACGCTCGAGGCCGCCGCGAGCAAGCGCTGCGGATAATTCTCGATCGGGACGAGTGACTGTGAGCCCCGCGGCAGGATCCAGCCTCCGGCCGAGCCAAGGAGCACCATGGTGCCGTCGGGCGCCGCGACGACCTGGCCGGATCCCTGGGCGTCCACCACGGCATCAGCCAACGGTGAGCGACGCGCCTCCACGGGGCCGGACGCATCGGGTCGGGCCACCAGGATTCCCCGCGACGTGGTGCCAAGCCACAGGTTGCCATCGGCGCCCTCGGCGATGGACGTCGCGATGTCGGGCAGGTTGCGAACCAAAACGCGCTCATGCGCCTGGGCATCCAGTTCCACGATGGAATGTCCATGCGAGGTCAGCAGGCGGTCAGGCCTGAGCCGCGAGTGGCTCAGGACAAAGACGTCCTGCAGGGAATGGCTGAAGGGCGTGACGGCATCGCCGGTCAACGCAAACACCGCGTGGAAACCAGCGACGAGCGGGCCCGCCGGTCCCGCGAGCAAATCAAAATAGGTGTCCCGAAGTGAGGGTATCGGCCGAAATTCAGCGTGACCGGGCTCAAGGACGAAGACGCCGGCATCGGTG
>Ga0118677_10012319_pt1 | contig 12582 bp, 11 predicted proteins | sample AliMusrvi5mmetaG_FD_86154 | JGI IMG/M metagenome (GOLD analysis project Ga0118677, IMG submission 86154)
CTGTTGTTGTTTCTGTACTTTCCTTCTTACACCCTGCTAAATTCATGTTCAGAAGGATTAAAACAACTATGAAAACGGATAGAAAACGCTGTTGATTTACATGTGATTTCATGATTTTTTATTTTAATTGTTTTTCAGAAGCCAGACATAATTTGACTTTATGTGTGCCTTTTTCACAAATGTAAATCGCAGCTCCCCCCTTCAGAAAATGAATTCTCTGGAGAGGTCAATTGTATCACTAAAAGAGTGGATATTATCAATGAATGGATCAATGGAGTTGATCTACTTGTTTTTGTGTCCGTTGACTGTTGATGTGGTGTATAACTGCAGGGAAGGTCTGTTTTATTAGTTTAAGCATATTGCAAGCAGCGCCGGTAGCAAGTACCGATTTGCCAGCACCCAGTCGCCAGCACCCAGTCGCCTGCCGCCAGTTGCAATCCTGAAATCAGTTTCCTTTAATAACCAGAAACTGCTTAACAAACTTTATCAGTGAAGGGGCGCTTGCTGTTCCGTGGTCGAATCCGGGCATAGGAACGTAGGTAACCGGAAGAGCCGGGTCAATTTTAATCAGATCGGCATAAAGTTGTTGTGTCATCACCGGAGAAACATCGGTGTCGGCCAGCCCATGAGTGAGGATAAGCGGAGTTTTGATCCGCCAGGCTGTTACACTATTCGCTGCCAAAGCATCCGATAGCCCTTTGAATTTGACATTGGTAGAAAAGGTGGTCCGGAATTCAGTGGTAAAAAGATCGGCTACATTGGTTGTCAATTGGTTGTTTATTGCACCTCCACTGTTGATGCCGTTGAAAAGCCCGTCGATCCTGGATGCATATGGCTCATTGAAAATATCGCTATAAGGATTGGTAAACGCCACGACAGATTTGAATCCCTTCATGATGTAGGCGATGTAATAGGGCTGTGAGAATGTTGCTGCCGAAGTTATGATTTGGGTAAGTTGGGATAGATTATAGGGTCCTGCTCCGCCGCCAACACCTTTCAGGTTGAATTCCGTGCTGAAACTGGTTTCTATCGTCTTATGCAACTGCAAAGTTGATAGTCCACCCTGGGAATAGCCCATAAGGTACAAGTCTTTAGAAATACTGAAATTCAAATCAGTCTTTGTACTCATCTCTTTGACTGCCCTGAAAAGGTCCAAAATAGGATTTACTGTCGCCTCCAGATTAAGGTACGGATGAAATACTTCTGTTGATGATCCGAACCCGAGGTAGTCGGGCAGTACCGTCACAAATCCGGTGGCAGCAAATCCTGTGATCAACTGGTTCGTGTAACTGTTTGCTGACAACGAAGGGGCGTTGGCATATACAGTATTTGTCCCGTTTTGAAAACTAAGAATAGGATAGGACCCGCCACCATCGGGGATGCAGACCAAACCGGAAGCGACCAATTTTTTGGACCCCAGGGCCGTATTGTAGGTAATTGAATACACTTTGGCACCCGATTTCACAGAAGGCAAAATACCGGCAACATCGGGATAAATGGATTGTGCCGGACTAAAAAGATTCGTCACGTCTGCAGAGGTCATCGATCTGATGAATTTATAGCTGACCAGATAAACGTCCTTTGTGGTGGTTTCAGGTTCTGTTAAATTCGATTTGCAACCAGCAAAGAGAAAAGTTCCGATGATCAGAAACATTATAAACCTTACCCCGATTATTTTTATTTTCATTTTTTTATCTTTTAGACACCCATTAAAAAGAGCGAAGTAGCATATATTTAAATGAATAATTATCAATAGATTTGTCGCCGTCTAAATTGAACCAAAATTAATTATAATGGCTTTTGGTTGGAACAAAATAAAGAACGTGCAGTTAAATTTCCGAAAAAACGTCAACCGATACAAAAATGAGAACGGAGATTATAAGCCAGGCTGAATATATATAATTTTTAAAAACAATAATGAGAAATTTTCAATCCTTTTTAGTTTTTAACTTTCTGTTATTTATTGTTGTAAACCAGGTTTTTGCCCAGAAAATAATTCAGTGGCGCGGGGCCAATCGCGACGGTATTTATAATGAAACAAATTTGATGAAAAAATGGCCCGAAAAAGGACCAGCGCTTATCTGGTTTACCGAAGAGATTGGTTCCGGTTATGCAGCGCCTGTTGTAACACACGATATGTTGCTTATTAATGGTGAAGCAGACAGTACGAGTTATCTGTATGCATTTGATCTGAAAGGGCAGTTATTGTGGAAAACTGCAAACGGAAAAGAGTATTACGGAAAGGGATTTTCAGCCAGTTTCCCAGGATCGCGTGCCACTCCAACTGTTGTAGGTGATATGGTTTATTCCAGCTCCGGAAGTGGGAGATTAGCTGGTTATGATTTAGCTACAGGAAAGGAGAAATGGGCAGTCGATATGGTGACGGAAATGGGTGGACTAGAAAATATGTTTGGGTATTCTGAATCACCTCTGGTCGATGGCGACAAAATATACTTTATGGCGGGGGGGCTTGCAAATAATGTCGTGGCATTGGATCGCTTTTCAGGCAAAACCGTTTGGTCGTCCAAAGCATTAGGAGACACTACCTCGTTTTGCTCTCCATTACTGATCACCTTAGCTTCACGTAAGATCTTTGTCACCCTCTCACACCATTATATTTTTGGGCTGGATGCAAAAAATGGAGAAATACTTTGGTCTCAAAAACTTGAAAACTTCAAACTGGAAGGTGAACACTGCAATACCCCAATTTATGCTAATGGTTTTATTTACTATATCGTTGGCGACGGAAATGGAAACGGAGCTGTAAAACTAGAATTGTCTCCAGACGGGAAGAGCATTAAAGAGGTCTGGAGAAATGTCAATGTGACTAGTACTATGGGAGGATTTATAAAGCTTGGCGACCAATTGTTCACATCAACAAAAAAGAAGCGACTGGTCTGTGTTGATACAAAGACTGGAAGTGTAACTGATTCATTAGGTGTTATCAAAGGGAGCCTTATCTATGCTGATAAATATTTCTATTGCTACAACGAAACCGGCGAGGTGAAACTCGTTAGTTTTGTAGACAATAAGCTCAACGAAATCAGTAAATTCAGGTTGGATAAAGGGACAAAGGAACATTTCTCGCATCCCGTGATTGCCAGTGGAACAATGTATATCAGGCATGGCAAGGCTTTATTGGCGTACGATATTCGTGGGAAGGGGCTGTAGAGGTGATCTAAAAACTCTGTGGCTCTCTGGGTATCCGCTGTGGTTCTCCGTGTAACTAATTATATCACAGAGTTACAAAGAGCAGGCACAGAGTTACACAGAGATAGAAAGCGATTTTTTCAGGCTTTTTAGACACCCTCTACAACGTTACCGTGTCTCTACAAATCATCTGATATCACTTCAAAATACCCGATGGGGTGGTTGCAGGCCGGACAGATCTGTGGCGGCTGTACCCCTTCGTGAACATAACCGCATTTACGACATTCCCATCTTGTGGGTTGTTCGCGGCGAAAAAGGGTTCCATCTTCCAGTCTCTTCAAAAGTCTTTTAAACCGTTTCTCATGTTCTGCCTCTATGCGGGCAATCAGTTTGAAGATGGCCGAAATTGCAGGAAAACCTTCAGCTTTGGCTGTTTCAGAAAATTGGGGATAAAGTGCAGACCATTCATTATTTTCCTCACTGATTGCTGTTTGCAAATTATAAATCGTTTGATTTGCTAATCCTGTTGCGAATGATGTCTTGATTTCAAGTGCTCCGCCTTCCATAAACTTTAAAAACTGCTTAGCGTGCGATTGCTCCTGTATCGCTGTTTTTTCGAAAATAGCGGCGATCTGTTCGTATCCCTCTTTTTTAGCTTTTTCTGCAAAGAATTCATAGCGGTTCTTCGCCTGACATTCACCGGCAAATGCCTTTAAAAGATTTTGCTCTGTGAGTGTTCCTTTTATACTGTTTCCCATATTGTAAAATTTGTTTTGTGAAATAAGTGTTTATTTTTTAATTAATTATTACCTTGCATATCTGTTACTTTTATTTATATCCTATTCTAACAATTAAAAAAGCAAAATTATGACAAACACACCGATTAATTTTAAACAGGAACGTGACTTTGGTGATCTTTTGAATGTCACATTTAGTTTTATTTCTTTGGAATTTAAGAAGCTGGCTACGGCAATTCTTTATTTTGTCGTGCCTTTTTTTCTATTGGCTTCTATCGCAATGACAATTTATGCTGTAAAAGCCCAGGAAATGGCTCAGACAATTGTTCAGGGAGGTAAACCTGATCCGTTGGCAATTTTTGCAACAATGGGCTCATTGCTTGGATATGTAGGGGTCACAATGGTGCTTTCTATTATTGCGTCATCGGTATTGATGGGCACTGTTTTGGGTTATATTAAACTTTATATTCAGAAAGGTTCTGAAGGATTTTCAATCATGGATATTTGGCTTCAAGTAACACATTATTTTTTGCCATTCCTGATTGCTACCATTGTTGTCGGGTTGGTTGTTACAGTAGGATTGATTTTTTGCCTTATTCCGGGAATCTATTTAGGAGTATCGTTGAGCATTATTTTTAGTATTATGATCTTCGAAGATATTCCTTTCTCAGCTGCCTTTTCCCGTAGTTTCAAATTAATGAAAACTAATTGGTGGACCACGTTTGGAGTGCTTATTGTTGCAACAATCATTGTATACCTTTTATCCATTCTGGTTTCAATTCCAAGTATATTACTTGGGTTTAAGTCTATGTTAACGAATCTGAAGGATGGGCACCCTATGAATCTTGATTTGTCATTAGGATTCTATATTGTAAGCTCATTAACACGATTATTTACCCAGATATTTTTGGTAATTCCAATGGTCATTACCGCTTTTCTCTATTTCAACATTGTCGAAAAAATGGAAAAGCCGTCTGTAAATAAGATTGACCAAATAGGGGAGAATGAGTAATCGGTTTATTCGAACTTCCTTTTTTTAAATATCAATGGTTATCCTGGATTTTTCCAGGATAACTTTTTTTGCTTAATCCAATTCATCTGTCGACTCATCACGTAAGGTGGTTCAATAGACGAACGCTTAAATTACCGATTCATAGCGGTAAAAAATAGAATTTAATTATACAGAGCCACCTGCTGTAACCAATTTTCTACAACGGTTATGGATCTATTTATACCAGCTTTTTGGATGTTGAAGGAGTTTTCTATAGCAATGCTCCTGATAAATAAACTATTATTTGAAGGATTAATTATTTTAACCTAAACCTGAAGATTTCTCAACTAATTCAATCAAATAAGTATCCGGAGTTGAAAATGATGGGAAAGATTAAAAATAGTTAAAGTGCTGGCCAATTCGGAAGGCATATAGTGACAGAAATCCTGCAATGATCAGATATACAATAATTTTCCTGATCACTTCCAACCAGGTTTGTTTTAATAATAGTGTGACAATATCAACTGCAAGATAGAGTGGCAGTAAGGCAACCACAATATTGTAATGGATTGCCGATGCAAATTTAAGGTGAGTAAACTGATGCACAGCACGTGTCATTCCACATAACGGACATTGAAATCCAAATAAAAAGAGGTGAATACAAAACGGACGGGTCTCATCAAAAAGAATTTCATATGGAATTAATGAGACGGATATCAACATGACAAGTATGACAACCAATTGAATCCGTTGATTCTTCAATGATTGTGTAGATTTCATTGTTCATTTAATTGATTATGTTTTACTCAGCAGATGACTCCAAGTCAACTGCTGAGTATTAGTAGATTATCTTACGAATAATTATTTACCTGGTCAACTTTCTTCCAAGTAATTTCCTTGTACACCATAATCCTGTTTAAATAAAATATTGCTCCAATATATATCGGGATTAGCATCAGATTGGCGAAATCGAACCACATCAGCAATAAATAGTGTAGGGCCCCGATTGCTCCGGCTAAAAACATCAAACCAAAGACTTTTATTGAATTTGCTCCACCCTGTACTGCTGACTTCTCCTTGGTAAAGGGAAAATCGGGTTGCTGAAAATAATAGAGCAATATTGTAATGAGGTAAATTGCCAGGAATGCGATGATGAGATCGGGCAATACCTTTATTCCCCAAAGGAGGCATACTGCTGTACAAATCAAAATATAAAATGGAATAAAATATTTTGCAAAAGCTGCTTTTATAGCACCTTTAAAAAAACTTGCTGGTGACTTTAAAGGCATTGATTTGAATACCCATGTTGACGTCTGATAATCTCCGATTAACAACGAAGTACAAAGAGTAAACGAAACCATTATCAGCACATACAAAATCAGAAGATATTTGTAACCCGATGTGAAATCACTTAAGCTGGCGTGTTTGCCTAAATTTGGCAGAATCACCATAATGATAATATATCCAAAAGAGGGAAGAAGCGTTTGCTTAAACTGCCGCTCTCGTCCGGTCATTTTCCACATCAGTTTAAAAGCCGCTTTCTCCTCAATATTTTGGACAAACAATTTGGACATTATTCTGAAATAAATACTTTTTCGTGCAGTTTCAGTTTTTATTTTTGAAACGCGATCACCCTGTTCCAATTCTAATAATTTCCGGTTAAATATCGGAGTGAGGTATCTGCCTGTAAAATAGATCGCAATCAGCGGCACGATCAAGGACTCTGCTATAAAAATGTAGTGACTAAGGTCAAAATTCAATTTAATGATCGCTTCGATCAGTCCGGAAAAGAAAGCTGGTGGGAACAGGTAAGTATACCAATGAACGGGTAGGACCATTTGCTGAAGAGCAGTTTTGTCAACCAGTCTGAGTCCAATCTGGTAAGCAGCCATAAAAAATATGGCAATGGCGATCTGAAAATACATGAGCAGGTTTTTAAGCCGCTCACCACTTACCATTCGCATAATGCCCAAATACAGGATATTAGTGAAAAACAAGGTAAAAAGAACATTCAGAAAAATGGTAACGATAAAAATCAATCCTGGGAGATCGCCAAACTTATAGATTGCAATGACAATTGTTATAACCGAAAGACAAAATGCCATCATGGTCAGATAGATAAAAACATGGGCATTGCGTGCCAGGCTTACCGTATTCCCTTTAATTGGGAGTGGTTGAATGATTACATTCTCTGATGTATCGAACAAAATGGTGGAGAACTCTGAAATGATCATCATGGCCATCATCACCATTAAAAATGAATGCGACAGGTAGAAAAAAGTAAATGGTTCATTAATCATAATCAGAAACATACCAAAAAAGGCCCCCATTAATATTTGATAAAATGATTGTTTGATCAGTGTTTTTTCCTGATCGCTTTCCTGTTTCCTGGAGTATTTATTGATACGGCGATCGTCTAGCGTTAACTTCAGTTTCAAAATCCGGATGAACTGATTGTAATCGGCGCCCATTTTCTCAATAAACCAGCGAAATGGGACAAACAGCTTAAGAATGAGATTGATCATGGCTTCTACTTTTCAAAGGCGTGGATAAATGCCTCAGCTTTTACGCTATGATCGGTATTTCCGGTTAAGCGTGTGAACATTTTTTCGAGATTTTCATCGTGTGAGAGTTTGTTTAGATCATCAAATGAACCGTCGGCAATCACCAGCCCCTGGTCAATCAGGATAATCCTGTCTGAGATCTTTTCGACCACATCCATAAGGTGAGAGCTGTAAAAAATAGTTTTTCCCTCGCGGGCAAGGTGAATCAGCATTTCTTTTACCATAATCACAGAGTTGGCATCCAGACCTGACAGGGGTTCATCCATAAATATTAAATCGGGATTGTGGAGTAAAGCCGAACAGATCAGTACTTTCTGCCGCATTCCTTTTGAAAATGTAGCAATACGCTGGTGCAGATGGGGTTTCATCTCGAAAATATTCATCAGCGCCTCAGCTTTTACCCGTGTTTGCTCGTTACCCAGCCCACGCATTTCGCCAACAAACTCCATAAACTCCATAGGTGTTAGTGATTCGTATAAGGCTGCATTTTCCGGAATATAACCTAACTGCCGCTTAATTTCGATGGTTTTGGTACGAAGATCTTTCCCGAAGATGGTGATTTCTCCATCAAAATCGCTTATTAACCCACAGAGAATCTTTACGGTAGTCGATTTGCCGGCACCGTTAGGGCCGATATAACCAATAATCTGACCTGAAGTAATCTCCAGATTAATGCCCTGAAGAACCAGTTTTTGATCGTAGCTCTTTTGCAGGTTGCGGATTTCTACAACAGTTGAATAGGTCATAGGATAAGGTGTTAAATATTTATACAATACAAATTTAAGCTATTCTAAAACTCTGTGAACCGTTTATTGTTTAATTTTAAGAATCAATTTAAAATAAATCAAGTCATGCAAATATTTCGTATTTTGCCAATTATTATTGTTTTATTTGTATTCAGCTGTACAAATTCCCAAAGCCAAATGACAGATAAAAGTACGGTCAAAGTTTTAGATCTTAACCGTTACCTCGGAACCTGGTACGAGATTGCCCGTTTTCCCCATTCGTTCGAAAAGAATCTGGTCGGGGTTACGGCCACCTATTCCCTAAAGAAGGATGGAATGATGGAAGTATTGAATCAGGGTTTTAAGAACAAGTTAGATGGAGCGCCTTCAAAAGCTTATGGAAAGGCTAAAATTCCTGACAAATCCGATCCTGGAAAGTTAAAAGTCTCGTTTTTTTGGATCTTTTATGCCGATTATTTTGTGTTGGAACTCGACCAGGAACATTACCAATACGCTATGATTGGTAGTTCTTCTGATAACTATTTCTGGATTTTAGGTCGTACTCCGGTAATGGATTCTGATGTTTATAAGATGCTACTGGACAAAGCCCGGAAACGGGGATATAATCTTGAAAAATTATATAAGGTCCCACAGCCAGGGATTTAACTAAAATACGACTGTATTGCTGCCCATCTGTTTACGCAGCTGATCTCTTAAGTCCAATAGCTGTTTTGAAGTTCCTACTTTATAAAGATGTGGCATGATAAACCGTTTGTGTTCGGCAGGTAAAAGTGAAGCTCGTGATAAAAGATAGAGCTGACACTGCTGAGGGGAGGGAAGGGGATTCGATAACATACCCTTTTCAAAGACTTTAACAAGAAGTGATTCCCTTTTTAAACCTGTGATTGAGGTGCATTTTTCGGGATAAACCGGATTGTAAATGAATTTGCAGGATTCTGGATCTTCTTCTTCGAGCAGAATGGCATCACGGAAGAAGTTTCCTTCGCTATCATAATACCGGTATAAGGATTTCCTGCCGGGGTAAGTCATTTTCTCGATGTTTTCCGAAATTTTCATACGTGGCAGGTCATTGCAAAGAGCCAGTTTATAAACTCCATCAAGTGCTGCATCAGGCTTACCGGCAATCAATTCCGTACCAATTCCGTACCCGTCGATTGGTGCATGCTGTTCATTGAGACTACTGATGACATATTCATTTAACTGATTGGAAGCGATTATTTTAACATATTCCAATCCTGCATTATTCAGCAATTTGCGCCCTTTTTTGCTAAAATAGGCCAGATCACCACTATCGAGTCTTATCCCTGCCAATTTGTTTCCGGCTATCTCCATCTCTTTTGCAACAGCTATCGCGTTGGGAATGCCACTTCGCAATGTGTCGTAAGTATCCACAAGTAATATGGTGTGTTTAGGATTAAACATTGCATAGGTACGGAATGCAGTCAATTCATCCTCGAAGCTTTGTACCCAGCTATGTGCCATTGTTCCCGATACCGGAATGTCGTACTGAAACCCTGCCTGCATGTTTGAGGTGGAAGTTGCTCCTCCAATAATGGCCGCCCTGCTTGCTGCGATTCCTCCCAATCCATGCGCCCTACGAAGTCCAAACTCAGCAAAGGTTTTCTCTCCGCTTACCAATTTTATTCGAAAGGTTTTTGTTGCGATAAGTGACTGAAAATTAAGAGTGTTCAATAATAATGTTTCAATCAGCTGCGCTTCAATGATATTCCCTTCAATACGAAGTAAAGGTTCGTTTGGAAAAACTATTTCACCTTCCTGTACCGAAAAAACAGTTCCTTTGAATCGAAAATCTTTAAGATAATCAAGAAACTCTTTGTGAAATCCAATTTTTGCCAAATAATTGATGTTTTCATCAGAGTATCTGAAAGAGGATAACGATTGGAGCAAATCGCCCAGACCTGCAAAAACCAAAAATCCCCCTTCAAAGGGATTGCTCCTGTAAAAGTAATCAAAGACAGTTTGTTCCTCTTTTTTCCCGGCCAGGAAATATCCCTGAGCCATCGAAAGTTCATAGTAGTCAGTAAAGAGTCCCATGATTTCGGAGGTGGTATGTGTTGTCATCATGTTGTTGATTAAAATATCAAATGTTTTAATACCTTGTTGAATCTTAGCATTAACCTCTTTTGGTAACTTCGCGCTGGTTTTGCGCAACTAAGTTTACCACAACGTTAACGCTAGATAAACAAAGAACTCAATAAAGATAACAATTTATGATCAAATAAAAAATCCCGGAGCGGTTCCGGGATCTTGATTTATAATGGTAATACGAATTTGTAACGGTTAAAATCATTTATCTTCTCACTATCGTTTGCGACCTATCCGGTCCGACAGAAACTAAGGTAACCGGAACATGAAGTTTATCTTCAATGAATTTAATGTATTGGCTAAGTTCTACCGGGAAGCTGCTCTCATTTGTTACCCCTGTAAGTGGCTTCTTCCAGCCTTGAAGTGTCTCATAAATTGGAACTACATTTTCACCAAGTTCGTAGGGAAAATCTTCAGTAAGCTCACCGTCAATCCTGTACTTTGTACAAACCTCTATTGAGTCAAAATCATCGAGTACATCGGCTTTCATCATAATTAATTCGGTTACTCCGTCAATCATGATTGCATATTTAAGGGCAACAAGATCGAGCCAGCCACAACGTCGCGGACGACCTGTAGTCGATCCATACTCGTGTCCAACATCTCTGAGATTTTGTCCGGTAGCATCGTTCAGTTCAGTTGGGAAAGGACCGCTTCCAACCCGTGTGCAATAGGCTTTAAAAATGCCATATACTTTGCCTATTTTATTCGGAGCAATACCCAATCCGGTACAGGCACCTGCAGTGATTGTATTTGAGGAGGTCACGAATGGATAGGATCCAAAATCAATATCCAGCATTGTTCCCTGAGCACCTTCGGCAATTACCGATTTCCCTGAACTAATTTGTTTGTTGATAAATATTTCGCTGTCGATTAATTGGAACTGACGAATAGTTTCAATTCCTTCAAACCACGCTTTTTCATAATCGTTAAGCGCCATTTCATAATCGAAATGGTAATAATTTGTTAAAAGGTCTGTATGCTGTTTAACCCTGGTATCGTATTTTTCTTTAAAATTATTCAGGATATCCCCAATACGAAGTCCGTCACGACCAATTTTGTCGCGATAAGCGGGTCCGATCCCCTTCAAAGTTGAACCAATCTTGGCATCTCCTTTTGAAGCCTCTGATGCAGCATCAAGTAAGCGGTGCGTGGGTAGGATAAGGTGAGCCTTCTTCGAGATAAAGAGGGTCTTTTTCAGATCGAACCCTAATTTAAGCAACGAATCAATCTCTTTTTTAAAGATCAACGGGTCGATTACCACTCCATTTCCGATAATATTAATCTTATCTTCTCTGAAGATACCTGAGGGGATAGTGTGTAAAACATGTTTTATATTATTGAATTCCAACGTATGACCTGCATTTGGACCTCCCTGAAACCGGGTAATTACATCATAATGCGGTGTTAAAACGTCCACAACTTTTCCTTTTCCTTCGTCTCCCCACTGAAGACCAAGCAATACATCTACTTTCATTCGAATAAATTATATTTAATTTTTTTACCTTAATCCCCAAACCCTGGGCAAAAAGCGACCAAAGTTACTGATATTTTTTAGATAATAAGACAAAAAAAACCTCCGGTGAAGGAGGTTTAATTTTAAGAGTTGGCCTATCTGGCGAATATTTTATTTGCAAAAACTAAGCCTTGAAAACAATTTAACGCTAATTAAAAATTGCTAACACATGAATAAGTGATATGTTATGTCGGGTTATCCATCTCTCCATATAAATAAAGGGAGTGATGTGAGAGCCTGAAATTATGTTTCGCACATGCATCCTGTATGATTTCAAGAATTCTGGGATCCTGAAATTCAATAACATTGCCATTTCGGATATCAATAAGGTGATCATGCTGTGTCGATGCAAGGGTTTTCTCAAACTGGGCAATATTTTTCCCAAACTGATGTTTTACGACCAATTTACAATCGAGTAGTAACTCAATTGTATTATATAACGTTGCACGACTGACCCGGTAGTTTTTATTCTTCATCGAAATATACAGCGTCTCTATGTCGAAGTGACCATCACGCGAGTATATTTCATCCAGAATTGCAAAACGCTCAGGTGTCTTACGATGCCCTTTCCTTTCGAGGTACTCAGTGAAAAATGATTTTACCGTTTCTCTATTATAAAGTATACTATTCATACTTAATCTAAGTTAAAATAGAGTGTAAAATTAGAAAATATTTTATGAATCAAACATTTCAACGTAAAAATATAAAATTTTAATGTTTAAATTTCCTTTCTGTGAACGGTGTCGACTCCTTTAATATTTAAAAGTTTGGT
>Ga0118677_10012321_pt1 | contig 12581 bp, 11 predicted proteins | sample AliMusrvi5mmetaG_FD_86154 | JGI IMG/M metagenome (GOLD analysis project Ga0118677, IMG submission 86154)
GACCGGGATCGTCCGTGCGTTCTATCAGGTGCAGACGACGACCAGCGCCGGCGGCGGTTACTGGGAATATTTCATGGGGGATCAGGGATCCCTCAAGATGTCAGAGAATCCGAGGCTCTGCACCATCTACCGCGAGGCCTCGGCCCCTTCCTGGGACGCCTTGGTCTCCAAGAACTATCTCAGGCCCCAGGAGGCGGCCTATAGCGGTCCGGCTGCCTCCGCCGCGACCGTCGATGCCCGCGAGACCCCTCCCGTGGCGACCTTTGACATTCCGGTGAGCTTCTCCAAGAAAATCCACCAACCCCACCTTGAGAACTTCTTTGACTCCATCCGTGGCAAGGCGAAGCTGAACTGTCCCGCCGACGAGGCGTTCGGCAGCGAGTACTCGATCATGATGGCCAATGAGGCGGTGTCCGCTCGCCGTATGCTCGATCTCGATCCCAAAGACTTCGTGGCTTAAGGCTTCGCTTCTTCAATTACATTCGTTTCAAAACTATCAAGATAAGTGGCAGTTGTATCCAAATTGGCATGACCAAGTAATTGGGAAATGACTTCTCTGGAGGCCTTTTTATTTTGCAATTGCATAGCCATTGAATGTCTTGAAACATAGCTTGTTAATTTGACATCAGGCATTTTAAGTTCTTCTGCCAGGCTGTCAAGCCTTGCATTGTATTTTTTCAATTTGCCTACAATGTGCCTATAAAGTTGGGCGCTATCCAGACCCGGTGTTGATACAATAGGTAAAATGTAATTATCAATGGGCTTTTTGTATTCACGAATAGACCTAATGATATTATCAATAATATGATTAATTAGAATCTGAATTGGTTTTGTGTTTTTGTTGTTAATTAATTTAATGCGTTTGTAAACAATGTATTGCCCACCTTCCAAGTCTTTTATATTATCATAAGTTAGGTGTGCCATGTCGTGAAAGCTCATACCAAATGTATAGTATGATAAAAGAAATAAATTGCGAGCATATTCAATCTTTTCATCAGCCGAAGGAGTGTTCTTTACAATTTCCAAAAGATCAGTCTTCAGGTATCTTTTTTCTGTTGTTTCGGCAAGTGCAGCAACTTCAAAACCTCCTTTGCCAAAAGGATAGGTGTTTTGACTTGCTTCATTTTCTTGAATAGCTTTGTTTATAATTGCCCGTAATGCTTTGAAATAAACAAGCCTGGTATTGCCGGTACAACCATTTCTTTGTACAGTACGAGTGTTGTTTTTTGTGCTTGTGTAAATTGACTTGCGGGGCTTTTGCATGAACGTGTCAAAATCCCGCACATATTTAATGTCAATCTCCGAGAAAAGTCTTTGTGGGAGTTTGTCGTCAAATATTTCCAACATACTTAAAAGACGAGCAAAGCAAATAGCGTTACCAATATGATTGGTATCGCGAAGTGTTTCAATATGATTTTGGAGGTATGGTTTAATTTTGCCTTTTTTGGAGTGATTCAAAAAAGCGGATTCAAACTGGTTCAAAGTCCAATCTACATTGCTTCTGTCAAAATTATTAATAATGGTATCGGCTTTTGCAATCTGAGAACTAAGAAATGCATTCAGTTTTTCATGTTCAGGATTAAGTCGCCTATCTTTTTTGAACTGAGAAAACTCAACATTCCACTGCTCTGGCTTGGCGGAAATGTTTAAACCTACATACAATCTTTGACCATTTTTAGTGACACGCAATTTAATTGGTTGAGTTCCATCTTTGCTTGTGTCGTACTTCCATAAAATAATTTGTATCTTTGCCATGACTTAATAAATTAAAGGGTCTAACATTTACTCTAACATATTTCTAACATAATAAGTCTAACATAAGTCAAATATAGTCTTTTTGACTGTTTGTTGAAAGACTGATTATCAGTGCAAAGATACATAAAGTCAAGCATATACACAAATATTCCAAGAGAATTATCAACGTCTGGGGGACCAGTGGTCGCAAGTTCGAATCTTGTCATCCCGACTGCTGAAAATCAAAGACTTACAATTATTTGTAAGTCTTTTTTGTTTGCTCACATTACACAAAACAGATATTTAATTACAAAAAAATATAATCTAATATTAGTGTGATTATTTCATTCCTAGGCTTTTAAAGGAATAACTCCGTTGTTGTTCAAATTAATCAAACCATCTTTCTGAATCTCAATAACCATTTTGTAAGCCCTAGTGATTTTATCATCAGGGCTAGTTTAATAACGGCAAGACAGCATCTTACACGTTGGATATGGAGTATGATAATATGCATAATATCACCCGAAAGAATCAGTACATAAAACAATACGGTATCCAGTTTTGCGATAGTTTGATGGCAAGATACAATTTAGGCTATACTATTGCTGGAAATTGCCAACAAATTAGTAATATTGCAGACGAAAGTTACCGTGCACAAGGAACGGATGCCAGAACTCCGGTAAACAAGGTTGAACAGTTCAGTTATGATGCAAACGGTAATTTGCTTTGCATAAATACCGGCACGAAGAGTGGCGATAAATTATTGGCAACAAACAGCCGTAAAATGCTGTGGGATGAAGAAAACAGATTACTATCACTTAGCGATAACGGCTACGTAAGCAACTATTGGTATGATGCCGCTGGCGAGCGTACCGTGAAGGAAAGCGGAGATGGTGAAGGAGTATCGGTAAACGGCGTGCTTAGCGGAGCACGAACCGGAACTACTAACTTTACAGCCTATATTAGTCCGTATCTGGTAGTCCGGAATGGTGGAGAATACACCAAGCATATTTATATGGGTGGGCAGCGTATAACCAGTAAAGTGGGTAATTCGGGGATATTTGGAAATACAAGCACGGTAACTACTACCGATCTGCAAGCGAAATATACTGCTCAAACAGCCGGTATTAAAAACCGTTATGATTCGTTGGGAGTAACGTACAATGGAACTCCACAAAGCGGAGGCTTAATATCAAAAAATACCTCTACCGCAAACAGTTCGTACTTTTATCATTCCGACCATTTAGGAAGCAGTTCGTTGATAACCGACCAATCGGGAGCAATAGTTCAGCATTTAGAATACGTTCCTTTCGGCGAAACATTTATCGACGAACGCAAATCGCAAAGTTCCTGGACTACGCCGTACTTGTTTAGTGGTAAGGAACGAGATGAAGAAACCGGATTGCTGTACTTTGGAGCACGTTATCAGGATTCAAAATATGGAATCTGGTATAGTGTGGATCCGCTGGCAGAGAAACATCCGAATTATTCGCCATACGTTTATTGCACAGATAATCCAGTGAAACATGTCGACCCTGATGGGAAAGAGCCTGTTACAATCACGGCGGTTGCTACTGCATTTGTAATAAAAGGCGCAATCGGTGCAGGTGTTGATTTCGTAGCCCAAATTGGTGCAAACGCTGCTACTAATGGAGGAAATATTGGACAAGCCTTTAATGATGTCGACTGGACTAGTGTTGGTGCTTCGTTTGTGGTTTCTGGTCTTTCAGTGCCAGGTGTTAGTAATGTTGCAAAAGCAGTAGGTATTACTACTGCAATTGTTGCTGATGCCGGAGTTGATCATACAAATACTAAAGGAACGACAAATGTTATAGATGGATCTAAGTCACGGGCAGCTGGAGCTATTGACTTAGTTGCCGGTGTGGTGGGAGATGCTGCTTCAAGTAAATTCGTTAATGGATTTGAATCGGCAATAAAATCGGATTTGACTTCAACTGCATATAAAACACTAACAAAAGCAGAGCAAAATTCACTAAAAGCAATGGGCAAGGCTGCAAGTAGTCAGACTGCCAAAAGTTCAGTAGATTTTGTTTCGAAGTTTGTCACAAATACAATATCAGGAGGTGCTAAAGAGAAGATAAAATCCTCATCATCAATCCAGATACCATTGCGTTCAAAAGATAATAGTGCCTATCTTTTATACAAAAATAAGAGATAATATAATGAAAAGCATAAAACAACCAAATAAAACAGCGTTGATCAACTCAAAAAAGCATAGAACAGATTTGATAATAATTGTAATTCTTTTTTCTTTATTTTTGTGTTGTTATTTTTATTCTCGATTTCAATCTCATCAGTTAGATAAAGAAGATGAATATACTTCTGGAATAATAATTGGATATCAAGGTGTAGCAAAAGGAGATTGTAATGTGAAATACTCTTTTTACGTCAACAGTGTGAAATATACATCTTCCTCTGGATATTCAATCCAATATGATAAATTTTCAATTGGTGATACATGTTTTGTAAAATATGCTCGCTCTAATCCCATCAATTCAGAATTAATAAAGATTAATGTGAATGGTCATAAGGTGATTAAATGCAAGCCGAGAATTAGATAACGTGGCATGTATCGGTCTCAGTTCGTCGTGGGTTGGCGTGGTGGTTGTTTGGCGAAGCGTCTTTCGCTTCGTCATAGCTAAAAGCAAGGCTCATGCCTGGTAATGTATCAGATGTGTTGATAGAGAAATAATTAATTGAAAATCAATAAAGGAAGTCTGAGTAGGATTAAGAAAAGCAGGTGGTTTCATCTGCTTTTCTTATTTTTAGGGCTAAAAACAAGAAAAAAATGATTCAAACAAAAGAAAATAGCACTTCATGCTCAGTTCGTCGTAGCGTATGTATTTGGCGGTGGTTGTTCGGCATAGCGTCTCGCTATGTCGCAGCTAAAAGGAAGTCTCCAGACTTCCATATTAAAAAGCTTGAAAAGGCACAAGAAATTGTGTCTTTTCTGTTGCAAATATTAAAAGCAGGAGCTTTTATTCTAGCAGCGACGTAGGCTGGAGCCATACGCCGAACATCGGGTGCATGAGATTTTGTACGCTACGGGGAACAGGGACAAATTCAAATGGAGAAAGTGGCGCACAACAAATGACAAATAATCCGCAAACTAAAAATCTAATTTCACACGTGGAAGGTGTTATTAGTTTGGCTGGTGCAGGAAATGCTGTTCGAAAGCCAGTAGAGACTCTTAAATCAGTTCCACAAACTATTAGTGCTGCAATAGATCTTTATTCATCATATAAATATGCGCCAAAATTGAAACAAGCTTTTTCCCCTAATCCACAATTAAAACCACAACCAAGATGAAAGCTTTATTTAAAAGTCAGATAAATATCGGAGATTTAATTATGTATCCCTTATGGTACTCTATATTTGTAGCCTATCCAACATGGGCAATGGCAGAGGATGTTGTTGTAAAGCAAATTGCAGTCTTTTCAGTACCGGTATTTTGTTATTTTATTTGGTGTGTATTTATCAATATTTATTTCTTCTATGATGACAAGATAGAGGTTGTTTACTTGTTTCGATTTTTTCATAGAAAGAGAGAAGTCCTTTTTTCGGAAATAATGGAAGTTAGATATATTCATACGGCTGGTAAAAAAGAACCAATGATTGTTTTTGTTTATCAGGGAAAATCATTTAAAAAATTATTATGGCCATGGAATTCTTTTACACATAGACGTTTCAAAATGCGTAAGGATATATTAGTTTTTTTACATAATAAGAATCTCCCTATAATTATAAATTCAGTATTCAATAAGGACAAAGAGATCTTAGAATTAACAAAAGCAAATGGGAGCTGGAATTATCAAAATGTTATTGATGGTAAAATTATCAAATATTAGGGTAATGTATCAGATGTGTTGATAGAGAAATAATTAATTGGAAATCAATAAAAGAAGCCCGTCCTCTGGGATATGCAACACTTATTAAATGAGTAAAGTTGGCGGAATGGTCGGCGGGATATGTTATCCCGCCTTCTGTATTATAAGGATTTGAAATCCGAAATTAGAAAATTTGCTTTACAACTGGATATGCTACTGGATTAAAAATCCAAAGAATACAAGAACTGGGATTGCAAATCCCAGTGGCATGCCGGAGCTTATAAGAATTTAAGGAGTATATCTGGGAGGACAAGACGGTAGTGGCATAGGCGGTGCAATGACCCCCGTCCTCGGGGATATTTAATAACCATTAACTGAGCGAAGTTGGCGGCATGGTTGGTGGGATCTGCGATCCCACCTTCTGTATTCTTAGGATCTGTGATCCGTTCTTTTCTGGTTTTAACTAAGATTCGCTTTACAACTGGAAATGCTTCTGGATTTAAAATCCAAAGAATACAAGAACCGGGATCACAGATCCCGGTGGCATCCCGGATCTTTTAAGCGTATAATGAGCATATCCGGTGGGTCGGAATCAACTCTTTAGCCTTTTCAGTCCATTTTGTATATCCTCCCAAATCCGGGAGTAAAGTAACATTTCTACATTTTAACATTTGGCATTTTTCGAGAGAAATTTCGTTGAGGTTTTCGGCTGCTAACCAAATTAAAACAGGGAAAACGGCACTGGCGATTAAGGCTGATTTCTCACTTTCAACAATTGCCACTGTTTTATCAGGGTAGAGTGTCAGCAGGTGTTCACCAAAAAAACATTTTTGCAAATTATAATCTTCGGGTAGCGTTTCGGATTTTTTGAGTTTGTTGTGTACCCAATCAATTGCTCCGCTTTCGTATCAACAATTGGTATTATTCTGTTGGGTCTAAATTATAATTATTCTGATACTCTTGCATATTGCCATCCGGAAAGGGGTTTTTAAAAAGTGTACGTGAACGTAGTATCAAATACGTCATTTGTTTGTTTGGGTAGAATACTATACTTTTGTGAGTTGTTTTTATTGAAACTCAGAAATATGAATACAAAGATTCCGGCTTACATGTACGAAAAGAACAATATCGTTCGTCTGATATTGTTTACCGCTATATTTGCCTTGCTTTTTATCAATATATTTAAGCCTTTCGGAGCAAGAGATTGGTACAAAATTTCTGATTTTAAATTTTTTGTTTTTGCCAGCCTGATTGTTTTAGTTGGTATGTTGGTAGTAGTTCTCAGTCGGTTAATAATGCTTGCTTATGTCAAGAAAAATACGATTTCTTATTTGCAATATGCTAGTTGGGTGTTAGCCGAAATTCTTTCTATGTCGATGTTTTACGCCTTGTTCACTAAATTCATTCCCAAGGAAAATACAAATCGCGACTTCCTGCAAATTTTTTCAGATTCTACATTACATGCAGCTTTAATTCTTTTGTTACCATATGCTATTTTGTGGTTATATTTCTCATTGCGAGAGAAAAATCATATGTTGGAACTAATGAAACAAGAAGATAAAATGGTTGATGTTCCCAAAAAAAATCTAATTGCATTTTTGGACGAAAAAGGAGAATTTAAAATTTCAATTGTGCTGGAAAACCTTTTATTCGTAGATTCTGCAGATAATTATGCCACAATTCATTATCTCAACAAATCAAAATTGTCACACTTCCTCATCCGTAATTCATTGAAATGGATGGAAGAAAACCTGACGAAGGAAACTCCGTTGGTACGCTGTCATCGTTCCTATATCGTTAATTTAGATAAAGTGAAGGTTCTTCGGAAGACCAAGGATGGGATTTTTCTGGAACTCGATGCCCTCAATACTCCTGACGTTCCAGTTTCGAAAACGTATTATGAACGTGTTATGACAAAGTTCTCGAAATACTCGGTTTAGTAATAGACTGATTGGTTAAAAAGATGGTCGGAGTGAGAATTCTAACTTCCCGAACAAATAAACTTATCAACCAATCTTCCATAAAATAATCACTCAAAATGAATTTATCAACACTTTTCAATAAAAAGCCCTACAAAATTGGAATTGCACTGAGTGGTGGCGGAATTAAAGGATTATGTCATGCCGGCGTGCTGAAAGCTCTTGAAGAACATGGTATAAAACCTGATATTATTTCCGGCGTAAGCTCAGGCTGTGTTGTGGGTGCTTTGTATGCCGATGGTTATACACCTGATGAGATTGCCCGACTGTTCGAGGATATCAGTTTCCGTCAAATGACCAAACTTCAGATTCCGGATGGCGGCTTTTTTAAGATAGATGCTTTTCAGAAATTTATAACTAAGAAATTGCGTGCAAAGACCTTCGAAGAATTGAAAATACCTTTGAGAATAGTAGCTACCGATCTTGATAAAGGTCGTAGTGTGGTTTTTTCAACTGGAAAACTCATAGAACCAATCGTCGCCTCGTGTAGTATTCCAGTATTATTCAGTCCTAAAATAATTGATGGCGTGCATTATGTTGATGGTGGTGTTTTGAAAAATTTTCCGGTATCCACTATTCGTGATGATTGTGAAAAAGTGATAGGTGTCAATGCGAGTCCGTTGGTCGCCGATGATTACAAAACAACCATTTTAAATGTTGCTGCCCGCTCGTATCATTTTATGTTCAAAGCCAATATTCTGCACGACAAAGAGCTGTGCGATCTGCTGATTGAACCTATAGATATGGGAAATTACGAAATTTTTAATGTGGATAAAGGACGAGAAATTTTTGAATTGGGTTATCGCTCAACAAAACAACTACTCGTAAACAAATTGGATATGTCGCGTGTATGATGAAAAATGTGTATTTGAAATCAGTACAAAAATGTGCATGTTTAATTTTTTTTGATTACTTTTGTCCCTGTAATAACTTATAAAAAACAATCAATTTATGTTTCCAGTATCAGAACGTTTGGCAGCCCTTTCTCCTTCGGAAACGCTTGCCATGTCTCAAAAAAGCAACGAGTTAAAAGCTCAGGGCTTCGATGTAATAAACCTCAGCGTTGGTGAACCTGACTTTAATACACCTGACCATGTTAAAGAAGCTGCCAAGCAAGCTGTGGATAATAACTTTTCGTTTTATTCACCGGTTCCCGGATATCCGGCATTGCGGAATGCAATTTGTGCCAAGTTAAAAGCAGAAAATGGCTTAGAGTATAAACCCGAAGAAATTGTATGTTCTAATGGTGCCAAACAATCGGTTTGTAATGTAATTATGTCTATTATCAGCAAAGGTGACGAAGTAATCGTTCCTGCACCTTACTGGGTTAGTTATCCTGAAATGGTGAAAATTGCTGATGGTACTACTGTTGAAGTGTATGCAGGTATCGAGCAGGATTTCAAAATTACACCGGCTCAATTAGAAGCGGTAATAACTCCAAAATCAAAAGCAATTATTCTTTGCTCACCTTCTAACCCAACCGGAAGCGTTTACAGTAAAGAAGAATTAAAAGGATTGACCGACGTGTTGGCTAAATATCCAAATATCATTATTCTTTCTGACGAAATTTACGAGCATATCAACTATTTAGGTACTCATGAAAGTATTGCTCAGTTTGAAAATGTTCGCGAACGCGTAGTGATTATTAACGGTGTTTCTAAAGGTTATGCAATGACCGGCTGGCGTTTAGGCTGGATTGCCGCTCCAAAATGGATTGCTTCTGCTTGTAATACCTTGCAGGGTCAATATACTTCAGGTCCATGCTCTGTAACTCAGAAAGCAGCTGAAGCTGCTTACACCGGCGATCAAAGTTGTGTGGAAACTATGCGTGTGGCTTTTGAGCGTCGCAAAAAACTGGTTGTTGGTTTGGCTCGCGAAATTCCGGGTTTGATTACCAACGATCCTCAGGGTGCGTTCTATATCTTCCCCGATTGTAGCTCTTTCTTCGGAAAATCATACAACGGACGTGCCATCGAGAACTCAGGTGATCTTGCCATGTATTTGCTGGAAGAAGGTCATGTAGCTTGTGTAGGTGGTGGTGCATTTGGTGCTCCAAACTGTATCCGTATGTCGTATGCAACTTCAGACGAAAATCTGGTTAAAGCTTTTGGCTGGATTAAAGAAGCGTTAGCTAAATTAGCGTAATAGCTAATAAAAAAATAAATAAGGCGTTGAAATATAATTTCAACGCCTTATTTATTTTTGAACCTTAAATAAATAGGTTTAATACTTAAACAACCCTCTTCAAATTCTCTGCTGGGGTTAGTGTTCATGATGCAAATGTAATGAATTGTGTTTGTCGTGTGAAATGACGTTTTTAATAAAACTAATGATAATAGTAATCAAACTATACGCTATTCCAAAGAGTAATGCAGAAACAAACACATAAGCCAAAATGTAAAGACCATTCATGATGTTTTAATTTAAAATTAGTATTTTTTATGTAGAAGAAACAATTACGCTTTGTAGTAAAAACAATTGTAAGAAAGATTTAGTTCGAATACAACTGTTATAAAATGTTATATTTACAGTTAAAAATATACATATTGCAACATAATGATAATCAGACATATATGACGATAAATCTAGGGATATCGACCAACTTGCTTTATTGCCTTAGCCTTAATAATCGTAGTATTTAATTGATGTGTATTGTAAGATATTGATATACAGAATTAAAGTGTCTGACTGTTGATTTTAGTATTGGTTTTCTTGTAACTCAATAGATATTGAAACTTTTCAGACTTGCTTTTAAACTTGTGAGGATGGGTATAATTTAGAATGATAAACTATCAAGAACACAGAGAAACGAAAAGTTAATATATAATATACTTTTTGTTTCTCTGTGTTCTTGATTTGGAAGAAGTTTATTTTCTATTTAAAACAATAACTGTAATTTCCGGTCGAACACCGATGTGCATCGGTAATCCGATATATCCGATACCCCGGTTTACGTAGATGTATTGATTGTTTACTTTATATAAACCTGCCCAATATTTGAAAACCAATGAGGCAGGAGAAAAAAGGTGCTTGCCTATTTTTATGCCCAGTTGTGCAGCATGTGTGTGACCCGACAGGGTTAAAACAATGTCTTTTTTGTCTGCTATTTCAGCATCAAATTGTGTGGGGTCATGTGCAATTAAAATTTTGGGGGTGTTTGGAATGCTACCTTTCAATGCTTTATCTAAATTGTTGTAACGGAATCGTATGTTTTTTCCCCAGTTTTCAACACCCACTAACAGCAGGCTGTCCCTCCCTTTTTTCAGATAAACATTTTCATTCAATAATAACCGGAATCCAAAATCGCGAATGGATTGCTTTATCTGAAGTCGGTTTTCCAGACGATCATTATAAGTTTTCCAATCGGTATAATCACCATAATCATGATTGCCAAGCACTGCGTATTTCCCACTTTTTGCTTTTAATTCAAGGAAGTAAGGCTTCCAGCCCTGAGCCTCGCTGGCAAAATTATTTACCATATCGCCCGAAAATATTATAATGTCCGGATTTTGTTCGTTTACAAGTTTGATAACCGGTTTTAATTTGTCAAATTTTTTATTCCAACTGCCTAAATGTATATCGGATATAAGTACCATTTTATACCCATTGAATGCTGGTGGGAGATTGGGTACTGTCACAGGTATATTAACCACCTCAAAGTTTCGTGGAGTTATGTAAGCACCTACTAGCAGAACTATAACAGAAATTATACTTAATATTACGCGAGTAATATCAAAATATACATTGTCATGCTTAAAAATCTTTATATAGATAAAATCCAGAAAGTAGAAAATGATATGGATTACTTTAGGGATATATATTAGCATAAAGAAAAAATACAACCACATAATTCCAGCTACAATCCTAAAGTTTTGTAAGCTCTCCAGCCCAAATTTCATATAAAGAAACAAAATTGTGAAAAACAGGGCAGGGGTTAAATGTAAAATGATATAAATTGGTTTTACATTCCTGTCTTTCAGCTTCAGGTAGAAATAAATATCGGGGACAGCAATCATAACTAGTAAGGCTATCAAAACATCGGTGTACATTTTCATGGCAATAGGTCTGAATTAACAAGAGTTAGAAATGTGTGATTAATTCATTTTGAATGAATTATGCCAGTCAGATAATAATTCTCTGTGCCCTTTTGTAAATACCTTGCAAATAAAACGCCTTATTCTTTTCTATACGAAATTACATTTATTGTTTTTATAAGAACGTTTTAGAATCGACTAAAGTTAATCATGAATGATATTTTTAGAAAACTAATTTATGGATTTAAGATTTAAGTGACAAACTAGAGCTATTTCTAGATTATTTGAAAGTAATAATAAATTTTTACTTTACTTTTTCCTTTATTGCTTTTTTTTGTTTGATATTAGATTTTAGTGGTTAGCTTATAGTTTTTAGTGCTCTTTGGTTGTCAATTATCTACAATTTTCTACCGACATTGTGTTTATTGCGAGTCTATTTGACTGGTTCGTCCGTATCAGGTTATTTATGAAGAAAGTGTGGTTACTACCTTTGTATTCAAATCAGATTATGGATAATGCGTGCTATTTTCCTGTTAAACACGCTGCGAAATTTCTTCTCACAGAATACATAGGGAAAGGAAATTTTCACACCTTTTACTTTATTGTCTGCTACTTTAAGCATTATTCTTGCCGTGAAAAGAAAACAGAATAGATAGAATAAACGTCAAAATATATTTATTTATGTAAAAAAAATATAGTAATAATTTATTAAACCTTAAACAAAGAAATTAAGTTTGTGGTTAGATTGACAAAAAAACTTATCTTTGCATTGGAAACAATAAAAGATAAGGATGTTAGAGATTATCATAAAAGGGGTGCTAATTGGATTGTGTATATCTGTACCATTGGGGCCAATTGGCATGCTAACCATTCAACGAACTCTTAACAGGGGACAGCGTTATGGTATTGCTACTGGTCTTGGGGCAACCACTTCCGATTTGGTTTATACAATTATAACGTTAATTTTCATGAGCTTTGTACTGGAT
>Ga0118677_10012322_pt1 | contig 12578 bp, 8 predicted proteins | sample AliMusrvi5mmetaG_FD_86154 | JGI IMG/M metagenome (GOLD analysis project Ga0118677, IMG submission 86154)
CTGTGGCACAGCTCAGCCATCCCAAGCGGGACTTCAAAATTGACAAGCGCTATCTGAACCTTCCTATCAAAAATGGCGCGCCGATGCATCCGGTGAGCCTTCTGGTCGATGGCCGCCTTGAGACGCGGAACGACATCGGCCTGGCTAACGGCACGCCTGACTGGTGGGCGTTTGTCGACGTGAGCGCATGGCACGGCAAGACCGTCACGATCGAGGTGGACAAGCTGCCGGAAGATTCCACGGCGCTGAGTTTGATCGAACCGAGTGACTCCATCACGGACGCCGCCAACCTCTATCGCGAGCCGTTGCGCGCGCAGTTGCACTTCTCGACCCGGCGCGGTTGGAACAACGATCCCAACGGCATGGTGTTCTCCCAGGGCGAGTATCATCTTTATTACCAACTCAATCCTTACGGCTGGAGCTGGGGCAACATGCACTGGGGCCATGCCGTGAGCAACGACATGGTGCACTGGCAGGAATTGCCCGTTGCCATCTATCCGCACGCACCGGGCGATGCGGTGTTCTCCGGCAGCGCCGTGGTGGATCACGCCAACACGTCCGGCTGGAAGCACGGCGCCGATGAGTTGCTGGTGGCTGCCTTCACCAGCACGGCGCGCGGCGAGTGCATCGTCTATTCCAACGACAAGGGGCGCAGCTTCACCGAATTCACTGGCAATCCGGTGGTCAAGCACGGCGGGCGAGACCCGCGTCTGCTGTGGCACGCGCCCTCCCATCAATGGGTGATGGCCGTGTACGACGAAGCAACCGGCAAACAGTGCATCGCTTTCTATACCTCGCCGGATTTGAAAGCCTGGACCTTTCAAAGCCGCATCGAGGGATTTTTTGAATGCCCGGATTTCTTTGAACTCGCGGTGGATGGGGATGCCACCCACAAGAAATGGGTGCTGACCGCAGCGAGCAGTGATTACATGGTCGGCACATTCGATGGAAAGACATTCACCCCTGAAACTGCGAAATTGAAGGGCCATCAGGGTGCTGGATTCTACGCGGCACAGACGTTCTCGCAGGATCCAAAGGGCCGGGTGGTGCAAATCGGTTGGCTGCAAACCGAAACGCGCGGCATGCCATTCAACCAGGCGATGAGCCTGCCCCACCAACTCTCGCTCCACTCCACACCCGCCGGCCCCCGCCTCGCCTGGACACCGGTCGATGAAATGCACTCCTTGCGCGTCAAATCCCACCTTGTTGGTACGCTGGAGTTGGCTCCCGGCGCGCCCAATCCTCTCGCAAGCGCGTCGGGTGAACTGCTGGAATTGCATGCCGCCTTCAGGCCGCCCGCCAAGGGCGAGGTGATATTCACCCTGCGTGGCATCGCGATCTCATACAACACAGAGCAACAGGTGCTCGCCATCAACGGCCACCGGGTCCCGGTACCACTGCACGACGGCAAGCTTGACCTAACGGTTTTTACCGACCGCACCGCCTACGAAGTGTTCACCGCCGGCGGGCTGACCTACGTGCCGCTGCCCATCGTGCCCAAGGCCGACGCGCTGGGTGCCGAGGTCGCCGTGACCGGCGGCAACGTCACCTTCGAGAATCTCGAGGTCCATGAACTGCAATCCATTTGGGCAAAGCCTTGACCCAAACCTACCACGGATTCCAGCCCGTCCAAGCCCTTGAGGCTGGGGCTTTCCAACCCGATAAGAATTTGCCCGCAGCCGCTTTCCTTGAGGAGCCCCAGCAGTTGGGGGTCGCGGGCCTCGCTGATGTCCGACTCGGTGAACCAGCGCAACCCTTCGGGGATGAGCGCCCGCACCAGTTCCCGACTGTGGACCTTGTCGACAAACGTGTTGTCATCGGCAAACTCGATGAACGGATGTTTCCAGATCTCCTTGATGCGCCCAATCTCCTCCAGCACCCGTGCCACCGGCTTGGTCTTAAAACGCGGGTTTCACGCGAAAGATCATCTCGGCAGTCGGCATGGCAGTGGGAATTGTTGATGGGTCACGACATGCGCCGGTGACGCGCGCCGCGGGGAACCAAGCCATCTCCATGGTTGCGCCATGGCCTGAAAAATGGCGACTCTTGCCGTTGCAGTGATGCCCGCGCCGGTGCTCTGGCGCGGCAGGTGGTTACTCGGCCGCAACTTCGGCCGCGATCTTGTCGAAGGCGGCGACACATTTCGGCACAACCTCGTCGAGGTGCGCAAGGTCGCCGTGTTCGTATTCAATGTCCATGTGCCCCTTGAAACCCTGGCGTTTCAATTCCTCCATCATGCCTTTCACATTCGCGTCGCCGGTCCCATAGATAACATCGTTGAACTTCCCGTCGAGGTCCTTGAAATGCGACATGATCACGCGGCCTTCGAGTAGCTTGAAGTTGTCGACGGGTTTCTTGCCGGCGCGCATCCAGTGGCCGGTGTCAGAGCATGAACCGCAGTTCTTGCTGAGGCCTTTGGTCGCCGCCAGAACCTTGTCGGCCGGCCACGATTGCGGGTGGTTGTGCAGCGCGATGCGGATACCGGACTCCTGCGCAAGCTTGTCCAGCATCTCATGCGGCGTGGTCTCGGTGACAAGCACTTCAAGGCCGACTTTCTTGGCCCAGTCGAAATGCTTGCGGGCCACCGCCTCGGATTGATCGGGGATGTCACTTACGCCGAAGCAGCAGATCTTCACCCCGCAGTCCTTGGCCTTGGCCAGCAACTCGGCAATTTCCGCGTCGCTCATGGCCGGGCCAATCTGCGTTTCCGCGCCCGGCTTCATCTTCTGGCCGGGGAACATCTCGAGGTACTTGATGCCGAACTTGTGGCAGCGCTCGAGGGTCTCAAACGTGCTCAGCGACCGATAAGTCCAGCATTGCATGCCGAGTTGGAAGCCGAGCTTCTCGGCCGCCCTATCGTCGCGCTGCGCGCGGGCGCTGCTGGTCATCACAATGGCGGACAGCGCTGCCACAAGCGCCGGAATCAGGGGTCTCATATCAATCGGAGTTCGGTTAGACCCGCCTGCCTTGCCGGGCATCGACCTGGCATTCACGGGGATCGTTTGAGGGTCCGCCTTGCAGCGAACGAAGTGACTGTAGCCTGGCCTGCCCTCCCTGTCGAGTGTGAAAAGCCCCGCCCCCCGGACGCAGCCATGCGCCAGACAGCCTGTGCAACTCCGGTAGCGCCACGCCACGCGCGCCGTTGCCGCGGTTCAAGCCCTCCGGCAGACGTATGACCGAACCGAACGCGAGGAAAGGCAGGTTCTTGGCGAGGCTTCGCCTCAGACCCAAGACCCAAGACTTCAAGACGCAAGACGGAAAACTTGATCGAACGACAATAGCTTTGGCTTTACAACGACCCTAGCGGGCCTATGCCTGCTTTGCGTAGTTGACCATCCCTGAAATATCCAGCGCGACCACCGGAACGTCTCCAACGGTCCAGGCGTCATGACCCGGCGGAATGACGCCCATATCGCCCGGGCCATACTCCAGCTCCGTCCCATCATCCATCCTGACGGCGAGTTTGCCCGATATGACGTACTGGGTATGCGGCGCCTGACAGCTTTTCGTGTGCACTAGCGGCTTCACGCATTCCGACCACTTCCAGCCCGGCTCGAATGTCGCCAATCCGAACGTGGTCCCTTCGAGGGCAACCAGTTCCACCTTGCCTTTCGGAAAGGTACGCGTTTCGTCCGGCTGATGGATGTTTTTCTTTTGAATTTTCATGGCAGTTTGTTTCGGTTGAGTCTGATCTGAGCGATCCGTCGAATCCGCTTGCAGACAGTTCATGCAGGGACATGGGTGCAAATGAGGGGGCAAGGCCGGACCCGCGATTCACGGGACACTTATCATCGTCTCGAGGCTCGCAATAGATATACCTTGGCATATGCTGATTCACTTAACTTCGAAGCTCAATCTTGCAGACCGTCAAGTTCGCAACTTGCGACAGGCCGATGATGTTTGGCATTGGGTCGTGTGCCATCCCCGGGGGATCATGCGGCCCATTGCGGCCGGTCGCTGCGGATCGGCGACCGGACGTAAGGAACGATTCCACACCAGCGTTCAATCGGTCCGCCACGCGGCGCTGCGGCACAGGTGTCCAGCGCCTTTTCCCGCCCGGTGCCATCGAACGGATGGAGCGAATGTCCCCCGGCCTGGGACGCGACGCCAGCCTGGCGCATCGGCACCGCCCACTGGCAACCGATCGGGTGCGGGCTTGACATCCCGCCGCGCGTGGTGTGACCTCCCGCATGGCCACCCAACCCATGGCGACTAGCCGACCTGGAACCCACGTGAAAACCGGAATCAACCACCTGCTTCTCGCTTGCTTATGGGCTTCCACATATGCTGTTTCCGCGCAAGCAGTCGCCGACCTGGTCCCGTTCAAGATCGAATGCGAGAAATTCACCTTGGCTAACGGATTGCAGGTCGTGTTGCATATCGATCAGTCCGATCCGGTGGTGGCCGTGTCGCTGACCGCACACGTTGGCTCGGCCCGCGAAAAGGCCGGCAAAACCGGGCTTGCTCATTTGTTTGAACATCTCTTGTTTCTCGAATCAGAAAACCTCGGTAAAGGCGGGCTCGATCGGCTGAGCACACGGGTCGGCGGTTCCGGGGCGAACGGCTCGACCGGCAGAGACCAGACCAATTATCTCCAGACCGTGCCGAAAGACGCGCTCGAAAAAATGCTCTGGGCCGAGGCAGACAAACTCGGTTGGTTTATCAACACGGTTACCGATCCGGTCCTGGCCAAAGAAAAGCAGGTCGTGTTGAATGAGAAACGTCAAAGCATTGACAACACTCCGTATGGACTAACTTCATATGTGATCGACAAGGCACTGTTTCCGGCGGATCATCCATACAACTGGCAGGTGATCGGTTCCCTCGACGACCTGCAGCGGGCCACTCTCGAGGATGTCAAAGAGTTCTACCGTCGCTGGTACGTGCCGAACAATGTGACGCTCGTCGTCGCCGGGGATTTCGACCCGGCGCAGGCGAAGGCATGGGTCGCGCAATACTTCAGTGAGATCAAACGGGGCGCCGAGGTGGCGAAACCGCCGAAACGGCCGGGCGTCGTTGACGCAACGGTCAAGTTCTACCACGAGGACAATTTTGCCAACCTGCCCGAGTTGACCATGGCGTGGCCGACCGTCGAGCAATATCATCCTGATTCCTATCCGCTTGAGGTGTTGTCGCAATATTTGTCTCAGGGCAAGCAGGCACCCTTTTACCGGGTCCTGGTTGAGGAAAAGCAGCTGGCACCGGATGTCGAGATTGGAAATCACACCTCGGAAATTGCCGGAGACCTCGAGTTGTCAGTTAGGGCGTTTGCCGGCAAGCCCCTCGATGACGTCGCCGCGGCGGTCGATGAAGCCTTTGCCAGGTTTGAAAAGGAAGGCATTTCCGAGCAGGACCTGAGGCGCATCAAGGCCGGGCAGGAAACGCGGTTTTATCTCTCGCTGTCCAGCGTCCTGGGCAAGTCGGAGCAACTTGCCGAGTACAATATACTCGCCGGCGATCCCGGTTTCATCCAGCAGGATATTGCGAATATCCTCGCCGTCACGACTGCGGACGTGATGCGCGTCTATCAGAAATACGTGAGCCACAAAAACTTTGCCGCCACCAGCTTTGTGCCAAAGGGCGACACGGCGTTGGCTCTCACTGGCTCGCTCAAGGCCGAGCTGGTGGAAGAAGCGATCGTCCCTGGCATCGAAGACGCTGTCGACCCCACGGCAGCTGCGAAGTACCAACGCACGCCGTCAAGCTTTGACCGCAACGTCGAACCGCCCTATGGTCCGGCACCGGAGATGAAGATTCCACCGATCTGGCAAGCAACCCTGTCGAACGGGATGCGCGTCTGCGGCATTCAAAATTCGGAGGTGCCCCTCGTGCAATTTGAAATCGTCGTCGACGGCGGACTGCTGATGGAGAATATCGACAAGGTCGGCGTCGCCAATTTGATGGCCCGCCTGATGTCGCAGGGAACCCGGCGGAAAACGCCGCTGGAACTTGAGGAGGCGATCCAACAGTTGGGTGCAACCATCGACGTCGCGGCAGGATCCGAAGAAGTGCGGATCGAAGTCAATACGCTGGCGGCCAACTATAAGGCGGCGCTGGCTTTGGTTGAAGAGATTTTGCTTGAGCCGCGCTGGGACGACAAGGAGTTTGAGCTGATCAAACAGAGCACAATCAGCCGGATCCAAGAGCAGACAGCCGAGCCGAACGCGATCTCCCGGAATCAATTCAATCGGCTGATTTACGGCAATGATAACATTCGTTCGCACAGCATTTTGGGCACGATCGAGTCGGTCAAGGCCATTACGCTCGACGATATCAAAGCCTACTACGCAAGGAATATCTCGCCCTCGCTCGCACGGATGCTCGTGGTCGGTGCGTTGGATGGAGCTCTGGTCACAAGCTCGCTGGCAGGCATCGAAGCGCACTGGAAAGCCAAACCAGTCACGTTGCCGGTCTATCAAACGCCGCCGCCGCCCGCCAGCTCGCAAGTGTATTTCTATGATGTTCCCTCGGCAAAACAATCGGTAATCAGGATTGGGTATCCGGCGTTGGCTGCCACGGATCCGGAGTTTTATCCGGCGACAATCATGAACTACATCCTTGGCGGTGGCGGCTTCGCGTCCCGTCTCACCCAGCAGTTGCGCGAGGCCAAGGGCTACACCTACGGTATCAGGTCCGACTTCTCAGGCACCAACAGCCCGGGACCGTTTGCGATCGCAAGCGACGTGCGCAGCAACGTCACGCTCGAGTCCGTTCAGTTGATCAAGAATATCTTGCGGGACTTTTCGACGAGTTTCTCGGAACATGACCTTGAAACGACCAAGGGGTTTCTGCTCAAGAGCAACGCGCGTGCATTCGAAACCGCTGAGGCCAAGCTGAGTATGCTCGATAATATCAGCAAGTACGGTTGGAAACAGGATTACGTGAGGGGCCGGGAGCAGATTGTGAAGGCCATCAGCGTCGACGAGATCAGGAGTCTTGCCAGCAGATATCTTGACGCCGGCAAGATGATCTGGCTCGTGGTCGGCGACGCCAAGACCCAGTTGGCCCCCCTCAGGGAACTTGGATTTGGAGAACCGATATTGATTCGGAAGTAAACTCACCAGGCTCACGGAGTGCTGAACTCGGCATTTGCGCTCAAGGTGGACGCCAGCAGTGGCAGGCACTGGCGCTAGTTGACCTGGTTGCCTCTCGTCACACTCTCGGTGAGGTGGACACATTGCAAGGACCCTAGAACCGGAGCCGGATTTGGGTATAGAACCAGTTGGCGTCACTTGTTCCACCGTTGGCGGCGACGGAGTCAACCGATTGCTTGATATACTCTCCGGCGAAGAAGTGGCCGCCGCCGAGTTGCAGTTCGCAAGCCGGGTTGAGACTATAAGTTGCCACCAGGTCGATCTCCGAACCCACATAGCTGTTGTAGCCCGGATGCAACCCGTAACCGTTCCCCTTGCGGCCCGAGCCCGACTCCGGATAGAGGTAGTCGGAGGTGTTGGCCAGCCAGAACATCAGGTAATCGCACGACAGGCTCAATTGCTTGTTAGGCTTGATGGAAGCGCTCAGCCGGGGAATTTGCATGTTGCGTTCGCAGAAAAGGTCCATCGTGCCATAGAACCGGTGATTGGTGCTGAACAGGTTGTCAAATGTCTGGTTTTTGCCGTCATTCGGATTGTTGTCACCCGAGCCGAAATCATAGCCCGCGCCGAGCCGCGGGCTGCCCCAGGTGTTGTTGAAGGTATAGCCACCGCTGGCGAACACGGCATAGGCCTGCTGGTCGCGGCGGACGTTGGATTGGACGATGTTGCCGAACTGGAGCGCTGCTTCCAGCGCGTAATCCCACCCGGCGAGTGATCCGGGCAAGGAGGTCCACCGGGTGCCGAGGGTACAGATGTCACGCGCTGTGGTTGGGGTGCCGGGCACGCCCGGGGCGGTGGCGTTGGGTGCCTTGCTAGACGCATCACGCAACAGAAGGTATAACTGTGTTTCCTGCCAGGGAATGAATGTTTTGCTCGAACCATAGAGGCCGTAAAGCGTGTCGTAGTCGTTGGACTTATTCAATTGGTTGTCGTATGGAACGACCAAGCGCCCGACAAAGGCGTCGAGCCAGAAGTTGGGGTTTTCGTAATGAAATTTCGCCGCGTCGAACGAGCGTGCCGTATTGCTCCAATCGCCGTTGCCGATCATGTGCTGGTCGCCATAGATCAATTCCTGGCGGCCCACGGTTGCCACCAGTGGGAAGCGGCGCACGTCGCCGAATTGCACATAGGCCTGCTGCAAGTCAGCCCGGTCCGAATCGGGAGACGGGTTGCGCAGGTCCTCTTGCTCGAAACTGCCACGGCCTTCGACATAAGTCGTAAGCCATGGCAATGGGGAATATCCCAGATGGATGCGCAGGCGCTGTGCCAATTCGTCGTTGCTGTTCACTTTTCCTTGGGCGATGAAATCGTTGTTGGGATAAGGGCCGGCACTGTCCTTGGATTCGTAGCGCAGCCGCAATTCGCCGCCGATATCCCACGCGTTGAACGCGTCTGACTGCTCACGCAGCTGGCCATTGAGCCATCCGGCAACGGTTGCGGATTCTGCGCCGGGCGGTGGCTTGGAGGCTGCCGACGCGCCTGCGGATGACACTGGCGCGCTCACCAGCAGGCCCAGCGAAAGGGTTGCCAGACTCGCGTAGGTGAGCCGGCGTTTGGCCCGATAGCGATCGCCAGAACCACCTTGGCTCAGCCCCGGCTTGGAGCTATCGCCGGGATTCGAGCCCAAATGCCGGGCAGCTTCGCCGGGAGTAAGGTGAATTAACAAGGTGTTCCTGACGGTGGGCATGTGGGTTTGTGACGAAGGGTGAATGGGCGGTGGAGAAGACGTACCGAATGGTATAGATTAAATGGTAGAACGCAATGCTTTTTTTCAGTGGCGACTGCCTTCGCCACTGAATTGAGCAATATTACTATACAGTCGCGGCAACCAAATGAATTCCGCCACCCCTTCCAGCAGCCTTGTGAGGCAACGGGAAATCGTGCACCTGAACCGACCGTGCGATAGCGACAGGACGAATGGCTGGCAGATGAGACAGCCGCTGACGGCACGCGGGCGAACTTCTGGCTTGGAAATTTTGCTGTGCTTGGCGATGCTCCGCGCATGCCCCAACCTCATATCGACGTGCGCTACGTCGCGAACCTCGCCCGCCTGGAACTCAGCGACGTGGAAGTCGCGACATTCCAAGTGCAGCTCGATGCCATCCTCGGCTACGTCGAAACCCTCACCCAACTGGACGTCAGCGGGATTGAGGCGAGCGCTCACGCGGTGCCCGTGTTTGGCCGGATGCGTTCGGATGAGCCGCACGCCAGCCTGCCGCCGGCCGCGGTGCTGCAAAACGCGCCGGACCAGTCCCAAGGCCAATTCCGCGTGCCCAAGGTGGTGGCCGACGCCTGATGTGTTCTAACAACATTTCCGCATGACCCTCAGCTCACTTCGCCAGCAACTCCTCGCCGGGGAAACCACGCCTGCCGCCATTCTAGCGCGGCTCGCCGGGGACATCGCCGCCCGTGACGGCCGCACCGGCGCCTACCTTTCCTACGATTTGGCAACCGCGATGGCCGAAGCGGCAAGCGCCGACTTGTCGCTGCCGCTGGGCGGTATCCCGATCGCCATCAAGGACAATCTCAACGTGGCGGGCCAGCCCTGCACCTGCGGCTCGCGGTTTCTAGCGGAAAACTATCGATCGCCCTATGATGCCACCGTCATCCGCAAGCTGCGGGCCGCTGGCGCCATCCCGTTTGGCCGCATGAATCTCGATGAATTCGCGATGGGTTCCTCGACCGAAAACTCCGCCTTGCAGACCACCCGCAACCCGCACGATTTTGACCGGATTCCCGGCGGCTCGTCGGGCGGGTCCGCCGCGGCCGTGGCCGATCACACGGCCATCGCCGCGCTCGGCTCGGATACCGGCGGCTCCATCCGCCAGCCCGCGTCGCATTGCGGCGTGGTCGGCTTGAAGCCGTCGTATGGCCGGGTGTCGCGCTACGGCTTGGTCGCCTTTGCCTCGTCATTGGACCAGGTCGGCCCGCTGACCCGCAGCGTGGAGGACGCCGCGCGCATCCTGCAGGTCATCGCGGGGGCCGATCCGCTGGATTCCACCTGCCTTGAGGCCGCGGTACCAGACTATCTGGGCGGCCTTGATGACGGCGTGAAAGGCCTTAAACTCGGTCTGCCCAAAGAGTATTTTGGCGCAGGCATCGATCCAGGCGTGCGCCGCCAGGTGATGGCGGCCGTGGACGCGCTCGCCGCCCAAGGTGCCGAGGTGGTCGACATCTCGCTGCCGCACACCGAGTATGCAGTGGCTACTTACTATGTGCTGGCTCCGGCCGAGGCGTCGTCGAACCTGTCGCGTTTCGACGGCATCCGCTACGGCCATCGCGGCGCGAGCCCGGCGGATATCCTCGATCTCTACCAACGCTCGCGTGAAGACGGCTTCGGCGCCGAGGTGAAACGCCGCATTATCCTCGGCACCTACGTGCTCTCGTCCGGCTACTACGATGCCTACTACAGCCGGGCCCAGAAAGTCCGCACCTTGATCCGCCGCGATTTCGAGGCTGCCTTTGCCCGGGTCGATGCCATCCTCTCCCCGGTGGCACCGGCCCCGGCGCGCAAACTCGGCGGTATTGCGATCGACCCGCTGCACGAATATCTATCGGATATTTTCACGCTGGCACCCAATCTTGCGGGCATTTGTGCCATTTCGGTGCCGTGTGGGGTCACCGCGTTTGATGGTGCCGCGGCGCTGCCCGTCGGCTTGCAGATTCTAGGGCCACATCTGGGTGAGGCGATGTTGCTGCGTGTCGCCCGCGCCGCCGAGGCGCGCTCCTGAAACATTGCACGCAACGCGTCAAACTTGTTGCGTAGCGCTCCACACTGGTCTGCAATCCCTTCACAGCCACCCTTTTCCCAGCCCTGCCCATGAAGCCGCTCTTTCCGCTCGTCCTGTTCACTCTCGCCTGCCTTGCCAGCTCCTGTGGCAAGCGCCAAACCCACCCGCCGGCAAGCGGGCCCGTCACCGGGGAAACGCCCGCCGCAGGCTATTGTCTGCCGGCTTCCACGGCGTGGTCGGAGGAGGAATACACCCAGTGGATGACCCGCGCGGAGTTGCAATATTTTCAGGACCAGGCGCCGCAAGGCCACTACTTCGCGCACGTCGAAGGCCGGAACAATGCCGGCCTGTGTGAATATCGTGCCGTGCGCAAGCCGCTGCCCGCCGACCAATACGTCGAGGCCGCGGTGTTCTGGGGGTTGAGCGACAAGGAAGTGTTTGACGCGGAGCTGGACCTGCTGCGCCGCGGCTTCGTCCGCAAGAGCATGCAGGTGTTTGTCAATGCTTCAGGTGTCGCCTTGCACCAGCTCGTCTGGCTCAAACCCGTTGGCACCCCGGCCCCGGCCCCCCAAACCGCGGCTTCCATCCCGCCGGAGCCGGTGCCAGCCGATGAATCCTCCGGTCTTGACCATCCCGCCACGGCCGTCGCCGCCGAGCCCGAGACTGCTCCCACCGCGGACATTTCCCCACCCGAGGTGAAGCCGCCCACGGCCCGCGTTGTACCCCCGGCCGAGTCTGCGGCCGAGTCCCGAGTCGAGTCCCGGGCCGCGACGGAGCGGGATGCTGCCAGCCCGAAGAAATTCACCACCTACACCGTCGTCCAGGGGGATGTCATGGAAAAAATCGCGCGGCGCCAGCACACCACGGTCGAGGCGATCCTGGCGGCTAACAACCTCAAGAACGACAGCCTGCAAATCGGCCAGAAGCTCAAAATTCCCAAGAAGTGAGCCGCTGCGGGGTCAGCCCTTCGCCAGGCCCGGCGGCGGCGCGAACGGTTGATCGGATACCAGCCAGTCGTCGTTCTTGTCGGTAAAGGTTTTCAAGGCCCATTCGCTGGGCAACAACACCACCAGCCAGCCATTGGAGTCGCGCGCCAGCGCGGCTCCCAGCGAGAGGCCCGGCCGTGCCTCGGGCGCCAGCGGGTCACCCGCGAGCGGCCGCAGCCAGCGGGCGATGGACCAGGTGGCCGACTCCAAGCGGGTCTCCGCGGCATACTCGCCTTCGAGGCGGTATTGCAGCACTTCAAATTGCAGCGGACCCACCGCACCTAACAGCGGCACCTGCGCCCCGCCCGAATCCAACAACAAAAACTCGCTCGCCACGCCCTCCTTGAGCAATTGCTGCAGGCCATCGCGAAAGCGTTTGTATTTGGCGGTGCTCTTGTTGTGCAGATAGGCGAAGCACTCGGGGGCAAAGCGCGGGATCTCGTCAAACGTCACCTCCGCGCTGGACGCCAGCGTGTCGCCGATAAGCAAATCATAATTTCCCACCAACCCGACCACATCGCCAGCGTAGGCATCATCCACGGTTTCGCGCTCGCGGGCAAACAGCCGCTGCGAATTGGCCAGGCGCACCCGCTCGCCGCTGCGCGTGTTGAGCACATTCATATCGCGCTCGAATTTGCCCGACACGATGCGGATGAAGGCCACCCGGTCGCGGTGCTTGGGATTCATGTTGGCCTGGATCTTGAACACAAACGCGGAAAACCCGGCCGCTGCCGGATCAATCCGCAGGCCCCCGCCCATGCGTGGCA
>Ga0118677_10012325_pt1 | contig 12575 bp, 9 predicted proteins | sample AliMusrvi5mmetaG_FD_86154 | JGI IMG/M metagenome (GOLD analysis project Ga0118677, IMG submission 86154)
GGTCAATACAGTAGACGAGTTTGTCCGGTGATACAATAAAAACATTCGCGCCATCGGTAACAGGAGTGCAGACGGCGGGCGCGTTAACCCAATCGCCGCCGTTGGACCATTTCCAGTTCAGCGTTCCGCTCTTGCTGTCGATGCAATAAAGATTTCCGTCGCGGCTGCCGTAAATAATTCTGTCGCCTACTATCAGCGGCTTTGCCTGAATGAGTCCCGTTGCGGAAGTGTTTTCCCAAATCGGATTCAGCGAGTACATATCATAGAATATCATTTTACCGCTGATGGTACCTATCAGCAATCCGTAGGTGTCTTCATCTCTGAAATTGGTTTTTACCGTTACCAATTGTGAAGTAACTTTCTCACCGAGACCGAAGCTCTGAATAACTTCTCCCGTTTCGGCGCGCAGAGTATAAATGTCGCCGTCACTTGTTATAACCGCGACAACGCCGAGCTCCACAACGGCGCGGCTTATCAGAGTGCCTCCCGCGTTGAAGCGCCACAACTCTTTTCCGTCGGCTGCAAAACAATACAGCATGCCTGACGTTGTTGTGACGTATAATTTATTTTCAAAAGTCGTGATGCCCGCAAACACTGACGCGTCCAGATCTTTTTTCCATGTAATATTTGCCGAGTAGCTGATGAATTGCGCCGAGTCAACTTTTGGAACCGCTATACGTTGATTCACCGCGCACGCTCCCCATTGCTGGGAAACGGTATCACCCGTGATTTCCGTTAAGAAAAGCGAATCCTTTGTTACTTCGGCAACGGTATAACCTGTCGGCATTCTTTTACTCATGACTGGCCGGTTCATAAACATGGGAATGTTTACCGCCGATAATTTTTTTATCATGTGGCCGTGTCCGCACAGCACAACCTGAATGTTTTTTTTGCGTAATATGTTGATAGCGCTGAACCAATTATCAATAGTCGCGTCGAGAGGATGATGACAGTAGAAAAATATTTTCGCGCTGTCGGGAGTCGCCGTAACAACCGAATCAAGCCAGTGTAAATCTTCGGGAGTAAAGTGACCGTCGTACCCCTGCCATCTGATGCCGCTGTTTAATCCGATATGGCGGATGCCGTTTGTGTCAAAGACGAATTTATCATCTCGAAAAATGTCGCTGAAGGACTGGCAAAAACTTTCGCTCCAAGCGCAATCATGATTGCCCGGTATGCTATAACAGGGGATATGTAACTTACCAAGAAGTGATTTTGCTTTTCGCAGCTGAAGGTCGCTGCCAAGGTCGGATATGTCTCCCGTTACAACTGCGAATGAAGCCTCTCTGTGGGTATTTACATTGTTGACGCAAGCGGTGAGGTCGCTATCGGAATTTACCCAACCGATATGAATATCGGTAAGCCAGGCATACTTTGTTGTTTGCGCAAAGGATGCCCGGTTACAAACGATACCTGAAAAAATTACGATGAATAGAAAATTTAATATGACGTTTTGTCGTGACGATAGTAACCTGTTATGACGTCTGTTCATTATCCTTCAAAAAAAATTATGACTAAACTTTAAATATACTAAGATCTCCCGCACCTTCACGCAGAATTACGGGCTCTTCATCACTCAAATCGACTATGCTTGACGGCTTATTGGATAGTACGCCGGCAGAAAGCATCAGGTCAACAAGCGGATTGAAAATGGCGTGTATCTCTTCAGGGTCGGTGAGTATCTCTCCGCCTCTGCTGGTAACGCTGGTGCTGATGATGGGATTGCCCAGTTCGGCGGCGAGTTGTAATGCTATCTTATTATGTGGAACGCGGATACCGACGGTTTTTCTTTTTGACCATAATTTCTTTGGAACCTCACGGGCAGCGGGCAGAACGAATGTGTATGGTCCCGGGAGGCAGTGTTTCATGGTGCGATACGCGTAGTCGGAAACCTTCGCGTACTTGGCGATATCCTTCAAATCGGCGCAAACAAAACTGAGTAATTTTGTTTTACCGTCATTTTTTATGGAAAAAATTCTGTCAAGTGCGGCTTTGTTGAAAATATCGCAACCGAGTCCATATACCGTATCGGTTGGATAAATAACGACACCCCCGCTCCTGATGACTTCGACTGCTTTATTGATATAACGTTGTTGAGGAGTTTCGGGGTGCAGCTCATAGTATTCCATAAATGCTCCGGATTAGTAAAAACAATGAGACAATTATAGCAGCATTGCGAAAATTACCGGGCTGGCAAAATCCGTAATACCGTGGGTGAAATTTAGAAGATATTTATTCATTGTCAAGAAGAAAGAAATGCCAAGCAGACCCATTCTCCTGGATATGACAAAACGCACAGGCTAGGTTTTTTGTCATTCCCGGTTTGACCGGGAATCCATCTTGGCTTAGCGCGAAAATCAAATTTTGGGTGATTGGATGATATTTTCGTAATATTTATGCTTATTTTGTACTTTTTGTATTGATTAGACAAACCTGGTGTCAAAAATTATTGGGAAAATCTTGAGATAACCGCCAAGACCAAAAATATATGACAATACCGAAAATAATTTTGTTCAGGGACTTACAGATGTTCTTAAAGAACATTTTTCTGAGGATAAGGATTCACCTATAGCTATTAGTGAATCGAATAAAATAAATAAATGCCTCGCTCGTGAATTTAAGTAGCAGCGCACTATCGGAATTCTCTAACGATACTCAAAAAATACCGATTAGTTCAAGAATTATCAGAATAATAATGGACAAAGAAATGGTTACTACTTTCTGCCGGAACCCCAGCGAACTCTGTTAGAACCGTACCCCGTAGTGCATTGATAACCATGAGCGTTTCCCCAGGAACAACCCGCACTCTCCAATGTTTTTTCGCCGCAGTTCATATAGTCCTCAGCCAATGATACATCACCATATTCGTTTAATAGAGAAATTAATTCCGGAATGCGCGAGGAATCGCCAAGTTTAATAAATTTTTGGCAAGCATCGGTTACATCCCGTGAAGCGGGTTTGGGAGTGGATACAATTGCTGTCGCTCCAATAACATGACCTAAAGTTTCATTTGAATTACCATATTTGTTAAAGGCTTCACTCCAGTTAATACGTCCAAGACGGACTTCGGCAGCAAGAACCAGGGAGGCGTCTTTTGCGTTATTAATTAAAGCGTCCAGGGAACTTTCATTTAATTTGTTAAAAGCAGCTTTGCGGATATCCCACTCATCGCGGGTTTGGGAAATATTCAATAATAAAGATTGGTCTGTCATTTTGCTAACGGCAGCTTGTCTCACATCCGAGTATTTGCTTTCACACGCCACTTTTTGCAAAACATTTTGGTCAGTGATTTTGTCAACGGCAGCTTGTCTCACAAACCAGTCTTCGTCTTCACGCGCCACTTTTTGTAAAAAAAGTTGGTCGGTGATTTTGTCAACGGCAGTGTATCTCACACCCCGGTTTTCGTCTTCACACGCCACTTTTTGCAAAACATTTTGGTCGGTGATTTTGTCAATGGCAGCGCTTCTCACATACGAGCTTTTGTCTTCACACGCCACTTTTTGCAAAAAAAGTTGGTCAGTGATTTTGTCAACGGCAGCTTGTCTCACAAACCAGTCTTCGTCTTCACGCGCTACTTTTTGCAAAACATTTTGGTCTGTGACATTTTTCAAGGCTTTAATTCTTTCATTATAATCCAAGCTATTCAAACTTGGGACGCAGCCATATATACACAAACAGAGGAACATTATTATAAAAACTTTTACAAAGCGATTTGATTTGATAAAATGAGTTAGAATAAAACCTAAAGGAAATAAGGGTACTTGAATACCGAAAGGTTGGTTACATAAAGAATACCGTTTTTCTTCGTTCATTTTATTGCCCTAAAAAATTATGCACGCTGTTAACTCAAAAAGCCGGTGCTTTCAGGAATAAACATATCAAACCACTTTGAAATATGCAAAACACAGGAGTTTACCCATTTTTTGCTCCTGCTGTCCTGTAAAATAGGGAGTAAGACGGGGGCAGTAAAAACACATAGATCCTCAATTTAAACCGCACATTGCAAGCGGCAGATTGCTCATCATTTCACCGTTCGAATCCAATATAAAACGGGTGACTAAAGAAACTGCCGAAATTAGAAACCGTATGATGCTGCGGCTTGCGGATGAGGTTGTTATCGGCTCGGCATCGCCGGGTGGACAGATTGAAAGGCTGCTTGAGGAACAGAAGCCATCGAATATCATGGTTTTATATAAAAGCGAAAACAATCTATCAAGATGACTCAGCGCGCAGGATGGATTCCGGAATGACAAAGAAAAATTTGGCTTAAAAATCACAGATAAACATAAAAATCGGCGGATTTGGGGCGAAAGGGGGAGATTTTGGGTGCGGAAACTTTTGTAAATTATCAAAAAAAAGAGTAACTTTGTAATCTTTATTAAAGTTAGGAGCATATTTTAAATGAAAAGAACGTATCAGCCGAGTAACAGAAAAAGAAAAAATAAACACGGCTTCCGCGAAAGAATGTCTACAAAGAATGGTCGTGCAGTTTTGGCACGCAGACGCGCTAAGGGCAGAAAAAAATTGACGGTTAGCAGCGAAGCATAGTCGTGAAACGTTTTTCATTATCCCGGGGTGAAAGAATTACCGGGAAGAAAAACTTCACGATGGCATTTGAGAACGGCGTTTCGCTGTTGGCAAGTGACAGAAAAATAAAAGCCGTTATACTACGGCAGGTTATTCAAAACGATCAGACAAATAAACCGGGTGTTCAAATTGCCGTTGCCGTCTCAAAACGGAATGGTAATGCCGTTTGGCGCAACCGGGTACGGCGGTTGGTAAAAGAATCCTACCGTTTGGAAAAACTTCCGGTTGTTGAGAAAGCGATCGATAAGAAGACACTGCTACAGATAATTTTTATCCCGTTCGGTTTCTCAAAACAAAAAACCCCCGTCGTCGGGCTTAGCGATATAAAGCCGTCAGTTGAAGATATTTTAAGTCAGATATTGGTAAAATTATAAATTTGCGGATCGTCTTAGTTTCTTTGATAAAGTTTTATCAAAAATATATTTCCCCGTTATTCCCGCCTTCATGCAGATTTCATCCCTCCTGTTCGGAATACGCCTTGGAGGCTATATCCAAATACGGAGTTTTGAAGGGAGGCGCAAAATCAGCATGGAGGATACTCCGATGTAATCCCTGGAATAAAGGCGGATACGATCCCGTTGAATAATGTTGAAAGATAAGAATGGATAGACAGACAACACTCGCTTTTTTGTTGATAGGCGTTGTGGTTATAGCATGGATATATTTAACCACTCCGAAACCGGTTCCTCATCCCGCGTCAAATAAAACTTCTCAGGTAATGACAAAAGATAGTTCTAAAGGACTCCCTACTCCTGTTGCTACTGAAACTAAAAAACAGAATACCGAAGCGGCTATTGTCCCCGATACGTCCGCGGCATCGAAATTGTTCGCTAAGATGAACACAGCGGAAAACATTATTACCGTCGATAATAAGTTCGCCCGTTTTCAGTTGACCAACAAAGGCGGGAAATTAAAGCGAGTGTATCTGAAGAATTTTAAGAACTGGTACACCGATGCGAAGAAAAAAGACCTTGACGTCTATACCGACAACATTCAGTTGCTTGATGTAAATCGTGGCGGAGGTTTTGATGTCCGGTTTATCACTGTTCCCGATAGAGATACCATCAGCACCCGGTATCTGGAATTCAAACCCAGCATAACACAGACAAACATCGAAATAAAGAATAAAGACTCGGTTACCTTTTTTTACGAGTTTGTTAACTCTTTAAATCAAAAAATTAAAAAGACATTTACTTTTTACGGTGACAGGTATGACGCTCACGTTGAGTTAGAGTTTACCAATCTTGATTCAATCTCGGGTAACTCGTACGACCTTATCATGAACGGTGGTATTCGAGATGTTGAAGCTAATTCTGTAGATGAGGCAAACTCTTCGAACTCAAGTATCTATATGGGGGGCGAGCAGGAAAAGCTTGACGCGCCAACCGACAAACCAGCGTTTCACGGTAAATTGGATTGGCTCTGCTTCAGAAATAAATATTTCGCGACAGTCATTTCTCCCGACCAGCCGGAAATAATTGACAGTACGAAAGTTCAGGGATATAAGGAGCCTCAGGATAATAACGGCATTAGAAAAATTTATCGCGGTGTTATTTCGATTCCCCTCAAAAGCGCTTCACAAAAGAACTCGTTTTTGATTTATACGGGACCAATTGACTATGATATTTTAAAGCACTACAACAGAAACTTTGACCGCATTGTTGATTTCGGAAGTTTCTTCGGATTGAGTTTTGTTGTCCGTCCGATAGCGGAATACCTATTCCTCCCGTTATTTAAATTCCTCCATTCGTTTATTCCGAACTACGGATTTGTTATTATTTTATTTTCGCTCATTATTAAGTTGTTGCTGCATCCGTTAACACGGCAAAGCTTTGCTTCAATGAGAAAGATGCAACAGTTGCAGCCCAAAATGGCGGAAGTAAAAGAAAAATTCAAAGATGATCCGACAAAGCAGAATAAAGAGGTGATGAAGCTATACTCCACATATGGCATTAATCCGATGGGCGGATGTTTGCCGATGTTATTGCAAATGCCGGTGTTTATTGCTTTGTGGGGATTATTCCAAAGCTCGGTTGAGCTTCGTCAGCAGCCGTTTATCTGGTGGATAACGGATTTAGCACGTCCCGATATTATTGCACATCTCCCGTTCAAGCTGCCAATCTTCGGCGTTGACCAGATAAGTCTGCTTGCCTTGCTCATGGGTGTTACCACATTCATTCAGCAGAAGATGTCGGTGCAGGATCCTCAGCAAAAGGCTATGGTATATATCATGCCGGTATTCCTGACAATATTGTTTATGAACTTCCCTTCGGGATTGAATTTGTACTACTTCTGCTTTAACTTGCTTTCAATAGGACAGCAATATTATATTACACACTCGACAAAGGGCGAGGAATTGCTCCCGGTTGAAAAGGGTAATAAGAAAAAGGGATTTATGTCCAAGATGATGGAAGCTGCTGAAGAAAAAGCAAAAGTGCAGCAGCAGCAGTCAAAGAAAAAGAAATAATTTTTTTAGAACGGCATGAACATAATGAGCCGTACACGGTTACTTTTTTCTTTTATCGTTTTTCTCTTCTGTGTTCCAATCTTTGCACAGCATGGAGAAACTGTACTTAAGCCTGAATATTCGGTGCGCAAACTGCCGTTTGGTTTGGAGAAACGCAGACCCGTGCAGATGCCTGTCGTAGGTTTGGCGTTAAGCGGCGGCGGGTCAAGAGGCATATCACAAATCGGGGTTCTCAAGGCACTCGAAGAATACGGTATTCCCGTAGATATTATTGTCGGTACCAGCATGGGGAGTATTGTCGGCGGATTGTATGCTTCCGGTTACAGCGTTAAAGACCTTGATTCCATTGCGCGTGTTACAGATTGGGCGGCTCTTCTTTCCACCAACACAAAAATAGACAGACGCGAGTTATTTATTGACCAAAAAGTTACGGAAGATAAATCTGTTTTCGCTCTTCGGTTAAATAAACTAAAGCCCATCATTCCAACTTCATTTAACGACGGTCAGAGATTCACAAACTATCTGAACGTTTTAACATTTCAAGCCCCCTTTCGCCAGAGCAAAAACTTTGATGATCTCGAAATACCATTTCGCGCTGTTTGCACAAATTTAGTAAGTGGTGAACCGGAAGTATTGCGTCGTGGTTCGCTTGCGCAGGCAATACGGGCAAGCTCAAGCGTATCATTCTTGTTGGCCCCCGTCCGCGTCGATTCGGTACTTTTGGTAGATGGCGGACTTGTTGCAAACATTCCGGTAAAGATTGCGCGTAAAGAGGGTGCCGACTTTGTTATTGCCGTTAACACAACAAGTCAGCTGCATCCCGCAGAGGAAATGCAATCGCCATTATCGGTTGCCGATCAGGTGCTCAGCATCCCCATGAAGTTGCTCGACCAGGACCAATTACAATACGCGAACTACCTTATTTCGCCGACGCTCAATGAAAAATCATCAGTGGATTTTTCCGACCTTGATTCGCTTATTGGTATCGGTTACAGCGACGCAGTACCGCATTGTAATGCTATGAAGTCCTCGATTGATTCGCTGTATAATGACCGGTTGAAAAAGAATTCATTTGTTATAAGGCATCCTCGAGTCTCAGTCGTTCCTTCGGAAATGCGGGAGAGCCTGACACAATTATGCGGGCGTGATTCAATCAGCAGCGGTGAAATCCTCGGTTGGTTGTATAAGATCAACGCCAATGATGATTACGAAGATATCTCTGCCAGGATCGTACCGGGCATTGAAAGCACCGGCATAGAAATATCAACCAAACCTCGCCCGAAGGTTAGTCTCATACACATCGAAGGCGCTGATAAAATTTCGGCAGATTCAATCGGAGTGGTTGCGGAGAAATTGATTGGATGCAGATTCTCGGCGAGTACTGTATTAACCATCAGCAAAGAAATATTGGACATGTATCGCCACAAAGGATACTCTCTTGCGGAAATCGATTCGCTGCGATTTGAACCCCGTACGGGTGTGATTCATATCCATATCAATGAAGGATTGATAAATAAATTAGTCTTTCGTGGCAATAAGGAAACAGATGTGAGTATGATCCGCCGGGAGATGCCTATTTCTGAGGGCGATGTCTTTGTCAGTGAGAGATTGCAGCGGGGATTAACAAACCTTCGTAATACTAATTTATTTGAGAGTTTAATAGTTTCTATCGAGCGCGTTGCAGATGGGAACATACTCGTTCTTGATGTTGAAGAAAAGATCACTAGTATCGCGCGCTTTGGATTTAAACTTGCCACGGAAAACACACCGCAGGTGTATGTCGATATAAGAAATGAAAATATTTTATCAAGCGGAAGCGAACTGGGATTGATGATGTTTCTCAGCCAGAGGGGGCGTTCGTTCACTGCCGAACATAAAGCAAACAGAATATTCAATACGTATTTCACGTACAACGTAAAAGCATTTTACAAGTTTGACGACATATTCACGTATCATGACAAGCAGAGCACATCAACTAGATTTTTTGAGCGCGAAGAAAACGGATTATACCGGCAAATCGAATACGGTTCGTCGGTTGCGGTAGGGTATCAGGCGCGTCGGTTGGGGACACTTATCTTTCGCGGTACTCTTGAATATGACCAGATTAAATACATTCATCAAAATGTTGATACGACGAACAATCTTGAGGGCATTAACCGAATCGTTAATCTGAGTGCATCGCTAAAAATTGATACGCAAGACAAATATCCGTATCCGACCAAGGGGCTGAAATTGAACGCGTTCTATGAAGTCGCATCAACGGCATTTGGCAGTAAAGTGGGCTACACGAATGTAGGCGGTGATTGCCAGATCAATTTTACTCTGGGAAGCCGTCACACCGTCGGAACAAATTTTAAGATAGGTGTTGCGGATAAGACTCTTCCTTTGACACAGCAATATTCGCTTGGTGGGCAGTATTCGTTTTTTGGTATGAAAGAGAATGAGTTCCGCGGGCGGCAGATATTCCTGGGTAGTCTTGATTACCGCTATTACCTCCCGGTTAAAATATTTTTTGACACATATCTGCAATTGCGATATGACATCGGTTCAACGTGGCAGGTGCCTGACCAGATACGGTTCGCGGATTTGCGTCATGGTGTCGGTGTTTCGCTTTCATTTGATACGCCTATAGGTCCCGCTGATTTTTCACTTGCGAGGAGTTTCCTCTTTGTTCGTGATTTCCCTAACAACCCCATTAAATTGGGTCCCGCGATTTTTTACTTCTCCATCGGATATTACTATTGATGGAATCATTACCAAGAATAACGGTTCTGCTCCCTGTCTATAACGGCGAAAAGTATATTCGCACCGCAATAAAAAGTATTCTCTCTCAAACATTCAGCAACTATGAATTATATATTGTTGATGATGGCTCAACAGATTTTACAAAAAACATTATTGATGAATTTGCTGATGCGCGTATCCGTTATGAGCGAATTGAACACAGCGGTTTGCCGGCAACACTGAATTATGGTTTGCAACATGCTTCCTGTGATATTGTCGCACGCATGGATGCCGATGATATATCCCTTCCGAGAAGGTTGGAAAAGCAATTGAAAGTGTTTGTGACTATGCCGGAAAACACAGTGATGTCATGCCGATATGTATTGTTTGATAAGGACGGGATACGGGGTGTTGTTAACGGACCGATTGAGCATGCTGAAATTGTGAAACGTTTGGTGTTGCATAATGAACTGACACATTCCGGAATTATGTATAACCGGAAATTTATTCTTGGCGAAGGCGGTTATTCAATTGTTCCGTTTGAGGATTTCGCGCTATGGCTCAAACTGAGGTTGAAGGCGAACTTTATAATTGTCCCCAATATACTTTCCTGCGCGCGTGTTGATTATACCTCACTTGCACGAAAGCACATTTCAATACAAAACAGACTGGTATATAATCTGCTTGAACCCATATACGCAAACGAGAATTTTCCTGAAGAGTTTGATTTGAACACAAAGGAAGAAGCCGACATTATGCGGGGCTGGCGTGAGTATTTTTACGGTGACGCATCTCTGGCTCGTGAACATTGGCGAAAACACTTTAAAAGAGTTATTAAAACCGGCGGGTTGTTACTCGCGTATATGGCGACATACATTCCCGGAAAAGCTTTTATCAGATTTAAAGAATCGCGCCTGAGATTCAGGTCTGAGTATTACTTCCGATATTCTCACGAATTGAGCACGGTGGAATCCTCGTTATGCACTATTCGAATGGGTGAGGGGAGCTACGATGAACGATAACAAAAAGCGCACTATCGGCATGGTACAGTATTCCGTCGCGTGGGAAGATAAATCAGCGAATAAACAAAAAATATCCGGATTATTATCCAGACAGGTGCTATCAACGGACATCCTTATTTTCCCTGAAATGACATTGACGGGATACAGTTTAAAAGCGGAGAACTTAGCGGAGGAGATTCACGGCGACACCTTTGAGTACTTCGCAAAACTATCACAACAATATAAAACTGATGTTGTCTATGGTCTTGTGTTGCGCGAAGGCAATAAATATTTTAATGCGTTGGTGTATCTGAGCAGTACAGGCGAGTGTCTTGCGCTTTACAAAAAGATACATCCTTTTTCATACGCAAAAGAAAATAAAGTTTATACGGGGGGAGAACAGCCCGTCGCGATTGAGAGAGACGGAGTGAAGATTGGATTGTCGATCTGTTATGATATTCGTTTCCCTGAGTTGTTCCGTTATTACGCTAAAGGAAGAGCCGATATCATTATCAATATCGCCAACTGGCCGGTTGAGCGCATTAACCACTGGAATATTCTCACGCAAAGCAGGGCTATTGAGAATCAGGCTTTTGTTGTTGCGGTGAATCGTTGCGGCAGTGATCCCAAAGTTTCATACGGCGGGGCAAGCAGAATAATTGATCCGATGGGGAATGTTTTGTGTGATGGCGGAGATGGGGAAAAAGTAATCTGTGCGGCTATTGACGTACAAGAACTCTATGATACCAGGAGCCGTTACCCTTTTCTCGATGACATGAAGTTGATGTGATTTAATCTTCCTTCTCGAACTCTTCCAAATACGTAAAATATTTTTCCATGAAATGAGCCTGCGCATACTTTGCCTGTTCAAGATCATCAAACAACCCAAACACCGAAGAACCGCTACCACTCATTAACGAGAATGAAGCCCCGAATCGGAGAAGTGAAGTTTTTATTTCACCAATCTCCTTATGCTTCCGAAAAACTGAAGATTCGAAATCATTCACGAGTCCGGGTAACATATTCGCGAGACACTTGGAGTCGCGCGCAACATCACCCCATATATATGTATCGGAGAAATTCTGCGACAGACTTTCATACGCCCACTTTGTTGAAACGTGAATGCCGGGATTAATGAGAAGTATGTGTTTTTTGAGTTCGAAATCGAAGTGCGTCAGTTTTTCTCCGCGGCCCGTTGCGTACGCGGGAGTGATTTTAAAGAAATACGGCACATCCGAACCGAGCATTAACGCGGCTTTCTCGAGTTCGGTTTTCGGAATGTTTAAAAGAAATAACTCGTTTAACGAAAGAAGAGTCGCCGCGGCATTTGAACTACCTCCGCCGAGTCCCGCGCCGATGGGAATATTCTTTTCAAGTTGAATCGAGACGTTGAGTTTCTTGCCGGAAAGTTTTTCAAGCATGCGGACACTCTTCACAATGAGATTACTTTCGTATTCTTCCTGAAGAAATGTGTTTGCGGTGGAAAAAGAGAATTGTTCCGCCTTTTCAAAAGTGATAATATCACAAAGTCGAAGCGGATAAAAAATTGTTTCTATGTCGTGAAAACCGTCACTGCGCTTATTAACAATGCGTAACCCAAGATTGATCTTACAGCACGATTTTATGATAACCCGTTTCATCGTGTGGCTTAGGATTTGAAAAAAGCGATTGCTTCTTTTTCAATGCGCGCAAGGTCTATCATTGCAATGCACTCGAGATTGTAAGGGCAAACTTTTTTCCAGCATGGTGCACACGTACGTCCTTCGGGGAATAATTTTACGCCTCTGCTATACAGG
>Ga0118677_10012326_pt1 | contig 12575 bp, 13 predicted proteins | sample AliMusrvi5mmetaG_FD_86154 | JGI IMG/M metagenome (GOLD analysis project Ga0118677, IMG submission 86154)
CGTTCGTTTTATTGGTGTTTATATTTATCGCAAACCGTTTCATTTCAAGTTATTATTATTTGCGGCGGCCACATCCACATTCCCGGAATGTGGATTAAAGTTTTATCGAGATTTTTGATCCTTTCAAATGTTTCACTTTCAAAACACCTCCCGAACGAAGCGGTTGCCAGCTCCAACCCCCGGAAATATTGGCAGCGATTTCTTTTAAATTCGTCCCATCTGCCTCAACTTCTTTTGGTTTTGATTTCAGTCTGAAGAGTTCTTCCGATGAATTATCGAATGTCAGATAATTGATTGCAGCAGGCTGGTAGGAGATTTCTTTTATCACAGACGATGTCCGCAATAAATGGTTCGAATTGGAAGGTGCCAGTTGTGGATCAGCTGCCATTGCCCTTAAAAAATGGCGGATGTAATCACCATAGCCGTCGGTCCACCAGATTTCATAACAGTTGAAATCCGGGTACAGGTTTTTTCCATCATTATCAACCATATAAGTACACCAGCTTAGTTGCCTGATTGCTTCATCAACCATTTTGCTATCGCCGGTAAGTTCAGCATAACGAAGTTCTATCGAAGCATGGCGTGATGTGTGGCTTTGCCCTTGAAATTTATAGTCAGTTTGCTCACCAATAACTTTTAGTCCGTATTGCTTCCAGTGGTCAATGCTTAACACGTCAATCACCCATTTTTGAATGTTTTGAACATCTTCCTTCCATGCAGGTATCAATTCCTTATTATCCATGATAAACCAAGCCATTTGTCCGGCATTAATCTGTGTGTCAGACCAAAAAACAACATCTTCGAAAAATGGTCCCCAACGATTATTTGTAACAGGGTACTCAAGCATCCATTTTAATAGTTTATCAAATGATTGCTGATAGGTATCTGAGTTTTGACCTGCACCCATTGAAATCAATTGCTGGAATAAGCGCATTGTGCCTGTCCAGTTAGTGGTATATGTTGTTTCAATTTTTGTTACACCATCTGATGCTAAAATATTTCCGACTTCCCCGGTTTTTGCATTGACTTTAAATGGGATTGGTGAATGGTCTTTATCTCCATCAGAAGCATGTGTTGCAAGAGTACTGGCAATTTTTTTAGCTGTTTCGAGGTAAAGCCGATTCCCTGTTTTTTTGTATAATATCACCAGTTCATACCCAAAATCACCAGCCTTATCTGGCTGAGTAAAGTCTTTACCCAGTATAAGGTCGCCATCATATGTTGGGAGTAGCTTGGTGTTGCAGGGGTATGGAATGTTGGGCCAAAGGAAGGTTGAGTCTGAAAAACCATGATTAATGTACCAATCGGCCTGAAAAACCATATTATCCATAACCTCTTTGTTCCCAGTATAATCATAATAAAGATTGAATGATGAAAGCATCATGGCGAACTGGCCGCCACCGATTCCGAGGTCGGCAATATCCTGTGTGCGAAATAAAAAATAGAGCGGAGGAAATTTAATGCCATACTCTTTCTCGAAATTCGGGCAGTTCCTCATCCAATAACCTGGAACATGACATTTTTAATGGGCCTGTTGTTAAACATGATCTGTTTTTCAATTAAATTTACCCGTGATAAAAAATAGGACCCGCATGCAAAAAGCAATGTTATGAAGGTAAAGCCAGTCTCAGTTTATAAGGTGCCGGAATATCCAGGGCTGGAAGAGTTCCTCCGCGATCCCGGCCTTTTGTCGAAGAATGTTCCGGCAAACTGGAGAAACAACGGGATTGTTTGGGCTGCCCTCGTTTCCTTCACCCTGGGGAGCCCCGGCATTGCCTGTTCCCAGAAAAAACAACCCCGTATCGAACTGATCAGGATTCATGAACATGACACTGGCCTGACGATCGGCGAATTTGAGGAGGCAGGCGACAGTTCATTTATTGCGCCCCTGTTCCGGCATGGAAATGGCATCGGGGCTTACGGCTGTGTTATGATCATGCCGCCTGTTTTTATTACCGAGCAGGAGGCAAAACAGATCATTATCAACGAATTAAAAAAAGAACACCTGGTATTTGACACGAATGCGCAACCCACGCACAAGGTTGTTGTAAAAACAAAGAAAACAATCTGGGAAAAGGTAAAAGGCAAATACAACACGAGGGATACCGTTGAAAGCCATGAGTTGAAATTCGACGGGTACAACAAGGAACTGAATTTTGCATTTTGTTTCGTGTCGAAGGAAAAATACAGGGTTTTTGCCGATTATGAGCCTGAAACTTCCTCGGTATCGCATGAAGATTATATAAAAACAGGGGAAAAACTGAGGGCTGCGATCAGTAAAACCAATGCCGTGAACGCGGTGATCTTTTACGAGCCCGTTCCTTATCCGGACTGGAAAGATCGTTCCGTCCGCCCGGATCGCGATCAATGGAAAACGGAAGGGAAAAAGGTTGCCATCGATTCCCTGAAAGCCCAGGTGGCTGATTTTGCCAGGTGGCTGCATGCTGAACAAATCACGAAGCAATAATGCACCTCACCCTCCATTTAACCACCTCCTGCAATTTAAACTGCAGCTACTGTTATTCTCCGCCTGCCGCCGGCGGCATGGAAATGACCCGGGAGATCATTGACCAGTCACTGAAATTCGCCATAAGGGAGTTTGACACCAACATCGGGGTCATCTTTTTTGGCGGAGAGCCCCTCCTGCGAAAAGACCTGATCGAATATGCCATAGTGAAGTGCAAATCAATGGAACAGGAGGAACACCACAGGTTCAACTTTCATTTTAAAACCACCACCAATGGCGTGCTGCTGGATAAAGATTTCCTGGAATTCAGCCGGGTGGCAGGATTGAATATCGGGTTAAGCATCGACGGGACACAACAAGCGCATGATGTCAACCGGAAATTCAGAAACGGTGAAGGGAGTTTCCAACACCTGGATAAAAGCATTGACCGGCTGCTGCAACTCCAGCCCTGTACCAACGCCATGATGGTTGTTACGCCTGAGAATGTCCAATGGTACGCCGCATCGGTGAACTACCTGGTAACCCGGGGATTCAGGTACATCATCGCATCACTGAACTATGACGGGAAGTGGGAAAGCAGGCATCTAAAGGAACTGGAAAAGCAATATAAAAAAATTGCTGTTTTATATAAAAAGTGGACACTGGCCGAGAAAAAATTCTATTTCAGCCCCTTTGAAATGAAATTTGCCAATCATATCCGCGGGAACGAGGATGACTGCTACAGTTGCCAACTGTCGAAACGGCAGATTTCCATCGCCCCCGATGGCAGGATCTACCCCTGTGTTCAGTTCGTAAAAGACGGGATCTCCAATACCGCGTACTCGATCGGCAATATCTTTGATGGTTTCGACAGCAACCGTGAAAGGCTCTTCAGCCGGTCGGTTGAAGAAAAAGAGGTCTGCAGCACCTGTGCCCTGAAAAAAAGATGCTACAATACCTGCAGCTGCCTGAACTGGCAAACAACGGGGTATATCAACACTGTTTCGCCGCTGCTATGCGAAACAGAACAGGTGCTGATCCCGATCGTCGACCGGCTCGGGGAGGAACTATTCAAACGCCGGTCACCGATGTTTATCCAGAAACAATACAACGTAGCCTACCCCTTGTTGTCGATGCTGGAGGATGAACAGAATTTCGTGAATTAACCGAACACAAACAACCTGACTATGGATTCCATCGACAAAACGGCAATGATATACCGGGAGAAACAACGATTTAAGCAACCCGCAGTGCTGATCAGCCTGGTCATCTCCGGTGTGGCCACGGCGGGGCTGTTCGGATTTGGCATATACCGGCAGATCTTCCTGGGACAGCGGTTTGGGAATCATCCCATGAGCAATGCGGGTTTGATCATTGCTACGGCGGTGGTGGTATGCCTGTACCTGGTGATCCTGTTCCTATTTGGATTTTCAACGCTGACCACCGTCATCGGCAAAAGCGGGATCAGATTCAGGTTTTTCCCTTTCCAGATGAAGGACAGGGTAATCCGATGGGAGGAAATTGAGACATCTGAGGTAGTAACCTTTAACCCGCTGCGCGATTATGGCGGATGGGGGATCCGGTCGAAAAAAGGGGTTCGCGTATACAACGTGAGCGGGAACAAGGGGTTGCAGTTAAAGCTGAAATCAGGTAAAATCATCCTGATCGGAACGCAGCTGGAGACGGAATTGACCCGCTTTCTCACTGAACTGAAAAACCGGAGCTGAGTTTAGAAGACGATGAATGATACGATCAATCCTCTACATAAGGCTTAAACAGGCAGGCCGGGTCGCCACCGGGCTTGGGCTGGGAAGATGCCTTTTCCTGGCAGGAGTTTCGGGATTCCTGGCGTTTCTGCTATTCCTGCAAACTGCCGCCTTCCCGAATTCGTTGTATGCCGCCGGGATATACCTGGCGGTTATCTTCCTGCTTCAATTAAACCGCCCTGACAAACAGTTTTTAAAAATCACGTTCATCCATCATAAAGTCATATTTCTCGCAGAATACCTGCTGCTGTTAATTCCATTGCTGATCTGCCTTGCTTATCATCAGCTGTACCAACTATTGACAGCAACCTTTGTTATCGCATTTTTAATCACACATGTGGACTACAAAGCGCGTCACAGAAGCATGAATACTATGATTCAACGGGTGATCCCTGCCTCCTGCTTTGAATGGAAGAGCGGGGTAAGGACATCGCTGGTCCTCATGGGTGTTGTGTGGGTTACAGGCATGTATACCTCATTTTTTATTGCCAGCGTACCTGTTGTTTTATTTTTTCTCGGTATTTTGCCGTTGGGGTTTTATGAACGGGGCGAGCCTGTTCAGATGGTGCTTGCATACGAGATGGGAGCAGTCAGTTTTATCCTGTATAAGATAAAGATGCAGGTTGTCCTTTTCACGATCCTCTCAATGCCGCTCATCCTGGCCTTTTGTATTTTCCATCCCGACATCTGGTATATCCCGGTCCTCGAGTTCCTTGTTCTAATCACATCCCAGGGTTACCTCGTGCTGGTAAAATATGCCTTTTACCAGCCAAACACCAAACCGGGCGGGGCCCAGGTATTCGGGCTGCTGGGAACCATCGGGCTGATCATCCCGATATTAATACCGCTTGTCTGGTTGCTGTCGGTCCGCTTTTACTTTAAATCTGTTTCAAACCTGAATTTTTACCTGGATGATTACAATTGAAAACTTAACAGTGTCGTACGGAACTACGAAGAAAGTCATTGATACATTGGATCTTGAACTTCCTGATTGTACCATTCATGGTGTTGTGGGGTTGAACGGGTCAGGAAAAACCACGCTGCTGAATGCCATTTACGGGTTGAAAAAAACCGATTCTGGCCGCATCCTGTATAACAACCGGAAAATCAATAAAAAAGAGATGTCTCTGCTCGTCACTGAAAACTATTTTTACCCGAACATTACCGGCCGGGAATATCTTGGTTTGTTCGATAACCTGGCGTTCGGCACCGACAAATGGAACGCCCTGTTCCTGCTGCCCCTCGATGATATAATCGACCACTATTCGTCGGGGATGAAAAAGAAACTGGCATTCATGGGGATCCTGAAACAGGACAAGCCGGTGATGATTCTCGATGAACCCTTCAACGGCCTCGATATCGAAGCCTGCAGGATCATCCGCCAGGTTCTCCTGAGGTTAAAAGATCGCGGAAAAACTGTAATCATCACATCGCATATTATCGAAACCCTCACGAATTTGTGCGACCACTTGCATTACCTCGAGAAAGGGAAAATCATCCTCACGAAAAACAAAGAGGAGTTCGGGGCGTTTGAGAAAGAGATCTTTGCCTCCATTGAAAATAAAAATGAAACGCTGATCAATGAACTGACGGCACATGGCCCTGACCACTTACCCGATTAACCCTGAAAAAAACGCAACACAACATGGACAATAAGAAAATAGTGAAGATCAGCAACATCGTGGGGCTCGTCTCGATCAGCCTGCTGATTTACTGGGTATTCATTTTTATTAGCATCACCGTTTTCGGGCTGAAGGTTTTCCGCGAAAACATCACCGAGTCGTTCTACCTCAGCATTGTCGGCATCCTCGCACTGATGTCCGGCGCCCTGATGATCAACATCATGTTCAACCTCACCAAGATAGCGGCGCATTTTGATGGGGAACCTGTCAAGTCAACCGGCCCCCGGGTGAAAACAAGTACATGGCTGATCATCCTTTCTTTCCCGGTGATCTTCGGCTTGTTGTTCCTTGGCAACTGGTGTTCATCATACAAAAAGGAGCAGTACCTGGTCAGTTCGGCTAAAAAAATGATCCATGATTATCCGGCCATGATCAAAGAACTGGCTGAATACCGGTTTGATACGAATTACCTCAAAAAGACGGACAATATCATCTCCTACCTTGAAAAAATTGATAAAAACTTTCCTGCTATCAAGATTATCAGGCAGGACACGATCGGCGCCAACACCAATTTCCTATGCTTTGAATCAGGAATGGAATATGTCAAAACAAGTAAGACGAATTTCATCTATTCGTGTTCCTCCACCGAACGGGACTACCTGAATTCCGTGTATGCCGGATCTCATCCAACTCCGAAATTCGAAGCCAACGGCGGAAACTATGAATTGTATTACCCGGTCCAGGCCGGGAAGAATACAATCATCCTCTATTTTGCCGAACGCCAGCGTTACGGGAAAATAGGATCATAGCATGATAATAATCAAACCTAAAACCAAACCCTATGGAATCAACCGAAAAAGTGCTTGAAGCAATTAAAAAAGCAGGACAGCCTGTAAGTGCAGGACAGATCGTGGAATTATCGGGTCTCGACCGGAAAGAGGTCGACAAGGCCATGAAAAAGCTGAAGACCGCCGGCACGATCACCTCTCCGAAGAACTGTTACTGGGAAGCGGCGAAATAGGGGTCACCCGGCAGAAGAACTTTTCCTTTTCATGGGAAGTTTTGTCCGCCTTGTGCCATCGAACTGGCACAAGGCATTGGCAACGGCAGCGGCGGTTGGCACAAGCCCGATCTCGCCGATGCCTTTGGCGCCGTATGGCCCGACAGGATCAGTCACCTCAACGCCGATCACCTCAATATCGGGCGTGTTCAGGGCATTCAATACCCCGCAATCCGACAGCTTCGAACTCACCAGCCGGCTTCCCGTCATCGGCAGATCTTCGGTGAGCGCATACCCAAGTCCCATGTGAACCGCACCCTGGATCTGCCCCGCGAAGAGCATGGGATTCATGATCTTCCCGGCGTCGTGGGCTGCGTAAACCTTGTCGATCTCTCCCTGGTCGTCCAGGACAACAAGCTGGGCCGCGTATCCGTAGGAGTAGTGGGTAATTATTTTCTCCACCGCTGCCCCGGGTTTGGTCGTCCAGTCGCAATAATATTTCCCGGGATAGGTCTTTCCCGACAATGCCTGCAGGATATCGGGGGTAACAGGTTTGCGTTGATTTTGCTGATCATCCGTTTCCCCGGCATCTGACCTGTAATGTTCAATATCACTATGCAGCAGGCTGGCTGCATCGATGATCGCGTTTCCAAGGAGGGCCGTGGCCCGCGAGGAGGTAGTCATCCCGGTAGGCAACCCGGCGATGGTATCAACTTCCACATCGACCAGGGCGGCATCAATGCCTGTTTCCTGCTGCAAGGTCTGGATGGCCATGTTCTGCACACCCTGCCCCATCTCGGTCCAGCCGTGTTCAATGCGCACACGCCCCCCGGGAAGAATGGAAATCCTGACATCGCAGAAATCGGTCATCCCGTTGCCCACGCCGGAGTTCTTGATCCCGCAGGCCAGTCCGGCAAACCTGGCGGCATAAAATTGATCCTTCAGGGCGAGCAGGCAGGCTTTGATTCCCACACCGGCCTCCAGGACCTGCCCGGTTGCCGTCATTTTTCCGGAATCGAGGGCATTGTCGTAGCGGAATTTCCATCGGTCGAAACGGCCTTTTGCACACAGTTCATCGATGCAGCTTTCAAGGGCAAAGGCCACCTGGTTGGCCCCGAATCCACGCATGGCACCCGACGGGATATTGTTGGTATAAACGGTCAGCGATTCTATATCCACCGATGGAATGTGATACCCGCCGCTGGCATGGCCTGCCACCCGTTCCATCACCTTGGCGCCTACCGAGGCGTACGCACCGGTGTCGCCGATGGCACGCAGCCGGAGCGCCGTAAGCATTCCCATGTCATCGCATCCCAGTGAGATGTCCATCCAAACCGGGTGGCGTTTCGGATGCATCGTGATGGATTCCTCACGCGAAAGATGCACCATCACCGGTTGTTGCAGCAGGAAGGCAAACAGCGACGCATGTCCCTGCACAGTCATATCCTCACGCCCGCCAAAGCCTCCGCCGCATGGCACGAGCGTTACGCGGACCTTATCCTCGGGAAGCCCAAGCAGCGAGGCAACCTGCTGTTGGTCGACATAGATGCCCTGACCCTGGCTGAAAAGATGAATTCCGTCCGCATCCGGCATCGCGAGGGCTGCCTCCGTTTCCAGGAAAGCATGTTCGATGCGCTGGGTTTCGTAAACACCGGATACCTTAAAGGTGGAACTGGTTAACAAACCGGTTGTCTCCCCTCCCCTGCGGACCACGCATTTTTCAAGCAGGTTGGATTTTCCCGGGTGAACCTGGGCCGAGCCGGGCTCAAGGGCCTGCCTGGCATCCGAAACCGGTTCAAGCACTTCATATTCTACACGGATTAATGCTGCAGCCTTACGGGCAGTGGCCTCATCATGGGCAACCACCCCGGCAATCACGTCGCCGATGTAACGGGTAATTTCTCCCGTGCCGATCATCAATGGCCAGTCGCTGATGATCAGTCCGGTGTATCGCTCGCCGGGAACATCCTCTGCTGTAAAAATCCTGATTACCCCCTCAGTCTTTAAGGCCTCTGCAGTATTGATTGAGATCACCCGCGCCCTGGGATGATCGCTGAACCGCAGGGCACCATACAGCATCCCGGGCACCCGCATATCATTGACAAACAACCGTTTTCCGATAGCTGTTTCAAAAGCTTCATATTTTGGAAGGGGCTCCCCTACGCCGGAATACAAACCTGCCATGATGCCGTTGTATGCCGGGATTGCCGGTTTCGGAGGTGTTTCCCGAAGGTTTTTCACCGCCTCCTCAATGGCATCCACAATTTTTACGTACCCGGTACACCGGCATAGGTTCAGACTGATGGCTTTCTTGATATCTTCCCGTCCGGGGGATGGATTTTCTGCAAACAGCACCTTCGTGCGCATAATGAGCCCCGGCGTGCAAAAACCACACTGCACGGCGCCTTTTTCTACATACGCACTGGCAATGACATCGCGCACACCAGCGGGAATACCCTCCATGGAAATCACCTTTGCACCCGCCAGGAATTTCATCTTCCGGGTACATGACAGCCTGGCTTTTCCATCTATTTCAACCATGCAGGCGCCGCATGCCGCCTGGCCGGAACAGCCGTCCTTCACGGAGGTGATACCCGCCATTTCGCGCAGATAGTGCAGCAGCGACAGGTCACCGTCGCCGGTATATTCAATTTTCTGGTTGTTCAGGGTAAATTTGATCATATCAGAAACGTTGGGTTAATGATTGTTCCCTGTGAGATATTCTTTTGCAAATAGCCGTTCCACCTCACCGAAGTCAGTACCAACCGGTTCGGGTATCCTGATGGAAGACTGCACGGAGGCTAGGTCTTTCAGCCCGCTACCGGTTGCCAGCACGACATTTTTTGATCCTGCCGGAATAAGGCCCTGGTCGCGGTATTTCAATATGCCCGCAAAGGCTGCAGCAGCGGCCGGTTCACAGAAAATGCCTGTGAAACGCGCCATCTGAAGCGATGCCTGCAGGATTTCGGAGTCAGAAACAGTGATCATCTCACCCTTGTATTTTTTAATATAACCGGCTGTCATATGGAAACAACGCGGCACATCCACAGAGATTGAATCTGCTATGGTTTTGGAAGAAACTGCAACGAATTTTTCGTGATCCAGGTTATTGATCAGGTTGCTGCTTCCAATCGCCTGGACGCCCACCAGCACAGGCATCCGGTCGATGATGCCCAGTTTTAAAAGATCTTCAAACCCTTTACACACACCGGAAAAGATAACGCCGTCGCCTACCGGGATGAATACGCGGTCGGGGACGTTGTTTCCGAGTTGGCTGAACAACTCGCAGGCAACTGTTTTCTTACCCTCGATGGTGAGCGGGTTGTATGCCGTATTGCGGTTATACCAGCCGTAGTTTGCAGTAATCCTTACACTCAGGTCATATGCATCGTCATAGGTTCCTTGCACCGGTACCAGGGTCGCACCATACATCAGGATTTGTGTGAGCTTGGCCAGCGGTGCTGCAGCCGGGGCTACGATGATGGCCCGCTGGCCCTGCGAAGCGCAAATCCCGGCCAGCGAAGAGCCCGCGTTTCCCGTGGATGCCGCAACCAGGGTTGTGATTCCGTTTTCCCGCGCCCATGCCGAAACCAGTGCCGAAGCCCGATCCTTAAAGGAGAAAGTCGGATTCTGCGAATCATCTTTAACAAATACCTCAAAATCTCCAATCCGCTTGTCAGCTTGTCCACCTGTCCACCTGTCCACCTGTCCACTTGTCCACCTTGTTACCCTGTACAGCGGCGTCTCCCCGATCCTCAGCCCAGGACATGAATCCAGCCCGCGAAGCGGAAGCAACGGTATAAACGACTGGCCGCGTAATTTGTCGAAAAGCCCTGCTGACGGACTCAGTCTCCTGATTTCAGCATAGTTGTAGAGGGTCTTTAACACACCTTTCGGCGGTTGGCCGGGGATGTTGGCGGCTTCACACACCGGGCAAAGGTAGATTAGCCGGTCTCCAGGGTATTCCGCCCTGCAGTCATTGCATTCAAAGTGAAATTTATCGGCCATTTTTTTATACCAGATTTATCATGCCTAATATTAATGGGGCTAAAGCCCCAGATTCATCATTTGCCACACTTTTATCAGTCAGCTGAAGCTGACTGCAATAAATTTTCACTTCTACCATAATGCTCCCAACTATTGCAGTTGGCTTTAGCCAACTGAAAGCCAAATGGAGTATGATTCCATTTCCCGGCTTTAGCCACATTTTTTTATTCCTTATCCCCTTTAATCAGATTCCATCCATATTTCTCCATGAACTCCTCAATTTCTTCATGAAAACTCATCTAATGATGATGGATCTCCTGGTCGTGAATATACTGTCGTACTTTAGTTAAATGACTTTCACTTACACCCACCGCCCAGTAATCATCCTGCCAGATAAATTTTGCACGGATCAATTTTTGCCGGTTGATCCAAAAGGATGATTCCCCTTTTATAAGTTGAGACACTTTGCTGATTGTCTGATCCTTCCCAAGTGATATAAGGCAGTGTGCATGTTCTTTATATCCACTGATGCAATCAAGCCAGATTTGTTTTTCTTCTGCATTTTGTTTTATATGCTGAAAGAATTGTGTTCTCAATTGCGAAGAATGAAGGAATGGTTCACGGTTTTTAGTTGAAAAGACCAGATGAACCCAGATTCTGACCCAACTCATAACATTGTTTTTTAAAATGGGGCTAAAGCCCCAAATTTATCATTTTTCCCCTTTGATCAGTCAGCTAAAGCTGACAGCAATGGATTTCTCTGCTAATTTTTTATGCTGTTTTCAGACAGATCAAGCTGACTGCATTGGATTTCACCTTCCTTCAGTATTCCCAATCTATTGCAGTTGGCTTTAGCCAACTGTAAGCCAACTGGGGTATGATTCAATTTCCAGGCTTTAGCCACATTTTTTTATTGCTCAGCCTTGATCCATTATTTAAGAAGCCCGGTCCTGTCGTTGAATTCATCGATCAGTTCATCCCAGCGGGCGGGCTGACTGAAAATTTGCGGCCAGATGTTCCGGTCGTCCCACAACTGGCGGAGGTCATCCGCGTCTTTCCCCTGTTGCTCAACCCAGGTAAAATACTTCAGGTTGTGGATGGCTTTGCGGTCGGCATAGCCTAGTTCCTTCATCCATGCCGGGGATGTTCCCAGCATGCACTTTTCATGATCGCGGGCAGCCTGCAGCCTCGAATAGGCCCCACGATCAGCTGTCAGCTCTTCGAGCCTCGATCCGTACATCGCGGCGGAATCGGTGGCAATGGTGACGATAATGTCGTCGGCGGTAAAATCAAAATATTTCGCAGTTTTTATGGCCGAGAGGATGTTGCCAATGCCGGAAATGCCGATCATATCAAGCTTGCCAGCCAAATCCGGATCCACCCCGTTCGATGCCAGATAACCCTGTCCTTCCTTTTCATTGAAGAGTCTTAAGAGCCTCATGCAATCCTCATCATCGATGGCAGTCACCACATCGGTATTCCTGACATTATGAATCCATGGAACATGCTTGTCGCCAATGCCTTCGATGCGATGGCTTCCGAAAGCCTTTTGCTAAACGCATCATGCATCTCCCTTGGAATTAGTACTCTGCTGCAAGCGGAACATTTTTGCCCCTGAAAATCGATTGCGCTGCTAACCACACCGGTTAAGGCTTCATCCATGTCTGCATCTTTGTCTATGATGATGCAGTTTTTTCCACCCATTTCAGCTATGATTTTTTTGACAAATTTGACCCCACTATCGGTTTTAGATG
>Ga0118677_10012327_pt1 | contig 12574 bp, 12 predicted proteins | sample AliMusrvi5mmetaG_FD_86154 | JGI IMG/M metagenome (GOLD analysis project Ga0118677, IMG submission 86154)
TGTGGAGTGTCAGAGACTTGCGGAAGGGGATTGGGTAGCGGGGGATTTCGGATCGCCGTGATTATTTTTCCGTCCCCATGTGGAACCCGTGGAAGACGACCCAAGTGGCGATCAAGGTGGCGAGGAGCAGTACTCCCAGGACCCACCAATACCACGCAACGCCAAGCCGGCGGTGGGGCAGACCGCCGAATTCACGTGCCACGAAAGCGTCGTAATCGAAGTCGGTGTCCGGCAGATCGAGGCCATCCGCGCCGGCATCCTGCTCCCAGGATTTTCGGGTGGGGGCGCTCGCTTTCCGCAGTTTCCCGACGCAGCCCGGGCAGGGACTGCCGACCCGCACCTCGCGGTCGCAAAACGGACAGCGGTAACTCAATGTTTCAGGCATCGTCTTCCGAACCACCCAACACCATCCGCCATCATCCCGCAAGTCCGCATCCCCGGGCAAACCAGTGATTCAACTCAGCCTTTGGGGATGAGAATTCCTGGCGCTCCATGCGTAATTCGCCCTTACACTGGCATGCCCCTTGCTAATGTCGTATTGCGGGGCCATCGTGAATCCGCCAATCACCCGAACCATCACCATGTGCGGAATCGTCGGATACATCGGAAAAGCCGAGGCGGCCACCGTCCTTATCAACGGCCTGCGTCGGCTCGAATACCGCGGCTACGACTCGGCGGGCATCGCCATCCTGGATGACGAGCGCGTTGTTGTGGCCAAGGCACCGGGCAAAGTCGCCAGACTCAGCGAGAAGGCTCACGCCGATTGGACGCCGGAGCTTTTCCAACGCGCCCGCATTGGCATCGCCCACACCCGTTGGGCCACTCATGGGCCGCCCACCGAGATCAACGCCCACCCGCATCTCGACAAATCCGGCAACATCGCGCTGGTACACAACGGCATCATTGAAAATTACCGCCCCATCCGTGCCCGCCTCGAGGGCCGCGGCCACTTTTTCTACTCTGAAACGGACACCGAGGTCCTTGCCCACCTCATCGGCGATTGCGACAAGGGTGACATTTTCCAAGCCGTCTGCGATGCGCTGCATCAGGTCGTGGGCACCTTCGGCATCGCCGTGCTCTCCGCGCACGAACCGGATCGCATCATCACCGCCCGCCGCGGCAATTCCATCGTCATCGGCGTTGGGGACGGCGAAACCATCATCGCTTCGGATGCCTCCGCCATTCTCGCCCACACCCAGCGCGTGATCTATCTGGACGACGACGACATTGCGATTGTCACCGCCGATTCCGTCGAGGTCCGCGACCTGCACAACATCCCGGTCACCCGCGAAATCACCGAACTTGGCATCGACGTCGCCGCCACCGAGAAAGGCGGTTTCGCGCACCACATGCTCAAGGAAATCCACGAGCAGCCCGACGCCCTGCGCAATGCCATCCGGGGTCGCCTCGACTTCAACCTCGGCACCTCGATGCTGGCCGGGATGGGCACCTCGCCGCGCGAGCTCGCCGAGATCGGTCGGGTGGTGCTGGTGGGTTGCGGCACCTCGCTGCATGCCGGGCTGGTGGGTGAGTACGCCTTCGAGGACCTGGCCGACATTCATGCGGAGGTTCAGCAGGCCGCGGAATTCCGCTACCGCAATCCCATCCTCGGCAGCCGCGATTTGGTGGTCGCCATTTCCCAATCCGGGGAAACTGCCGACACCCTCGCCGCCGTGCGTGAGGCGAATCAAAAAGGCGCGTTCGTGATGAGCCTGTGCAACGTGGTCGGTTCCACCATCGCCCGCGAAACCGGACGCGGTGTCTATCTCCATGCCGGACCTGAGATTTCGGTGGCCTCCACCAAATCCTTCGCGTGTCAAGTTGCCGTCATGCTCATGATGGCCCTCAAGCTCGGCCGCGGCCGCCGTTTCTCCCGCGACGACGGCATCCGGTTCGCCCGCGAAATCGAAGCCCTTCCAGCGTTGGTCGGCAAGGTCATCCTCCAGAGCGAGCGCATCGCCGCGCTTGCCGCCGAATTCGCCAAAGACGAGCACGCCTTCTTCATTGGTCGTGGTCCGATGTATCCGGTGGCTCTCGAAGGTGCGCTCAAGCTCAAGGAGATTTCCTACATTCACGCCGAGGGCTACCATGCCGCGGAACTCAAGCATGGACCGATCGCCCTGTTGCAGAAGGGCACCCCGGTCATCGCCATCGCCTGTGATGTCCCCGGCAAGGACAAGATCCTCGGCAACATCGAGGAATGCTGCGCCCGCGGCGCCCGTGTCCTCGGCCTCGTGACCGAGGGAGACTATGAAACCGCCGAGCGCATGCACGACGCCATCTTCATCCCGCGGTGTCATCCGCTGGTCGCCACCATTCCGGCCGTCGTTGGCCTCCAACTCTTCGCCTATCACGTCGCCCGTCTCCGTGGCTGCGAGATCGACCAACCGAGAAACCTCGCCAAGAGTGTCACCGTCGAGTGAGCGCCCCGAGGGTGCCCCGAGGAGAGTGGGCGTTCTCGCCCAGCATTGCTGTCGATGGGCAGATTCTCTGGGTGGAGGTTTTGTGAGGCGGCCCGCCGATCCGTGAATTTACGGCTTGGTCCGCCGCGCAAAGTGACTACATAGGGGGCGTGCCAGCGCCGCGTGCCCGCCCCTGCTGGGATTCAAGCCCGGCCCGGCCATTCCCCACCCCATGATTGAAGCCAACAACCTCACCAAACAGTTCGCCCGCCACGAGGCGGTGCGCGACATTTCCTTTTCCGTGGCACGCGGGGAGGTCGTCGGCTTTCTCGGGCCCAATGGGGCCGGGAAAACCACCACCTTGCGGATGCTCACCGGCTACCTGCCACCCACGTCCGGCAGCGCCCGGGTGGCGGGTTTCGATATTTTCCGCCAATCGCTGCAAGCACGTCGCCGCATCGGCTACATGCCGGAAAACGTCCCGCTTTATGAGGAAATGCGGGTGCGTGAGTACCTGAAATTCCGTGCCCAGCTCAAGGGCTTGGGCAAGCATGACACCCGCCGCCGGGTGGGCATGGTGATCGACACCTGCGGCCTTGCTGACGTGCGGCGCAAGATGATCAAGACCCTGTCGAAAGGCTATCGCCAGCGGGTGGGGCTCGCGGACGCGTTGGTCCACGATCCTGAGTTGCTCATTCTCGATGAGCCGACCAACGGGCTGGATCCGAATCAAATCCGCCAGATCCGCGAACTCCTCCGCCAACTTGGCCAAACTCACACCTTGCTCATTTCCACCCACATCCTGCCCGAAGTGGAAATGACCTGCAACCGGGTGATCATCATCGACAACGGGAAAATCCGCGCGGCCGACACTCCGGCCAAACTGATCGGCCAAATGCGCAGCGCCGGCCGCCTGCAAGTGGAAATCCAGTCCGCCCCGGAGGTCGTCAGCACCGCCCTGGCCCGCCTTGATGGGGTGAAAAAAGTCACTCCCGAAGGCATGGAAGACGATTGGACGCGCTACGTCGTGTGGGCGGATTCCGGCACCGATGCCCGCGAAGCCATTGCGCAACTGGCGGCTCAATACGGCTGGCCGCTGCGTTCGCTGTTCCGCCACGAAGCCACCCTGGAAGATGTTTTTGTCGAGCTGACCCGCCCGGATTGATGTTAGAGTCCCGGCACTTGTGCTCGCACGCCGATTGTGGCAGCATGCGTCCCATGGCCGACAAAACGTTGTTTGAAAAAATCTGTGACAAGGAAATCCCGGCGACGGTGGTATACGAGGATGATCGTTGCGTGGCGTTTCGCGATATCGCGCCGAAGGCACCGGTGCACATCCTCATCGTGCCGCGCAAACCCATCCCGCGGCTGGGCCTTGCCACTGCGGCAGACGCGGACCTGCTTGGCCACTTGTTGATTGTCGCCGGACAGGTCGCCCGCGACGAAGGCGTGGCCGATGCCGGCTTTCGGGTGGTGATCAACCACGGAACGCACGGCGGTGAAGCGGTACCGCATTTGCACGTCCATCTGCTCGCCGGTCGCCAATTGCAATGGCCGCCGGGTTAGACCGGCACCTATCCCGCGGGCGAGGCGAGCACCTCGACCTTCACCGGCACCACGCCGCGCGACGCGAAGCCGAGTCGTTCGGCGACCCCGATGGTCACATCAATGATGCGGTCGCGAATGTAGGGGCCGCGATCGGTGATGGTGACCACTTCGGCTTTGCCATTGGCCATGTTGGTCACGCGCACGGTGCTGCCCAAGGGCAGTGTCTTATGCGCGGCGGTGGCGGCGGTGTTGTTCAGTCGCAGGCCGCTGGCGGTCCGCGTGCCGAAGTTGGTTTTGCTCGAATACCAAGACGCCTTCCCATTCTGGACGGATTGGACCGGCCAGGTGTCTGGGAACTTGGAGTCGGATTTTGCAGTGGCATTGCCGGTGGCAGCGCAACTGGGAAGGGTTATGACGCCGGCGATTGCCAGGGCCACGGATTTTAGGTTCCGGGTCAGGTTCATCGTTGAGGTGGCCCTTGCGGGCCAACCGGGGTAATGGACGCCGGGGCCATACGCAAGAAAAATCTGTTCAGGGCCAATGCAGGCGATTTTCCTTGTTTCACAAGGGATTCCAAGGATCTTTTTAAGAAAAGTTAACAAAAATCCACGATTTTTTTCCGAATTTTTGGTTTGCCGGGGTGGGTTTTGGCCGATGGAAGCCCGATTGCTTGGCCTGCTCGATCACGGCCGGCAGCTCCGGAAAAACGCGAGGTTGAGCGCCTGATCGCGGAAGAAATCCGACTCGCCGCGCCTCGCTCAATCTGCAAGTATCGGGCGTCCCGCGCGCGCTCATGGTCAGCGGCCGACACCGGAGCGGCGGCGGTTGCCGCCGTAGTTGCTGCGTTGGCCGTTGCGCTGGCCGCCGCCTGAGGGCTTGCCGGATTGACCGCCGCCGCCGGACTTGCCGCGGGAGTGGCGCTCGGCGAGGGACTCGATGTGCCATGCGTGATTGTCCCAGCGGGGGATCGGCATGCGGATGATCTTTTCAATCTCACGCAAGTATTCCAGTTCATCCTCCGAACAAAACGAAACCGCGCGGCCGTCGGCGCCGGCCCGCGCCGTGCGACCGATCCGGTGCACATAGGCTTCCGGTTCGTTGGGCAGGTCGAAGTTGACCACCAGGCCGACGTCCTTCACATCGACACCGCGGGCGGCGACATCGGTGGCCACCAGCACCGGCGTGAGGCCCCGCTTGAAGCGGTCGAGCGCCTTCTCGCGTGCTGCCTGCGACTTGTTACCGTGGATCGCGTCCGCGGCAAAGCCGGCGGCACACAGGCTCTTGGCGAGTTTATTGGCACCGTGTTTGGTGCGGCTGAACACAATGGTGAGTTTTTGCCCGGCCGCCTCGGCCTGGCCGCGCAGCAAGTGATCGAGCAGCGGTCGTTTGTCCTCCCGCGCCAAGAAGCAGACCTGTTGGTCGATGTTTTCGGCGGTGGTGGTTTCGGGCATGATGCTGATGTGCGCCGGATTGCGCAGGATGGTGTGCGCGAGTTCGATGATGTTGGGAGCCACCGTGGCCGAGAAGAACAACGACTGGCGCTTCGCCGGCAGCATCGAGACAATGCGTTTCACATCGCGCAAAAAGCCCATGTCGAGCATCCGGTCCACCTCGTCTAACACGAAAAACTCGACCTGGCTCAGGTCGATGTGGCGCTGGTCGATCAGATCTAACAATCTCCCCGGCGTTGCCACCAGCACATCGACGCCGCCGCGCATGGCATTGACCTGCGGCACCTGGCCGACGCCGCCGTAAACCAACGTTTGGCGGAAGTTCACATGTCTGCCATAGGTGGCGAAGCTTTTGCCGACCTGACCGGCGAGTTCGCGGGTGGGAGCCAGCACCAGGGTGCGACAGGCGCGCGGCCGGACCTGGCGGGGCTGCAGATGCAGGGCATTGAGGATCGGCAGGGCAAAGCCGGCGGTCTTACCGGTGCCGGTCTGGGCACAGCCTAACAAATCTCGCCCCAGCAGCAGCAGGGGAATGGCCTGCGCCTGGATGGGCGTGGGCACGGAATAATTGAGTTCGCGCAAAACGCGGTGAAGGGGCGCGGCCAGCGGCAACGCCTCGAATGGGGTCGGGGTCATGTGGGTCTAGGATGCCAGCACTCGCCGGGAATCGGCCGCTGGCGGTGATGAGCGATTATGAAGTACCTCAAACAATCTCTCTCATCGATGAAGACCGGACAAGGGCGGAGCCTTTCAAGCGGCTTCGCGGTGGCACCGGGACCGGTGCGCAGGGCTGCTATAAGCGAGGCCTGCCGTTTTGCAAGGCAATTCGTCAATTATTATTCGCGGCCGAGGATGCTCTTGGTGGCTTTCATATCCAAGGCCCGCTGTTCCTTCCAACTGGTGATTTCCGGATCGGGGAACACGCGGCGGCGGACGTCGGTCTGGGCATCGGAGGGTTTGTCGAGCCGTTTGGCATTGCTCTCGCGGGCGGCCGAGGTTTTGTAATCACCGGTTTTGTAGGGGTCGTGAACGACGGCGGCGGCGTTGGTTTCGCGGGCGTCGCCCTGTGCGACACGCGAGGGGGTGTGGAAGCGGCTGCCATCGGTCTTTCCGGCGTAGGCGGTTTTTGCAACCTCGTTGATCTTGCCCGCCCACGCGGTTTTGGCGTAATCACCGGTCTTGTAGGGTTTGGCGATGTTGGAGGTTTGGGTGAAGTAAGCCGATTGGCGGTTGCCATTGGACGCGCTGTATTTCTCCATGGAGTCGGGCCATTGACCGTTGGGACCTTGTTTGATGGGTCCGCCGTTGAAGCGTTCGGACATGGGTCTACGTCCCTGCGGGGCAGTCGCCGCGGTGCTCGCCGCGGTGCTCGCCGCGGTGGTCGCCGCGGTGCTCGCGGCGGTGGTCGACCCGGTGGTCGCTGCGGTGGTCGCCGCGGTCCCGGACTTATGCGTGGAACACGACACCACGAACAGAAGCGACAGGCAAAGGAAGGAGCGGAACATGGCGGGGGAAATCCTAAATCCTAAATCTGAAAGGCTGAAGGGCTGAAGGGCTGAAGGGCTAAAGGTTGACAACCGATAACCGATAACTCAGTGGCTGGCGATGCTTTGTTCGAGTTTTGAATCGGGAAGGGCGCCGCGTTCGAGGGCTTTTTGGTAATAGGCGCGGGCGTCCTTGAAGCGCTTGTCGTGGGCGCAGAGCAGCGCGAGATTGAAGTACGGTTCGCTGGGGATGGGATCGGCGGCGATGGCGGCTTTATACAGGGATTCGGATTCCGCGGGGTGGCCGAGGCGGTAGGCGATGATGGCGAGGAGGTTTTGGCTCTTGGCGTCGTCCGGGGCGAGGGAGACGCTGTGGCGCACGCTTTGCTCGGCCGCGGCGATGTCGCCCAGGGTCATCAGGGCGAAGCCGAGCATGCGGTGGGCGTAGGGGTTGTTTTCATCGAGTTCGACGGCGCGGCGGAAGGTTTCCGCGGCGGCACCCGGATCGTTGAGGCGGAGGTTGACGACGCCGAGTTTGCACAGCGAGGAAACGTGGCCGGGGTGGTCCTCGAGGATGAGTTGAAAGAGTTCGCGGGCGGGCAGGAGGCGTTCGGAGGCAAAGGCTTTGGTCGCGGCGCGATCATAAACCTCGATGTTCTTGTTCAGATGGACGTTGCGTTGGGCGACGAGTTCGGGGTCTTGGGCAACCGGGGAAATGAGTTCGACGTCGGCACGGTCGGCGACGAGACGCTGTTCGTCCGTGCTGAGGGGGATTTCCTCGCCTTCGAGCAAGGTGATGGCGCCGGCGACGTTAGGGTCGTCGGAACCGAGTTGTTTGGCGGCTTCGATGAGGATGTTGCTGGCCTGGCGGCGGCGCTCCTGGGTGAGGAGTTGGCGTTTGATGATGTTGCGTAGTGTTTCGACCTCGGCGGGGTCGGCGTTGGTTGGATTGGAGGCGAGGGTTTCCTGTTCGTGTTTGAGGCGGTTCTCCAGATCGGCGAGACGTTTGTCCTGGGCACGGCGCTCCTGATTGAGGCGGTTGATTTGGGACTTGGCGACAGCGAGGTCGCGCAAGGCATCGGTGAAATCGTCCTTGGTGGCGTTGTTGTCGCGGTGGAGGGCGGCGAGTTTGTCGTCTTTTTCGCGCAGGTTTTTGGCCAGGCCCATGTTTTGTTCGATGAGGTCCTGGACGCGGCCGGCTTCATTGAGTTTGAGCAGCGCCTTCATTTGGTCGCGCTCGGCGACGAGGGAGTCGCGTTCATCGCGGAGTTGGGTGAAGGCGTCGTGGCTTTGCTGGAGTTGTTGTTTGAGGCCGCTGATTTGTTCGTTGGCGGCGGCGATGGTCTGGTTCTTTTGCGCCAGGGATTCCCATGAAAGGTTTCTGGTCGGTGTCCAACCAGAAAACAAAATGATTGGCGGACAGTTTGCTTCTTGGAATTCCATTGGATGCGGCCAACCCGACAATTCGGATTGGTTTATCTACAAACCAGTTGTTGTCTGATTCTTGCTTGTTGCTTTTCAAGCTTTGAAAACCGTTTGCATTGACTGCTGCAATAGCTTGATGCCTTGCGGCAATATTCTGCGGTTCCTCCAGTTTCGCGTCGGCCGGGCCATTTCCATCGGGATCATAACTGATCATTGTAAACACCTCAAATGCCGTGTTCTGAAGATCAATTCTAAGGAAATGGACTACAATCGGTCTCGGACTGTCCCTGGTTTCGCTCCAGTAACCTATTGGTGCAGACATCGAAATATCAGGCGCCTTGGTTAAGGATGTGACAGGGTTATCAGTTGCGGCGTTACAATAAATAGAAAACAGAAGCGAAAATAGAAGCGCTGAAATAATTGATAACCAGCGGTTTATCATATGACTTCTGTTTTTTCGCTGTTTTCAGTGGAATGGCTGACTTGGGACAGGGATCTCCGAATGGCTGAAAGGCAGGGGAAATTTGACAGAATTAACAAAATGGACAAAATGAAAGACATTTCTGGGTCTGCCACTCTTCTCTGCATTATGTAAATTCTGTTCATTCTGTCAAAACTCTTCTCTTATTCCGCCGAAAATGACGAGGAACCACTGCTTTCTTATCTATTGCCGCAAGAAACAAGGCTTCGCATGGCTGAATGAATTTGTCCGTTTGTGGCAAGGAAGGATATTCCATAACCACTCCGCCTGCTGATAATTTCAGCTTTTCCTCCTGCTTGTTCAATAATCAAACCTGCGGCGGCAACATCCCATATATAGATTCCGGATTCGTAATAACCGTCAGCCCGTCCGGCGGCAACCTGGCACATATCGGCGGCTGCGGAGCCCATGATCCGTGCTTTCTGGGTGTTTGCGGATATTTTTTTGAATATCTCAAGCGACGGCATGGTGGTGGCATCAGATTTATCCAGGCCTGTCAGGATGATAGACTCGGCAAGATTGTTCACGTTCGATACATGAATCTCCCTGCCGTTCATCATGGCGGGCAGATCAGCTGCTGCGGTGTAAAGTTCTCCAACGACAGGCAGGTACACAGCCCCGGCAACCGATTCGCCCTGATGTCTTACGGCAATTGAGCAGCACCAGTTTGGCAGGCCGTGAGAGAAATTAACGGTGCCGTCGATGGGGTCGATTATCCATTGGTATTCATATTCCTGGCCGGAGGTTTTGTCGGCAGCAGTATCTTCTTCGCCTAGGATGGCATGATCGGGGAATGTGGCCTGAATAATGCGAGTGGCTGTTGCCTGGCACTCCACATCAAGCGCCAGCTTGACGTCGTGTTTGTAAACTTTAAGTATATCAGTTCGTCTGGAAATATTCTGGAGGGCGTGTGTGCCCGCTTCTTTTGCCGCCATGATTGCACAATCAAGGAGTTGGTTGCTCTCAATTTTCATGAATCCTTTGTCTTCATGTCTCGGTCAAGTCCTGATTTAAAGTTGTCACATTTTTCTTCTTCTTTTGTAGGAGCCCGACTCCGTTCGGGCGATTCTTTCTTCGGACCGCGCGGGCGGAGCCGCGCTCCTACACCAAGATCGCTGGCCTCTGCGACCATATTCTCTCTTCCTGGTTTCTGTTCGCCGATACGGGGATCGGCTCCTACATTCTGAAAAGAATGCTTACTGAATCTTCTTCTTTCCTGGCCACAGATTCTGTCAAAAAATCTTTTATATATTGATGATTTCAGTCTGCCTGTACAGGTTCAGCAGGCGCAGATTCAACAGGAGCAGGCACCTCGGCTACAGGTGTCGCTGGAGCAGGCGCGGGTGTTGGCACAGGCGCGTCAAAGGTCTTCTTCTTCTGCTCGTTGAACTTCATGGATACCATCTTGGAACAGCCTTTTTCAGGCATTGTTACGCCATATAACGCATTTGCAGCAGATATTGTCTGGCGATTATGTGTGATTACCACGAACTGTGACTGTACCAGAAAGTCCTGCAAAACGTTGACGAAACGGCCGATGTTGGATTCGTCAAGAGGGGCGTCAAGTTCATCAAGCAGGCAGAACGGGCTGGGCTTGATCATGTAAATTGCGAAAAGAAGCGCGACTGCCGTGAGAGTTCGTTCGCCACCGGAGAGCAGCGTAATGGTCTGCATTCTTTTGCCTGGCGGTCTGGCTATGATTTCAATGCCGCATTCCAGGACGTCTTCCTCGTTCACAAGCACAAGTTTGGCGGAGCCGCCATTGAACAGGCGTTTGAACATGGTCTGGAAGTTTTCATTCACCGATGCAAAAGTGGTGAGGAACATCTCTGAGGTTGTGAGGTTTATTTTCTTGATCATGTCCATCAGTTGCTGTTTGGAATTGACCAGATCCTGCTCCTGCTGGGTAAGGAATGTGTAGCGTTCTTCGAGTTCCTGGTATTCTTCAATGGCGATGAGATTGACCGGACCCATTGCATCGATTTTGGTTCTCAATTCGGCAACCATTGTTTCCATTGCCTCAATTGTCGGTTTCTCTCCCTCCCATGCCGGTTCAGGATGCTCCATCAACTGGAATTCTGTGAGGCTGTATTCAGCTGTGACCCGTTCAATCTGGTTCTGCCGTTTCATTGTTGTTTCCGTCAGCTTGATGCTGGTGCTTGATGAAGTGCTGCGGATAGTGTCCAGTATTGTCTTTTTCTGGGCGAGAGAAGATTCCTGTAGCTCAAGTTCCTTGACTTGTTCCTCCATGCTCTTATGCATGCTGTCAGCCCTGGCAGTGTTTGCCTCGACAACTTCGCGCAGTGAAATGAGCTGTTTCTCGCCATTGGCAATTGATGCTTTGAGCTGGTCCATGTGCTTCTGATAGGAGACAAGGCCCTCTTTCCGTTCCTTAAGTCCAAGTTCCAGTTCGTCGAAATGTTTTTTAACGGATGAATACCTTATGCCGAGATGTTCAACTTCCTGGCTCATCTGTGCAAAGCGAATGCTCTTGCTGGTGACATCGGCCTGCAGGTCGGACTGTTTGTTTTCCAGGTCGAGCAGTTTGCGGGTGCTGGATTCGATCTCCTTGAAAACGCATTCGCGCTTGGCCTGGATGTCGGTGATCTCGGCGGAAATTGCGGATCTTCGGGAAGGTCCATTATTATCTTCAGTGCTGAGATTATTCATCTCCCACGTTACTGTGTTCAGGCGATCTTTTGCCTGGGTGCTTTCGAAGGAAACAATCTGGAACTCGCCTTCTTTTACGCCAAAGGCATGTTTCTTTTCTTCGAGGGCGGTTCGTGTATCGTTGATTGACGCTACAAGCGCGGCTTCCTGGCCGGCAAGGGAGACGATAATACGTTCGGTTTCGGTGATAGATGAGCGGATTCCTGGCAGTTTATCATTAAGTTTGGTTAGCTCATCCATGCGGCTGGTAGGTGCGCCATTCTTCGAGGCTGGCAACCAATATTCCGCATAGCCGTCACCCCTGATCAGCGCGCCTGAGCGTGTTACATATGTGGCATGCGCTTGAATCGAGGAGGGGACAGCCTCGATGGATTCAACAACAATGACGTTGCCCAGCAATCTCTTCACCAGCGGCATGATGGAACCTGGAGCTTTAACATGATCGGCAAGTCGTACGCCGACCGAAGCGTCAACCTGTTTTCTATCGTCAGTAGCAACAGGCTCCAGTACCAGGAGTTTTGCTGAACCTGCCTGGTTCTTTTTGAGCAAATTCATGATGTTCAGCGCAGATGAACGGTCGCGAACCAGGACGGCATCGAGCCATGATTTCAGGACGGCCTCGACTGCGACTGAAAAGCCAGTTTCGACGGTAAGGTGAGATACGAAGAATCCCAGGATTGATCTGCTGTCCAGTTTGAGCGGGTTGGCTTTGTCCATCATCAGCTGGGTGCCGCTGGACGCGATTCTTGATTCAGAGTCGCCTGTGGCCAGCAGGTTTATCTGCGCTTCCATGACGGAAGCCTGGGCGCGGAGGTCGCCAAGTGTTTTCTGGACTCTTGTTGTTTCTTGTTTTAGGTCTTTTTCTTTCTCAAGAGCCTGGTAGAGGTTCTTGTTTTCAACCGTGACGGCTGTTTTGCAGATCTCAAGGTCATTTCGCATTTCGCCCTGGCGTTTCTCGTAGCGTTTAGAAACGTTCTCCAGTTGGGCCTGTTCGGCAAAAAGGCGTTCCCTGCGTATGGCGTCAGAATGTTCCTGTGACTCCATCTGCGTAAGGAGATTCTGCATCTTTGAAATCTGGCTTTCGAGTTCGACGGATTCGGTGCGATGCTACTG
>Ga0118677_10012329_pt1 | contig 12572 bp, 8 predicted proteins | sample AliMusrvi5mmetaG_FD_86154 | JGI IMG/M metagenome (GOLD analysis project Ga0118677, IMG submission 86154)
GAAGTGCACAGTCCTTGTAAACTGGTTGCTGAGACCTGTTGCTGAAGTAGCTTGAAATGTGTTAACTGACACCTTTTGAACATCTTTGTAGGCATTTCTTCAAAATGCTTTTCCTCAGGACTTAAAGCTCCAAATTAAATATTCAGAAGTATTTTTCGTAAAACCCTTTCCTATAAATAAGGTTAACTGAAAGTGCCGTCACTCATAACTTATAACTCATATCTCATATCTGTTGTTTGTGTCTCTTTTTTGCGTTTTTAATCGTAATTTTGCCCCAAATTTTAAGCACAATTAGTTCAAAAGCGATGGAGTATAATTTTAAGGAGATTGAAGCCAAATGGCAGCAATACTGGGAAGACCACAAGAGTTTTCAGACAAATGACGATTTTTCCAAACCCAAATTCTATTGTCTCGACATGTTCCCCTATCCCTCCGGAGCTGGATTGCATGTAGGTCACCCGGAAGGTTATACCGCCACCGACATTGTCTGCCGCTACAAACGCAGCAAAGGATTTAATGTGCTTCACCCGATGGGATGGGATGCCTTTGGATTGCCTGCCGAACAATATGCCATCCAGACCGGGACCCATCCTGCGGAGACTACCCAAAAGAATTGTGACAATTTCAGGCGCCAAATCCAGTCGCTTGGTTTGAGTTATGACTGGGACCGTGAAATCAACACTACTGATCCGGGATATTTCAAATGGACCCAATGGATCTTTACAAAATTGTACAACACCTGGTTTGATGCAACGGTTGGGAAAGGCAAACATATCAAAGAATTGGTGGTGCCTGAAGAAATTGCCAAAGCTGGCAAACAATCAACAAGGGAATATATCGACTCGAAACGCCTTGCCTATTATGGCGAAGCGCAGGTTTGGTACTGCCGCACCTGTAAGACTGTCTGCGCCAACGAAGAGGTGCTCAACGACGGATCGCATGAAAAATGCGGTACAAAGGAGGTCGAACGCCGTTTCCTGAAGCAATGGATGCTCCGCATTCCCCATTATGCAGAGCGGTTGCTGGAAGGTCTCGATCAACTTGACTGGCCCGAAGGAGTCAAGGAGATGCAACGAAACTGGATTAGCCGCTCCACAGGTGCAGAAGTCGACTTCTCCATTGCCGGTTCTGACCGGAAACTCAGGGTCTATACCACCCGTCCTGACACCCTTTTTGGAGCCACCTACATGGTGGTCGCTCCTGAACATGAACTGGTTGGTGAACTAACAACATCCAATCAAAAGGAGGCCGTTGCAACTTATAGAACAAATGCCGCTCTCAAAAGTGACCTCGACCGCACCGATCTGGCCAAGGGAAAGTCTGGCGTTTTTACTGGTAGCTATGCTATCAACCCATTGAATGGCAACGAGATTCCGGTTTGGGTGGCCGATTATGTGCTGATGGGATACGGAACAGGTGCTATCATGGCTGTTCCGGCGCATGATTCCCGAGACTTCGAGTTTGCACAGACTTACGACTTGCCCATTGTATGTATTCTGGATCCTTCGACAGATACTGAAGCTGATTTGCGCACAAAGGTGCTTGCCGGTGAAGCCTGCTGGAGCGAAGATGGCGCCTATATTAATTCTGCTAACCCTGAAATTGGAATAGATATCAATGGTTTAACCAAAGAACAAGGAATTCTGCAGGTAACTGCCTGGCTGGAAAATGCCGGATTGGGCAAAGCAACCGTGAATTACAAATTGCGTGACTGGCTTTTCAGCCGCCAACGCTATTGGGGAGAACCATTTCCTGTAATTCATTGGGAAGACGGTGAAGTTACCTTATTGAACGACAATGAACTGCCATTGCTGTTGCCCGAGGTTGAGAAATATCAACCGGGAGAAACCGGCGAATCACCCTTGTCAAATGCAGGCGAATGGTTGACTGTTACCGATGCCAATGGCCGCAAGGGTCGCCGTGAAACCAATACCATGCCTCAATGGGCCGGCTCTTGCTGGTACTACCTGAGATTTATCGATCCGAAGAACGATACCGAGGCTTTTGCCAAGGCGAAAGAAAATTACTGGATGCCTGTCGATTTGTATGTGGGTGGAGCCGAACATGCTGTTTTGCACCTGCTTTACAGCCGTTTCTGGCACAAGGTGCTCTTCGATCTGGGAATCGTCTCCACCAGCGAGCCGTTCCAGAAATTGTACAACCAGGGGATGATCCTGGCATTTGCTTACGAAACAGCCTCCGGATCCAAGGTCCCATCCGATCTCGTCACCGAGAAGGAGGGAAAATATTTCCACAATGAAACAGGCGAGGAACTTCGGCAGATCGTGGCCAAAATGTCCAAATCCTTGAAAAATGTGGTGAATCCTGACGATGTGGTCGAAAAATTCGGTGCCGATTCACTACGGCTTTACGAGATGTTTATCGGTCCGCTCGACGCCACGAAACCGTGGACTGAAAACGGAGTGAAAGGGGTGTACAACTTCCTTCGGCGCGTGGCGGCTTTCTTCGGTGAGGAAAGTAACCTGACAGACGGTGCCGAAAGCAAAGAGACTTTAAAAATCCTTCACCAGACCATCAAAAAGGTGGGAGAAGACGTGGAGGATATGAAATTCAATACTGCCATCTCGCAGATGATGGTCTTTACCAACCATTGTTACAAGGCGGGAAAGGTAACCAGAGAGACAGCCAGCATCTTTTACCAGGTATTGGCACCGTTTGCTCCCCACCTGGCTGAAGAGTTATGGTCTATGGCCGGAAACGCGCAAAGTGTAGGTATTTCTTCATGGCCAAAGTACAATCCTGACTTCCTGACGGAGGAAGTTGTCGAATATCCGGTCTCCTTTAATGGAAAGGTGCGTTTCAAACTCGAATTGCCGGTTGGACTTTCAGCCAAAGAGGTGGAAGAAGCTGCCCTGAAAAGTGAGATGACCAAAAAGTGGACCGAAGGAAATACAATCGTGAAGATTATTGTGGTGCCGGGGAAGATTGTGAACATTGTACTTAAGTAGAAAACAATGGACTATGGGACTGGGGGACTAGGAGACTTGGAGAGTGGTTTTTAGCGAAATCAGGGGAATCAAAAAGAAAGTATCAAATATAGAGCCATCACCAAAGATATAATAAATGGAGTTCCATTCTCCCCGTCCCCCAGTCTCCAAGTCCAATAGTCCCCCAGTCCGTTCCTGGCAATATAAACCATAAATTATCAACTCAAAAATATGACACATTCCAAAATCCGCGTCCGTTTCGCCCCCAGTCCAACCGGTCCGCTTCATATCGGAGGTGTACGCACCGCGCTGTTCAACTACCTCTTTGCCAAACACCATGGCGGCGATTTCCTGCTAAGGATTGAAGACACCGATCAGACGCGCTATGTCCCGGGAGCGGAAGCATATATTATGGAAGCTCTTGACTGGTGCGGGATTAAAATCGACGAAGGTCCCCGCGAGGGAGGAGTGCATGCCCCTTATCGCCAAAGCGAACGCAAGGCACTCTATGCAGCTTATGCAGAACAGCTGATTGGTTCGGGCAATGCCTATTATGCCTTTGATACCGCCGAAGAACTGGATGCCCTCCGAACCCTGGCCGAATCGAAAGGGGAGACTTTTACCTACAACAACGTCACCCGTTTGGGATTAAAAAATTCTCTTACCCTACCGGGAGATGATTGTGATGCTTTGCTTTCCTCCGGAGCACCTCATGTTGTTCGTTTTAAAATGCCTGTAAACAGGGTGGTTGAAGAGACGGATCTAATCCGTGGTCACGTTCAGTTCAATACCGACCAGCTGGATGATAAAGTGCTTTTCAAAAGCGACGGAATGCCTACCTACCATCTCGCCAACGTGGTGGACGACCATCTGATGGAGATTACGCACGTGATCCGCGGTGAGGAGTGGCTGCCTTCGATGCCACTGCATATATTATTGTATGAAGCCTTTGGCTGGAAAGATACACAACCACAATTTTCGCATTTGCCCTTGATTTTGAAACCAACCGGCAAGGGAAAGCTTAGCAAAAGGGATGGCGATCAACTGGGCTTTCCGGTTTTCCCACTGGCATGGAAAGATCCTGTCACAGGAGATATTTCCAGGGGTTACCGCGAAGACGGTTACTTGAAAGATGGTTTTATCAACATGCTCTCCTTGCTGGGATGGAATCCGGGTACGGAACAGGAGATCTTCTCGATGGAGCAGCTCATTGAAAGCTTTTCGCTTGAACGGGTAGGAAAATCAGGTTCCCGATTTGATCCGGAGAAGACCAAATGGTTCAACCACCAGTACCTGATCAGGCAAACCGATACGGAGCTAGCCCGGTTATTTGTTCCTTTTCTGCTGGGAAAAGGAATCGAAGTTCCCTTCGAACTCGTCGTTCATGTCTGCTCGCTGGTAAAGGATCGTTGCCATTTTGTGAATGAAATCTGGGAACAGGGATTTTTCTTTTTTCAGGCACCCGTCTCCTATGATGAAAAAATAGTCAGCAAACGCTGGAAGGAGGGTGTTCCGGAAATGATGGCGGAGATTGCAAAGTTTTTCAGAACCATAGAAACCTGGAAAGCACCGCAAATTAAGGAACCATTTTCAGAATTTGTTACTGCAAAGGGCTGGAATTTTGGGACCATCATGAATTCTCTCCGGTTGTGCCTCGTGGGTGGAAGTTATGGTCCCGATATTTTCGAAATCTGTGAGATCATTGGCAAAAAGGAGACAATTGCACGGATAAGAACGGCAATTGAGATGCTAAGAATTTGATGGATAAGAAGGTAGAGACGTTGCACGCAACGTCTCAGGATTCATAAATTAAAATGGTTAGATACTGAAAGACGCTGTATTAAGCACCCCAGATGCATTTTCAGTATTTTATGGTGTTATTTTGCATTAAGTTGTACGCACCTCCCTAAGTGTTATTTTGGAAATTATTGAAAGACGTTGCATGCAACGTCTCTACAGAACGATCATTCATCCCCTTTCAACTTTCAGTTTTCAGTTTTCAACTTTCAACTTCTCCCGCGAAGCCCCGTCCCTCTATTTTTTTCGGCCTCTTCGCCTGAAAAATGAAGTTTTTGAACCAAAAAAGCGTTCAAAAATTTGTTCAACTGAATTCTTATGTATAATATTGTGATAGGTAAATGGTTCTAATCCATTGTCTTTGAATAGACAGAGACGTCCAACCGGACGTCTGTACGACAGGATCATGGATAGAGACATTTAACTAAATATAGAAATTTTAATTTTTTTTCACAAATTTGAATAGTTCGAAGCAACCTAATCCGACTTTTGATCATCTACTCATTGAAAACAGCTTTAAACTTTATTATTCTCAGCTGATTAATTTGACAATATGGTTGTAAAAATTAGGAATTTAGAAATCTTATGAATAATATTGTGCCGAATTTACCCTTTCTGAGTAAAATCGGGGAGGTTGATTCGTTTACATTACAAGCAATACGTTCTTTAACAACATTACAAACCCAATAAAGATTAAAAATCGATTAAGAAAGTCAATTTATTAACGATTCTTTTATGAAAACTAGAGATTTTATTTACACATCAAAAACAACAAAAATTATGAAAACAGGGGGTACCATGAATTTTCTAAAGAAAGCCGGCGCGATCCTATTGCTCGTAGCCGTTTTTGCTTCATCTTGCAACAAGTATGCAGATGATTTCAAACAATTGAACACAAAATTGGATGCATTGGCTGCTCAGGTAGCTGGTGTAACTCAATTGTCTACCGACATCACAGCTTTGAAAGCGCAGGTTACTGCTCTTCAGACAGCAGTTGCCGCATTGCCAACAACTACTTCTGTGAACGCAGGTTTTTCTGCTTTGACAGCTCAGTTGACTGCAACAACAGCTAAAATTGACATTATCAGCACCAATTTGAACACTTTGGCTGCTTCTGCTGCAACCAAAACTGATTTGACGACTGCTACCACCAACATCATGGCCGGTGTACATACCGACCTGATGACTCAACTTGCAGTTACCAATAAAGCTATCGCAGATGCACAAACTGCTTTGTTGGCTTCTAACACGCAGCAGACCAAAGATGTCCAGGCTGCCATTATTGCCAATAACACTGCTCTTCAAGCACAAATTCAAACTCAGCTTAATGCATTGCAATTGGCCCTCACTGGCAAACCAACGGATACAGATCCTACAGCTTTGACTATCCAGGCTTTGCAACTTCAGTTGAAAATCGAAAATGCAAAATTGGATCAAATTCTTGCCAATTCAGCCATGTACAATGGTGATGTAAACATTACAACTCCTGCCGAAGTTACTTTCTGGTCAAAGAAAATCAATGTTTTGGCTATGATCAATGGTAACCTTACCATCAACACAACAACCTTGACTGCCAAATTGGATAGCGTAAATTATATTACGAAAAACATCCAGACTGTTCTTGGTTCTACTGCTGGTGTTAAGAACAAAGTTACCGTTACTTCAGTTGCCAATGCTACTGTTCTTGATCTTTCTCACTTGACTTCTGTTAGTGGAGACTATACCGTTACCGGTGTTAAAATTAACGACAGCAACCTTATGGGTGTTGGTGGAAATTTCCTGGTTAACTTCGACGGTCCTTACGCTTATCCTAATTTGTCTAACGTTGCAGGTAACCTGACTTTGACAAAGGTTACAAAAGCTGCTCCTGCAGTTGGAACAACTTCAATCAACCTGCCAATGGTTACTGTTGTAGGTAGTGTATTTGATGGCGTTGGTGGTGCTGGTGTACTTGTTTATCCAGATGCTACTTCAGTTATTCTTTCTGGCGGTGTTGTTAATTTAACGGCTGCTGTTGCTACCCAGGTTACACTTGGTTCAACTGCTTATCCTGCTGGTTTGGTTGTTAGTGCTCCTACTGCTGCTGCTGTTGTTGACCTTTCTGCTGCTACTTCAGGTGCTGGTGCTATCTCTGTTACAACTGGAAACGGTGGTACAGTTAAATTCACCAAATTGGCTTCTGCAGCTGGTGGAGTTACAGTAAATACAGGAACAAGCGGTACAGTTGATTTCTCTGCTTTGGCTACTGCAGCCGGTGGTGTTAACTTGACTGGTCCTGCTACAGTTACTTTCCCAGTATTGGTTTCAGGAGCTTTAACTTCTGATGCAACAACCGTTACTCTTCCAAAACATGAGTGGGCTATTCCTGCTGTCCTTTCCAAAGTTGTTACTTTGACCTTAGGAAATGTTAATGCTTCGGTTAATCTTGATTCATACAATACGACACTTGTTAGTGCCAGTGTTTCAGGTAAGGCACAAACTACATGGGCTGCTACCGCAGGTGCTGTTGCTACAACCGCCAGTGCTAAATTGACGACATTGACGCTTGGTGGAAACTTGGGTACTGCAAATCTTTCAGGTCTGACAGTCTTGACTTCTTTGACTACTTCTGGTCAGATTAACTTCTTTACTGTAAATGGTGCAACTGTTCTGACAGCTATGAATCTTGGACATACTTACTATCAGCCGGGAAATGTTGCCTTTGGTGGACCAGGTTCTGACCTTGTTATTACAAACAATCCTGCTTTGACAGCTCTGAAATCATCAGGAGATTACCCAAGAAATATCACTATTACTGGCAATGGTGTTTTGGCCTCTCTTGACCTTTCATCTTATCATACAAAATTGTTGGCAGCTGCTGGTGCAACAACAACCATCACCATCAATACCAATGCACTTGTTGGTGACTATACCAATGCAGTTGCAATCACCCCAACAACTCCTTATGCTGAGACAGTTATCAAATCTGCTGATTTGTCTAAGTTGAAAACCTTTATTGCATCTTATCCTGCAGTACCAGGCCCACCAAACCTCGTTATGGCAATCAATATTGACAAGGTTACTCTTGGTGGTGTTGCTGGTAATGCCCTTCTTTCTGCAAGAATGGTTACTGATGCGACTGGTGCAGCTCCTGCTGGTGCGCACAATATTGCAAGTGGTGCTCCATTTGCATTCGGTACTCCTGCCACAGGTATCACGATCCAGAAGGAATTAACTTTGGTTCAGTAATTGAACATCTTATCAAATCGATAGTTTTCTTTTTAAGAGCCTCCCTTCGGGGAGGCTTTTTTTTGTCCTTATCGTTGGTTAATGGAGGTGTAGAGACGTTGCATGCAACGTCTTTAAAGAATGTGGGTAAATGCAAAGAGAGACGTTGCGTGCAAGGTCTTTAAAGAATGTGGGTAAATGCAAATAGAGACGTTGCGTGCAACGTCTCTACTGGTTTGATCGGAAATAGGAATAATGTAATTTATGAGACGTTGCGTGCAACGTCTCTACTGGTAGGTGCAGTTGAGGTTTTTGACTATTTTTTATACAATCGATCCTTGTCCCAATTCCTAACATTATTTTGAATATAAATCTCGATACGATGGTAGGCTTCGGTGTTTTTAATGATGTTGTCGTAGAATCTTTCCTGCCATCCAAAGTGTGGATGCAACTTATGTACCTGTTTGGATACTGCGGATTTATAGGATCGGACTATAGAACCTAAGGATCCTCTGCATGGCGATATGGATGACATTTTACGATTTTTGGCCATGTATGTTGCCTGGGGCCTATGTAGAGACGTTGCATGCAACGTCTCCCCTGAAATCTCCCCTGAAATCTCCCCTGATAACTCCCCTGATATCTCCCCTGATAACTCCCCTGATATTTTTCCCGGCATTTCCCATGTTATCTCTTCTGTTTTTTCCTCCAGTACTTCCCCCCGCATCTCTATTAATGTTGGCAAGGATTTATGCTGTGACGTTGCATGCAACGTCTCTACCGATACATTGGGCAAGATTTCAATTATGCCATGAACATGATTGGGCATAATGGTCCATGCATGTAATTTGACAAAAGGGAAATGTTCTGGTATTTCCTGCCAACATTTGGCCGCATATGTGCCAATAAAGGATAAATTCATTTCATTTTTAACAATTTCACCCAGTAGACAATCCATTCCTTGTGTGCAAATAGTAATAAAATATATGCCCTTATGACTATAATCCCACCACCTTGCACGGGCAGATTGAATTCGGTAAATGTCTTTGAATCTATCAGACATGAATATTGTGGTTTAACTTGTCTAATAAATTTAAGTCATTTGATGATCAAAAACGAATATATAGGTTGGAATTTTTATTTTGCAACCGCAAATATTTGTAGCATGTATCAGTAGAGACGTTGCATGCAACGTCTCCAGGAATATCATATCGATTTTATAGGAAATGTGATAGAAATATTGTAGAGACGTTGCATGCAACGTCTCCGGGAGTATCATATCGATTTGATATTAAATGTGATACAAATATTGTAGAGACGTTGCATGCAACGTCTCCGGGAATATCATATCGATTTGATATTAAATGTGATAGAAATATTGTAGAGACGTTGCATGCAACGTCTCCAGGAATATCATATCGATTTGACAGGAAATTTGATAGAAATATTGTAGAGACGTTGCATGCAACGTCTCTACCAGGATCATCGGCATAATGACAGTTCAAATCCCTCCGGAAATCAATTTTAATGCCATATCCCTCAATTTGTATTTCATGATTTTCCCGCTGGCGGTCATCGGGAATTCATCCACGAAGAAAATGTATTTGGGTATTTTAAATCGGGCAATTTGGCCTCTGCAATAGTCGACAATATCCTCTTCCTTCAATTCGGAGCCGGCTTTTCTTTTGATAAAGGCACCTACCTCTTCCCCATATTTTTCACTCGCAACGCCTACCACTTCCACTGCTTCTATTTCCGGATGGGGATAGAGGAAATTCTCTATTTCACGTGGGTAGATATTCTCTCCGCCACGAATAATCAGGTCCTTGATGCGACCTGTTACCCTGAAGTATCCTTGTTCATCCATGATACCCAGGTCGCCTGAATGCAGCCAACCCTGCGAGTCTATGGCTTTCGCGGTAGCTTCCTCATTTTTATAGTAGCCTTTCATCACATTGTATCCGCGGCAGCACAATTCACCCTGAAGTCCGGGAGTCAATTCTTTGCCGGTTTCAGGATCTGAAACCTTGACCTCTACTGCTGGATAGGCTTTCCCTACCGTGGTGGAACGGATCAGCGGGGAATCAGATACACGGGTAGCTGTCATACCTGGGGAAGATTCTGTCAGACCATACACAATGATCAGCTCCTTCATGTTCATCTTCTCCATCACGTTGTTCATGGTCTCGATGGGGCAGAGGGCTCCTGCCATAATACCCGTCCGCAATGACGAGAGATCAAACAGATTGAACATGGGATGGTTCAATTCCGAAATAAACATAGTTGGTACTCCGTGCAGGGCGGTACATCTTTCCTTTTGAACGGAGGCCAGAACGGTAAGAGGATCGAAATTCTCCACCATCACCATGGTTCCACCCTGCGTTAGAATCGAACAGAGGGCCAAAACGCAGCCGAAACAGTGGAAGAGGGGTACACAGACACACAACCTTTCATCGGCCGAAAAATTCATACAGGAGGCCGTTGCATTGCCATTGTTGAGGATGTTGTAATGGGTGAGCATCACACCCTTCGGAAAACCTGTCGTGCCGGATGTGTATTGCATGTTGACCACATCCTGACAAGAGACCCGTGCAACCGCTTTTCTTAATTGGTCATCGCCCAATTGACTTCCCAGCAGTATCAGTTCAGGTGTATTGAACATACCACGGTGCTTTTCGGGCCCCATGAAGATGACATTCTTCAGCTCCGGAAATTTCTCGCTCTTCAAAAATCCCCGCTGACTCTCTTTCAATTCCGGGATCAGATCATAGATCATCTGGACATAGTCGCTGTCGCGCCAACCGTTGACCAGGCACAGGGTATGCAGGTCTGAATTTTTAACAAGGTATTCCAGCTCGTGCGTCCTGTAATTGGTATTGATAGTCACCAATACCCCTCCAATTTTGGCTGTCGCAAAGAAATAGGTAAGCCAGTCGGGCACGTTGTTGGCGAAGATTCCGACTTTGTCGTCTTTCCTGATTCCCAGATGAAGCAGAGCCTTGGCCAGGTTATCTACTCTTTGGTTAAAAGTCACATAAGAAAAACGCAATCCCCTGTCAGGGTAAACAATAAAGTCCTTGTTGGGAGTAAATTCGGCCCATTTTTCCAGAAACTGACCAAAAGTGGTATCAATTAATTCCATGGGAATGGAGGTATGAGTGATGAGATATAAGTAATGAGTGACTGTTTACGCTAAAGTTCTAAAGCTTAAAGCTAATAACCAAAAACTGATTGCTAACAGCCTTTTAGAAGGGTGCGTACACAACTGCCAGTATCCTGGCCGACTGATCATTGGCTGAATGAACGTGGTGGTCGACGACGGAATCGTAGTAGATGCTGTCGCCTTCGGAAAGTTGGTAGCACTCTTTGCCATAGGATATTTCGATTTTACCGGCAAGGACAAAGATGAATTCCTCCCCCTCATGGGCCGATAGTTTGGTTACGGGATCTGATGAGGGATATACATCAATCAGGAATGGTTCAAAATGTCGGCCCGATTTATCTCCGGCGAGTGGATGGAAAGTGAGGCCAGATCCAGTCTCGTTGTTGGTGGTTGAAAAGCCGGAGCCAACTTCTGCATTTCCTTTGCGGGAAATTACCGGTCCCAACTGCTCCTGGTCATCGAGGAAAGTCCCCAGACGAACTCCCAGCACCCGGGCAACCTTGATCAGATGGCCCAAAGAGGGAAGTGTCTCCCCTTTTTCGATTTTTTCCATGCTGGCAAGTGAAAAGCCACATCGCGATGCCAACTCGTCAACTGCCACATTCTTGTTTTGACGAATTGAAACAATTTTTGGGCCAACCTGATTGTACTCCTTCATTTTCGTTTTGTTTGGTATTAATTTGTTGTAAATTTAGTATTTCAGCTTAAAAAAAGACAACTTAGGCCGGGTGGTTTCGTACAAAATTTGATGTTTTCTTAATGTATTCCGTATTGCTTCTCTGCAAGCACAAAGAGCATGGAATCCAATTGATAAAATGGTATTAGTCGGTCTAATATTTCTTAATTTAGTGCCATGGGAAAGAAAATAGTTGTAGCGGTTACGGGTGCCAGCGGTGCCGTTTATGCGAAGAGGTTTTTGGAGAAGTTAAAAGGCTCGTCTTCCTCCTTTGAAATATGTGCTGTGGTTTTCTCAAAAAATGCCAGGGAAATATGGAATTATGAATTGAAAGAGCCTGTTTCGGAGAGCAATCTTGCGTTTGAAGTCTATGGATTAAATGATTTTTATGCACCGTTCGCATCTGGATCAGCCGGGTTTGACACCATGGTGATTATCCCTTGTTCGATGGGTACGCTGGGCAGAATAGCTGCCGGAATCTCTGATGATCTTATTTCCCGCTCTGCAGATGTAATTTTGAAGGAGCGGGGCAGGTTGATTTTGGTGCCCCGTGAGACCCCCTATAGCCTGATTCATCTTCGGAACATGGTCACACTGACTGAAGCCGGAGCCATCATCCTGCCCGCGACGCCCTCCTTTTACAGCATGCCGGCCAATATCGACGAGTTGGTGGATACCGTTGTTAACAGGGTTTTGGATTTGGTAGGCATAGAGAATGATGGGTATAAATGGAGTATAAAGACCTGTCTCTTATACACATCTGACGCTGCCGACGATCTAC
>Ga0118677_10012330_pt1 | contig 12572 bp, 10 predicted proteins | sample AliMusrvi5mmetaG_FD_86154 | JGI IMG/M metagenome (GOLD analysis project Ga0118677, IMG submission 86154)
ACTGAGGCCAGGTCCAAGCCTGGGCCTGGCCAAGCGGTAGGCAACCACTAGGCAACCACTCCGATGTGGATCGGATCCACATCGGAGTGGTTGCCTACCAGTTGGCTACTGGTTGGCCAGCACTACGCCTGAAGTGGGCCTACGGGCGGCCTGGAGGTAGTTGAGAGCGAGTTTGGCTCAGGCTCGGGAATCGGGGCGTACCGGCTCAGTGGCTGGAAAGCTACGCGGGCGCCCTCGCCCCTGTCCTCAGCGACCGTTGAAGGGCCCGTGCTTTTGCTGAACCTCAAGTAATCGCCATACTCCCTTCGGGGTGGTAGAACCGGGATTGACAACCCTGGTTTCGCCGGGCGAAAGTATCGCTGCTATGAGCGTCAAAACGCGCAATATCTCGCTGTCGCCCGAATTGGATGCCTTGATCGGAGACCGTGTCCGTTCCGGGCTTTATGGCGACGCCAGCGAGGTGGTCCGTGCCGGTCTGCGCGCCCTGGCCCGCGAAGAAATGGGAGTGAGTCTCAGACAGTTCGACGAGATCATGGGCGCACTCCCCGATGGCCCACCGCTTACGCCGAGGATCGAGCAGGACGTTGAGCGGCGCATCCGGGGGGCACGCGCGGCGGCAAGACGCAGGGCGCGGAAATGACCCTGGCGGTCTTCGTTAGCAATGACCGCGACTTGCTCGACCTCGAAAAACCCTTTGGAGTGCCCGTTATGAACCCGGTGCAGTTCCTTCGGTTTGTGCGCGACCACGCCAGAGTGTGATGCGTTCTGCACAAGATCTTTCTTGCTTCGGCAGTCACCCGCTGGTAAGAAGGCACTGCGGGCAATAACTATACGCCAGGCGGCTTACAAAGGAACCGTGGAAGCGCAACAAGATGAAACTTCAGATACCAAAGCGGATCTCTCTCGGTCTTGTGAGTCCGCGAAAGTCCGGCTTCACGCTGATTGAACTCCTCGTGGTCATCGCCATCATTGCCATCCTGGCGGCCATGTTGCTGCCGGCCTTGGCGAAGGCCAAATATACCGGCCTGCGCGCGGCGTGCATCAACAACATCCGCCAGCAGTATCTTTGCCAGATCCTATACGCGGATGATTCGCTAAGCAAATTCGCCCCCCATGACGACACCAGCCCGGATTATCACCGCACCGGCCAACCCCCAAGCCGGAACATCGTGGACCTGATGCGCGGGTCTTACGTGAAGAACACGGCCATTTTGATCTGTCCCATCACGCGGCAGAGTTTTGGGCGGCTCTGGGGCAACTACGAAAGCATGAGCAAATTCGCCGACGCGACTACCAAAGACTACGGCGGCTGGGATACGACCGCCTCGATGGTCTATACGCCTTATATGTGGCTGGCAAACCTTACGCCGCTAATGAAGTATGTGGACACCACCGGCAAAGTGAACACGAACCCGGAGCTGAACGAACAGGCTTGGCCGATAAAGACCCAGGAATGCACCAGCCGGCGGGCTTTCATCACGCACCGCGTTAGCAAGACCCCCGGCTCGAAGTTCTGGGATGTTGGGCACATGGGACGATTTGATGCGACGACTTTGGGGGGCAGCACCGGGCTCGGCTGGTCGATTACGCCCGACCAACCGGTCGGGCAGGCGGACGGAAGCGTGGTGATTCGGAAGAAAGCGCTTTGCGTGCCTCGGGCTCTCGGCGGCCCGGATGGGGTGACCACGTACTATTATTAGTACCGTGACAGGTTAAATAGGTTACATGAGTTACATCCTTACAGACGCCAGCCTGGGCGAGACGCCCGCCCCACTACTTGAACTGTTACAAGAAATGAACCGGACTGTTCTCAAACTGATTCTCTGTCTCCTTGTTTTGGCTGTTTTACTGCCGGGAGCCCAAGCCGCATCCACGCCCATCAGCGAGCACCGGGTGGAGGAATTGAAGCAACTGCGTTTCGGCATGTTCGTCTGCTGGAGTTTCAGCACGTTCTCGGGCAAGGAATGGACGCCCGGCGTCACCAATATCAGCTTATTTGCCGCCAAGGATTGCGATACGGACCAGTGGGCCAGGACCGCGAAGGAGGCCGGCATGGGCTACATCCTGTTCCTGACCAAGCATCACGACGGCTTCTGCCTCTGGGATACCCAAACGACTGAGCGCAAAGTGACGAAAGCCGCACTGGGGCGGGATGTGCTGGCGGAAGTGCGGAAGTCCTGTGACAAATACGGAATCAAGCTGGCGCTCTATTTCTCCGAAGGCGAGTGGGCTTGGTCCGACAAGCCAACAGGAGGACGCTTCGACTCCAACGGGGGCTACAACCCGGAAATGAAGATGGCGCAGCTAAAGGAATTGCTGACGCAATATGGGCCGATTGAATACATCTGGTTTGACCACGCGGTCGGCAATGGAGGGTTGAGCCACGAGGAAACCGTGGCGTTCTGCAAGGCGCTGCAGCCAGATTGCTTCATTGGCTTTAATCACGGCCCGCCCGCCGGGGACATTCGACTGGGCGAGATGGGCCATCCCGGACCATTGACGGATGAGTCCGGCGCGGGCTTCAATGCCGGCCATATGAAGGGCTACACGGGCTACCGCCTGGCGGAGTTCACTTACCCGATCCTGCCGGCCCACCAGGGCGGCGCGATGTGGTTCTACTCCTTGCCGCAACACGACACACTGTGCCTGCCGGCGGAGAAGATCTACGCCGACTACCTGGGCGCGGCTAAGTATGGGAACATCTTCTCGCTGGACGCCGGCCCCGATGACAACGGGAAACTCCGCGAGATTGACGTGCAGACGCTGCGCAAAGTCGGCCAATACATCCGCGGGGAACTTAAGTTGCCGCCCGCGCCAGTGTCCCTGGGCAAGCCAGCAAAGGCGTCGAGTGTTTGGCAGAACAATCCGCAATACGCTGCCGCTGCCGCCTTCGATGGCGATGCGAACACCCGATGGGGCGCTGCGGAGAATTCGCGCGAGGGTTGGCTGGAAGTGGACCTGGGCAAAACGACTCGCGTGGACCGCGCGATGATTGACGAAGGCGACTGGAACCGAGTGCGCGAGTTCGAATTGCAGGTGCAGCTAGACGGCGCCTGGAAGACTGTCGCCTCCGGCACCACGATCGGACCGGCAAGGGAGGTTACCTTCTCGGCCGTCTCGGCGCGAGTATTCCGGCTGGCCATACTTAAGTCCATCGAGGTGCCGACCATTTGCGAGGTTCAACTCGTCGAAGCGAAGTAGCGGCGCCCCTCTCCCTTACGAGTACGACTGAAGCCGTGACGAGCCTGCATGGAGTTCTGAGATGATTTAGCGCGCTCGGCATCTGAGAACGTAACAACGAGTTGGAACCTATGAGACTCCTAAACGGGAAACGCCTTATACTGGCACTGGCTTTGGCCGCTACCTCACGGGCGACCGCAATCCTGATTGTCGCTGCGTCCCTTACCACGAGCGCGATAGGCGCTCCTTCGCCGCAAGTTTACTCCGGGCAATTCATTTCCGGCGAGGGCGACGTCCAAACACTCGATGCCCTCAATGCTGCCTTCGAATGCGCCCGGGTATCCCCTCGCATTGAGTGCTTGCCGATGTGCTATAAACGCGATTGGAGCGGATTTGTCGAGGGACCTACCTGGCCTTGCTGGTGGGTGCAGAATTCATTCGGACCGTCCTACGCCCTGATGCCGTTCCTCGGTGAGGAACCTTACGCCAGTTGGATCGGCAATGCGCAGGGGCTTTGGTTCCGTCTCATGGGAGACGGCAAACGCAAAGACGCGAACGGACTCCAGGCACCCGATGGCTGCCTCATGGATGCCGGCTTCGTCCACCTCAACGGAGGCAGCGCCAACTTCTGCGGGGACCCAAGGCTTCGAGGAGGCGGCGTGGACCCTCAATTAGATGGCAGTATCCACACCGAAGGCATGTGGTACCGCCAGGGGGACGGCAATGTTCAAACTTACGACTGGTTCATCGGGGCCACGGCGGGCGGCTTGGTGCTGGAAACTGAGCGACTGCTGGTCCAGCACGATCCCTCCCGCGCCAAGGAGCGCCTGCCTCAATTATACCGGGTGGCTGCGTTCCTTGACTCCCGGCGCGACCCGGACGCGAACCTGCTAAAAGCCGGGCGTGCTTCCAACTTGCTGGCACCCGCTTACGCGGGGGTGAAGAAGGCGGATGGCACTTACGATCAAGCCTTCTTGAGCGAGGTCTCGGTGAACTACGTCGCCGGCCTCCAACGGCTGGGCGAGGTGTGCGAGTTCTGCGGTCAAACGGCCCAGGCAGAGAGCTACCGCAAGACGGCAACCCGGGTCCGCCAGGCGTTGCCTCGTCTGATGACTCCCGACGGGTGTTTCATCATGTCCGAAGATGCCGATGGCACACGACACGGGGTTTATGGGGCGGCGCGGCATGGCTATTTCGAATCGGCACCCAATCACGATGCCGGCTGTTTTGGCGTCACCGACGACGTTGCCAACCGGAACATCATTCGGAAGATGCTCTCGCTCAAAGGCACGCAACCTCCCGGCAGCCTCGCCCCCAACGGGTTGATCCTGCCGAACTATCCCTCCTACGACGACCATTCCGGCGAAGGCGATATGACTTACGGCACCTGGGTCAACGGTGGCCACTGGACCACTACCCAGGGACGCATGAGCATAGCGTGTTTCCGCGCGGGCGAATTTGCTCACCCGCTTGGCGCGTGGACTGTGATGCGCCGTTACATGGAAAGTTTTCGCGCCGATGCTCCCCTGGCTCAGTGGGGGCTTCAACCCTGGGGCGGGCAACTGCAGCAGCCTTTCAACGTAGTCTATGACTGCTGGGGCGCCCCTGGCGGCGTACTGCGCGGTCTGTTCGAATACCGGTACACCGCCAAAGGCCTCCGCCTCTGGTCGCACCTTCCGCCAGGCATCCGGCGCTATGTCCAGAAAGTGCCAGTCTCGTTCGGCAAGACTAGAATCTATCTCAGCACCACCGGCGAAGGTGAGCTGACACGGGCCATTGTGGACGGCAAGACCCTCAAGGCCGACAAAGAAGGCACGGTCTTCCTTGCTATTGATGGCGGCCGCAAAATGCTTGCGGTGGAGTTGTTGCTGGGCGGGGCCCAACCCCAGGGTGCATGGCAGCCCGCCAGGAAGACCGAAATGATCTTCCCTCCTGCGACGGACCGGGTGTTTTGGAACTTCGCCACGGCTTCATTCGATCCACCCCGCAGTGCAAACCACTGGCCACTGCGCGTAGGCGGGTCGCCGGCCGGCGGGTTAAATCTAACGGCCCAAGTCAAAGGAGTTCGCATCTATCGGGCTGCTCTTACCGAGGAACAGGTCGTGGACCGGGCCAACGGCAAGGGCGATGGCAAAGATCTGATCGCTGAATACATGCTCGGTAGCGCACCGGCGAGCGGCAAGATTTCGGGCACGACCGACACCGCCGACCCGAAGCGGGTCGCGGCCCTCACCGCCACTTGCAGCAGCGGGCAAATGAAAGCCTCGGATGGCGGCTTGGTCCTCGATGGCAGTGCTTACCTCGACATTCCTGCTAGCGCGGTCATCGACTTCTTCGAGAACTACACGCTCGAAATTTGGGTCCGGCCGACCTCCTTCGAGGCCGCCGACGCCCGGATCATGGATCGCTCGACCCCGGGCGCTCAGGATGGCTACCTGCTCGACTACCGGGAAAAGGGCCGCATCCTGCGACTGATCACCCCCTGGGGAGTCCTGAGTGCCAAATCGAATCTGCAACTCAATCAATGGCAACACCTGGCAGCCACGTGCGACGCCGACGGACTCATGCGTCTCTTCGTCAATGGGCACAAAATCGGCGAGACGCAGGGCACCCGGCCAATCGCCCAACCGTCAGCCATCCCGAACCCCATCGAACTCTCCGCGCTCGGCGCGTTTCTCCGCTCCATGGACAAGGCTGGCAAGCGCGACAGCTTCGAGGCAGGCCAAGCTCGCATTGCCATCGAGGTTTTAACCGCCCTGCATGAGCGGCACCGATTGGCCGCTCAAAAACTGCTCCCCTCCTGGGATCTGCGGCCGCGCATCCCGCCGGCTAACCCGGAGGCAGTGGACCGGCTTTATTTCGAAACGGCTTTGAAACTGGCCGGCGGCTTGCAGGACCACCTCGAAGGCAGGTCGATTTGGAAGCCGAAGGTTGATCCAGAGACTGTCCGTCTGGCGCGGTCGGCGGGCCTGGTGAAATGAAACTCCCTCGGAGGGCCGCCTGGCCGTCCTTGATGATTATTCTGCTTGAGCCCGAAGGCTCAAAGCTGGCATTGTCCGGCGCAACTCCAAATGGCAATCAAGCAACTCGGCGAAGAAGAAATCCGGACCTGGACCCTCGAACAGAAGGACCGCTGGTGGCTCGATAATGTCTGGAAGGGCGACATGCCACAACTGACCCTGCGTTCCGGGCTGACCGGCATGATTATCGGGGGCATGCTCTCGCTGACCAACCTCTACGTCGGAGCCAAGACCGGTTGGACGCTGGGCGTTGGCATCACCTCGGTCATCATGGCGTTCGCGGCATTTAAGCTGCTCTCGGCCATTGGCCTGGGCAAGGACTTCACGTTGCTGGAGAACAATGCGATGCAGTCGATCGCGACGTCGGCGGGCTACATGACCGCGCCGATGATTTCAAGCCTGGCCGCCTACATGATGGTGACCGACCAGGTGATCCCGATGATGCAGACGCTGGTCTGGATCGTGGTCATCGCCATCCTGGGTGTACTGTTTGCCTTCCCGCTTAAACGCCGCTTCATCAATGATGAACAGCATCCTTTCCCCGAGGGGCGCGCCGCCGGGATCGTCATGGACGCCCTGCACAGCGGGGACGCGGCGAGCGGCCTGCTCAAGGCCAAGCTGTTGATGGTCACAGGAGGAGCGTCCGCGCTGTTAAAGGTGATGCAAAGCTCGGCCATTATGGAGAAGCTTCGCCTGGGCTTTCTCACCTTGCCGGAGTTCCTCGACGGCTGGATCTACCGCCTTGGGACCCTGCAGGTCTTCGGAACCGACCTGCGGCAACTGACCGTAAGGCCGGACACGGATGTCGTCATGATGGCGGCGGGCGGACTCATGGGGATCCGCACCGGCGTCTCACTAATGATCGGCGCGGTTATCAACTACCTTATTCTGGTGCCACTGATGATCGCCGCCGGTGACATTCACGGCCGTCAGGTCAACGGCGTCGTGCAATTCGGTTTCCGGGAGATTACGAAATGGGCGTTGTGGGGCGGTGTCGCCATGATGACGACGGCGTCGTTGTTCGCGTTCTTCTCCAAACCGCAGATCCTCCTCAGCGCTTTTCGCGGGCTGGGGGCCAAACGCGGGGCGGGCAGGGACAAGGATCCGATGCGTGACATTGAACTGCCGATGTGGGTCTTTGTGGTTTTCATCCCCTTGGTTGGCGCCGTGACTGTAGCCCTGGCGCATCGCTTTTTCGGCGTTGAGATTTGGATGGGCATCCTCGCCATTCCCCTCATTTTCGTCTTCACGGTGATCGGTGTGAATTCCACTGCGTTGACCTCGATCACGCCGACCGGAGCGCTGGGGAAACTGACGCAGCTTACTTACGGGATCATTGCGCCCGGCAATATCAAGACGAACCTGATGACGGCAGGGATCACTGCCGAAGCGGCTAGCAATGCCTCGAACCTGCTGATGAACATCAAGCCCGGCTACATGCTGGGCGCCAAGCCGCGCCTCCAAGCCATCGGCCATGTGCTGGGCATCCTGGCGGGAGCGGTGGTCGCTGCGCCGGTGTTCTACTTTGTATTCCTACAGCACGGTCCGGCCCAACTGGTGTCGGACCAATACCCCATGCCCGCCGCGACGATCTGGCGCGCGGTGGCGGAGTTGCTGATGCAAGGGCTTGGGAACCTGCCGATGTCCGCGCGCTGGGCGGTGGTGGCAGGGGCAGTGCTCGGATTGGTGCTGGAAGGGGTGCGGGTGGCGACCAAGGGCCGCTTCTGGCTTTCCGGTGTGGGAATTGGACTGGCTACCGTGATACCGTTCAACACTTGCCTGGCGATGTTCCTGGGCGCCGCGTTCTTCTGGGTGGCGGAGCGGGTCTGGTCGAACAAAGAATCCACCGGAAACCGGATCATCGTCCAGAACCAGGAACCCATCTGCGCCGGGGTGATTGCCGGCGGCGCGCTCATGGGGATAACCGTGATCCTCATTGAGAACTTTGCGCTGAGTAATCGCTGACGTAATATCATCTATGAAAGCCATCATCCATGCAGCAGCCTTCGCCGGGCTATGTCTTGCCTGGCTCGAGTTGACGGGTTGCAGCACGCCTAATGTGAATCCGCCAGCGCCGCGCGACCACACTGGCTATGTCGATTTCTACACAGATTCGGACATGGGTCTCAGTTGGGATGTGAAACGCACTGATGGAGGGACCGGCGAGTTGCGAGCGGTATATTCCGAGTTCAAACCGGTGCAAGGGACCATTCTGCGTTTGGCTGCGCCTCCGGGAAACCATCGTTTTCAGGTGTGGTTCACCAACCAGGTTACTGAAGGACCCCAAACCGTGCAGGTGCAAGTGATGGATGGAAAAGTCACGCCGGTCCACGTTACCCTCGCTCCGGCGGGATCCACCGCCGTTGAACGTAAGAATTATAGAATGGGCGGCTCGGCGAAAGGCTATGCCCGCGGCACGAAGATCTCTAGCGACCAGAGTTCGGTCTTCCAGATTGGTGCTGAGGCTGCAAGCCCACAGGCTTATGGGCCCAAAGAGAGCATGCCGTACTGGTCGTTAGCTACCCAGTGACTCGCTGGCGAGATACACCCTCTCGCGTCGCGACCGTGAGCATCGTCAGCGCCGATTACCGCCTGGACGTCAGGGACTGAACGGCATTGGGCGGTCAATGAGAAGGACAGCCGGGGCCATCTTCTTGTCACCCGACAAGTGGATTCTAACAGAGGCGTTGGTCCTGCTCAGCAGGGTTTCGCTTCCATCGACGAGTACCCTCCTCACTTGTTCCCGAACACAAGGAACGACGACTTCGGCATCCCCAGTGTCGGCGGCGGCCCACAGGATCCAAACGCGGCCTGCATCGGCGTTGGTGTTGTCAAGGTGGCAGAAACTGACAGCGGCACCGCTCAAAGCCGTCACTCGATCATCGGCACGTTGCATTGGGAAGGGATTGGGCAGAGCCCGGATGTAGGCTCGCACGGCCAACTGCTCCGGTGAGGAGGCATCCATGACCACGACTTTGCGGATGCCGGCGGCAAAAGCGCGGGTGAAGAACTGAATGCGCCAGGCCGCACGCCGCTTTCGGGAGAGGATGCCAAGGAAGTCGAAATTGCCCTCCGTTTGCCAGTATTCCTGCTTGGCTGGGTAAGTGAAACCAGGGGTGCGGTTCTGCCACCGCTCAAAGACATCGCGGATCTCGCTAAAGGCGACCTCGATGGTGCGATCTTTCCCAGTGAACGCACTATCCAGTCCCTCGTAAACATGAAAACACACTACGTCAAGGGCGGGCCCGATGGAGTACGACTGCCCGCGACTGCGAAACTCCGGCGACCCCCGCATGGCGGGCGCGTCAAGGGCTGCTTCAACCCAGGCGGGGGCCTTGCCGCTACCCATCACCCCGGGACCCAGAATCACAGCCTGGGGATCGACTTGCCGGATGGCGGCGGCCGCTTTCGTGACGAACTCGGCGTAGTCCGCTGCCTGCTCTTTCCAATGCGTAAAGTAAGCATCCGGCTCATTATCCAGCTCCCAGGCACGGACACCATAGCTCTGCCGCCAACCTTGTTTCGTCGCCAGGGTCCCACCAGGGGCATAACGGGCGGCCAGCTTCCCTGCAAAGGCCGCAGCGGACTCCATGTTGGCGGGGGCGGATTTTCCTTTCTCACGGCGACCCGCCCAGGCAGGCGGACCTCCGGCATTGCCGCCAATCACAGGGGCTTGCATCAACACATTCAGCTTACGTTCGTGCGCTGCGATGATGAAGGCGTCCAGAGCACTCCAGGCCGGCGGCATTTGCGTGGCCAGGCCAACCGGCCCATCCGGTTCCAAGGCGCTCCAATAAACCGGCATGAAAGTCCACCGCAGCCCCATGCCAACTTCAACGTCCATATCGGAAGCCTTGGCCCTCCCGCCCATCGCGCCGCCCTTTCCGTCCCAACTGCCCGTATGCCCGAGGTAGGGAGAAGCGAAACCGTCCAGCCCACCTCCGAGTGCTGATTCAGGAGAGGGAGGCGTTATCGGGCTGGCCACCCCGGGATAGGTTTTCGGCACGCGCTGGAGGATGAGGAATACCCCGGCCACCAGTGCCAGAAGCAAAAGGACCAGACAGGAGCAACCGCATCCTAGGGCTTTGGCGTAGCGATGGCTTCGCTTCATCGGCTCATCTCAGCCACCGGGAACAAAGGTTTCCAAGGGCTGTGAACGACAGGAACTCACTAAGAGGCTGTTTGAAAACGACCATTGAGATCCGTTGCGGCAGGTTTGGAGTCCCGCCTTTAGGCGGTTTCTGCGCCGCTCCGCCTAAAGGCGGGACACCAAACCAAGCTATAGGACCGTGCGCCGTGAAGCCGATTGAGAGCAGTGCAACAACCCGCATGGCCCTCGTCGGCCGGGAGTCAGTCCTTTGCCCAAAAATCGAGCACGAACACATCGTCGAGGACCGGACCCACCAGTTTGCCGAAAGCTTTGTGCGCGGGGTGCTCGATATAAGTGTCACGATCCGCCTCGCTCTTAAAGGACAGGAGAAAGCAATGGGTGAAGCCTTTGTCCCGCTTCTCCTTACTGACGTTCGTGCCCCATTCCAGACTCTGGACTTGGGAAATCTGTTTGGGCAAAGCCTGGAACGCTTCCTCGACCTTCTTGATGTCCGCAGGGGCCACGGTGGTCTTGAACTTGAAACAGACTACGTGCTGAAGTTTATCGGCCGCGTAGGCGTTCGTGATGATCCCCGAAACGAGCAGGGCGCAGATGAAGGCAGTAAGTGTTTTCATAATAGCCGGAGGCTATTGAGTTGCCTGCCTCGTCGCAAGGAAATGGTCGGGACGAGAGATGTGTCCTACTTCGCGCTAGCGTCCGTCACGGCAACTCGGATCGCCTGCTTGAATTCCTGGGTGCCCTGGTCAAAGGCGGCGGCCATCTGCAAGACGGGGGTCTTGCGGATACGGCGCTTGAACTTCTTCAGATTATCCTCGGCTGCCGGCTCGTCCATCTTGTTGGCGACGACCAGGCGCGGACGTTCCACCAACGCCGGGTCATAAAGCTCGAGTTCACTGATCAAGTTCTTATAATCATCCCACGGGGCGCGGCCATCTGTGCCGGCCATATCCAGCAACAACACCAGGACCCGGCACCGCTCAATGTGCCGTAGAAACTCATGGCCCAGGCCGACGTTCAGGTGAGCGCCTTCGATGAGGCCCGGCACATCACACACGGTGAGACGGTGGAAATCGGAGTATTCCACGATACCGATTTGGGGATGGAGCGTGGTAAACGGATAGGGAGCGATCTTAGGCCGGGCGCGCGAGATGGCCGTCAGCAAAGTGGACTTGCCCGCGTTGGGATACCCGACCAGGCCGACTTCCGCCATGATGCGGAGCTCGAATAGGAAGTTGCCTTCATCACCCGCCTCCCCCGGCTGCGCGAAACGCGGGGTCTGGCGCGCGGCGGTGGCAAAGTTGCGGTTGCCCAGGCCACCGCGTCCGCCCTTGCACAGGACGAAGCGCTGACCATTCTCCGTAAGGTCCACGACTAACTCGCCCTCCGGCTTCGTGCCCGCAGCAACCGGCGCTTCAACGTCTGCGCGGGAAAGATCCACCTCCACGGCGGCTCCGCCCGCTGCCACACGAATCAAGGGACGTTGGCTGGAGCTAACCGGCAGGCTAGGTCGCTCTGGCGGATCCTCGCCTTCGCTGGTTTCCTCGGGGCTGGGGTCCTGGGCCATTCTCCAAACCAGCGTGCCGCAGGGCACCTTGATAACGAGGTCCTTGCCCGCGTGCCCGTCCATGCCCTTGCCCATACCGAATTCGCCCTCTTCCGCAATAAGCCGAGGTTGATAGTACTGGGCAATGAGGTTATTCAGGTCGTGGTCGGCCTCAAGGATCACGTCGCCGCCGCGCCCACCGTTGCCGCCACTTGGCCCACCCTTGGGGCGATATTTCTCGCGCTGGAAGGCGATGCAACCTTTACCGCCGTGACCAGCCCGCGCGTAGATCCTGATTTCGTCAATGAACATGGCGGGTAGCGGCGGACTGGAGTGCTAGAGTGTCGGAGTGATGGAGTAATGGAGAGCAGGTTGGAGAAGCGCTCTGTGCACTACTCCAGCGCTCCGTTACTCCAATGCTCAACATGCCCGCCACTTGGTTGTCCTGTAATGAAAAACGGCGAGGCCAACGCCTCGCCGCGTAGATCTATTTGGCCCGCCTAGCTAACGGCGGGAGCCGCTTCCGGGAGCACGTTGATGCGGTGGCTTTTCTGGTCGAACACGACCTTCCCGGGCGCCAGGGCGAATAATGTCCAGTCGCGCCCAGTGCCGACGTTCTTGCCGGCGACAAACTTGGTGCCGCGCTGACGAACGAGGATGCTGCCAGTGGTAACAACTTCACCGCCAAATCGTTTGACGCCGAGCCGCTTGCTGACGC
>Ga0118677_10012331_pt1 | contig 12571 bp, 10 predicted proteins | sample AliMusrvi5mmetaG_FD_86154 | JGI IMG/M metagenome (GOLD analysis project Ga0118677, IMG submission 86154)
GCTCTTTTCATATCTGATTAAATATTTAGTTTAAACCACGTTTTTTAAGCAGTGGTATTTGTGAAGGTTCTTTCCCTCTGAATTTATTATACTGAATCATGCCTTCATCATTTCCACCCTCGGTCAGGATGTTTTTCCTGAAACTGGCAGCTATCGTAGGATTGAAGATATTCCCTGAATCTTTGAAAGCCTGGAAAGCATCAGTATCCAGCACGGCAGCCCACAAGTATACATAATATCCTGCTGAGTAGCCACCCGCCATATGGTTGTGATAGGTTGTTCTGTAGCGGGGAATGATTTCATCCATCAGATTGATCTTCTTCATCGACTGTTTTTCGAAATCAAGGACATCTACTTTCTGTGGTCCGGGAATATTGTGCCAATCCAAATCGAGGAAAGAAGCTGCAATGTATTCGACGGTTTCAAAACCCTGGTTAAAGATGAGACTCTTTTGCAATTTAGCCATGAGCTCCTGAGGAATCACCTTTCCGGTTTTATAGTGTTTTGCATAAACCTTCATCACCTGAGGTTCAGCAGCAAAGTTTTCCATGAATTGTGAAGGCAATTCAATCATATCCCGTGGGAGATTTCCTGCTGTGCGGTCATATTTTCCATCGGTAAACAAGCCATGCAGTCCGTGTCCGAACTCATGAAACATTGTTGTGACTTCATCCCATGTCAGCAAAGCAGGAGCGTCGCCAACCGGTCTTGTGAAGTTACATACGATGTTCACCAGTGGATAAATTTTCTTACCATTCTCATAACTCTGGCTTCTGAAACGTCCTGTCCATGCGCCAACCCTCTTGCCGGGGCGTGGATAGAAATCGAGGAATAACACTCCTAGATGTTTTCCATTGCCTTCTTTTACTTCATAGGTTTCGACCTCAGGATGATAAACAGGTACGTTTGTCAATTTGGTAAAGTTGATGCCATAAAGTTTATTGGCGACATAAAACATACCATCTCTTACATTACCCAAAGCAAAATAAGGTTTGATTTCAGATTCTTCGAAGTTGTATTTTGCTTTTCTAAGTTTCTCGGCATAATACCACCAGTCCCATGAAGCCAGTTTGAACTTTCCACCTTCTTTGTTGATGATTTTTTGCATCTCATCACGATCCTTGATGGCTGCTTTTTGGGCCGGGGTCATGATGTTTTCAAGAAATTTATAAACGTTCTCCGGAGTCTTGGCCATGTTGTTACTGATCACATAATCAGCGTGTGACTTAAATCCAAGAAGTCTTGCTTTTTCGGCTCTGAGGTTAGTGATGTTCAGTATTGACTCCTTGTTGTCGAAGGCGTTGTTGTTGTTACCCCGTTCAAAATAACCACGATAGAGTTTTTCTCTCAGGCTTCTGTTTTTTGCGAATTGGAGAAAAGGCAACATGCTGGGTTTCTGAAGTGTGAACACCCATTTACCGGTTTTCCCGAATTCCTTTGCTGTTGTAGCTGCTGATGCGATAATATCTTTTGGAAGGCCTTCCAGATCTTTTGGATTATCGATAACCAGGATAAAGTTGGTATTTGTTTCTGCCAGTAGGTTTTCTCCAAACTTGATACCATTTACAGATAGCTTCTGATTCAGGTCGCGGAGTTTGTCTTTGTCGGTGGCGTTCAATTCGGCTCCGTTTCTTACAAAGTCGCTGTAATATTTCTCAACAACTCTTTTCTGATCGACATCGAGATTGCTTTTGTCGCGATTCAGGTAAATCACCTTGATTCGCTGGAAGAGCTTGTCGTTCAGTGAAATATTATCCCTGTGTGTTGTTGTCGGAGGGGCCATTTTGCGTGCTATTGCCTGTAATTCAGGATTGGTGTTGGCGCCATTCAGACTGCCAAATACAATGCTCACTTTACTTAACAGCTTTCCTGAATTTTCATACGCCATAATGGTGTTTTCGAAAGTCGGGGCCGCAGGATTGTTTACGATGGCATCGATTTCGGCCTGTTGTTCTGATATTCCTTTGATGACGGCAGGCAGGTAATGACTGGTCTGGATCTGATCGAAAGGAGGGATCTTAAAAGGTGTAGTGTATTCGCTGAAGAAGGGATTTGGAGTGGTTTTGTCTTGTGACATAGCGTTGTTTATTAATAGTAACGCCATTGAAATCAGCAGTACCAGTTTTTTCATATTAGGTTGTGTTGGTTTATAAATGGTGTAAGGGGTTTGTTTTAAATAGTTTATATCATTTTTATTTATTATTATGAAATCTTAAGGAAACAAAGATAAAAGTAAAAATAACGAAACCCCGATACTACTGTTAAATATAGTATCGGGGTTTAAAAGTATGTTTTATAATTAGTCTTTCAAAAAGCGCTAATTAAAATAGGATTTATGGTTTCCAGGCTTGAGTTTCGATGACTTCGGCTTGTCGAGGATAGATTTTGGTTGTCAGCACACGGTGAACTTCCTCATCCTGATCGGCACAGGAATCCGAAAGTACAGTTAAAATGTAATCCTTATCTGCGGCTTCACGCAAAGTGGATAAAACAACACCGCTTGTAGCAATCCCGGTCAGAACGAGGTGGTTTATACCCTTCGATCGTAATACAACTTCCAGATCACTTCCAGTAAAAGCGCTGATTCTTTTTTTAGTTACTACAATTTCACCGGGCAATGGAGCAACTTCGTCGTAAACCTTTGAGGCTTCTTCTGTATCAAAAGTCATCGCACCACTTGTCACTAATGGAAAAAAACGACTATTGGGACTCACCTCGGGGTACCCTTTTCTAAAACCAATGACGACATAAATAACCGGTATATTACTGCTTCGGGCAGTTTGGATGGCTTTTACTCAGGAGATTTTTACTGACTTGTTCCATTATTCTTTATCTTTTTTTGAAAATGTGTGCGAGTTAAACATGCTTAAAGAAACAATCCCGAGGAAGAAAACGATCAACAAGAGGGAGTTATTTGATGTAAACTTACTGACGCTTAATAGCAAATATCCTATCAACAAATTGAAACAGGCCCATAAAGTGTTAACCATGGGTGACGAAAGTCCCTTGCCGGGTGGTTTTGAAAATGGGGTCGGGAATTTATTACCTGAAATCCCATGCACAAAATGTGGGAAAGCGTTTGTTAAGAAGCCGCCGGCAAAAAATGCAGCCAAAAAATGATACCATTGAATTGTTTCCATCGTGTGTTGTTTTTGTTAAGGTTATTGGCTCTTCAACTGAAACCTGTTTGTTTTTTCTTTCAAATTGCCTTTACTGTATTAAATAATTTCAGGCATAACGTTATTATTAAAGTTACTTATTAAGTTTACTTTGCAAAATAACTTTATTATTATAAAGAATTTACATTAATGGTTTAAAAAAAAAGTGCAAAAGCATTTTCAGCCTTTGCACTTTTTCGATAAAATGATTCCGGGACTTCTATTAAGCCCTTTCGGTGTAGAGTTCAATGATTTTCACGATGACCTTACTGGCTTTCACCATTGATTCCAACGGTACATATTCGAACTTTCCATGGAAATTGTGACCACCGGCAAAGATGTTCGGACAGGGGAGACCCATGTAAGAAAGTCTTGCACCGTCTGTTCCTCCGCGGATGGGGACAATCTTGGGGACGATATTTAAAAGTTCCATTGCCTCTTTGGCTGTTTCAACCACATGGTAAACAGGTTCAACCATTTCACGCATGTTGAAATACTGATCCTTGAGTTCCAATGTGAAGGTTTTGTCTCCGTATTTCAGATTCATGTAATCGGTAAGCTGTTGGATGACAACTTTCTTGGCATCGAACTTGGCTCTGTCGTGATCGCGGATGATATATTGCAGGTATGCTTTTTCGACCGCACCTTCAATTTTAACCACATGGTAGAATCCTTCATAATCCTCGGTGTACTCTGGACGTTCGTTCACAGGAAGCAAAGAATTGAATTCAGCAGCCATGATAATGGCATTCATCATCTTGTTCTTAGCATAACCCGGATGGATGTTGCGACCCTGGATATAGACCTTGGCACTGCAGGCATTGAAGTTTTCATACTCCAGCTCGCCAACACCGCCACCGTCCATGGTATAAGCAAATTCGGCACCGAACTTTTGAACATCAAATTTATCAACACCGCATCCTACTTCTTCATCTGGAGTAAAACCAACTTTGATTTCTCCGTGTTTGATTTCAGGATGTTGGATCAGGTATTCCATGGCCGTCATAATCTCGGTGATGCCGGCTTTGTCGTCCGCTCCTAAAAGTGTGGTTCCATCGGTCACGATCAAAGTCTGGTCGATGTAATCCAACATCTCGGGGAAATCTTTGGGAGATAATGTCAAACCGTCTTCGTTTAAGACGATATGTTCACCCTGATAGTTCTCGATGATACAAGCGGTTGAAGCATCACCCGGCATATCCGGACTGGTGTCCATGTGGGCTATGAACCCGATCACAGGAACTTTCTTGTCCACATTTGAAGGCAGCGTTGCCATTATATATCCGTTCTCATCGAGGGAAACATTCTGTAATCCCATGGCAACGAGTTCATCATGCAAAACATGTGCAAGATCAAATTGCTTGCTGGTCGAAGGAGTGGTTTCTGAATTCTCATCACTTTGTGTGTCGATACTGATATATTTCAGAAAACGATCCAATATAACTTCTTTCATTGTTTTAATATTTTTTAATCTGTTCGGATGTTTTAATCTTCAACTTTAGCCCTCATCGTTTCCCAAATCATGTAAGCACAAAGAACTGCAAACATAATAATGGAAACGAGTTCGGCGGAATGTGATGCAAACCATTCTTTATTTACTAAATCCACTCCTGCATAACGTAAAATTGCACTCACAACTCCCATCAGGGCACCACCGGCGATAAATCCTGAAGCAATCAATGTTCCGCGTTCCTTCCTAGCCTGGTTAACTTTTTTGTCTTTGCTACGTGTTTCTACATAATATGCAATGAGTCCACCTACCAAAAGCGGGGTGTTTAATTCGAGCGGAATGAACATACCGAGTGCAAAAGCAAGGGCGGGAACTCCCAACATGGTTAAAATAAGTGCAAGGAAAGCTCCGGCTCCGTACAACAACCAAGGTGCAGGTTGACCTGACATCATGGGCTGGATGACGGCTGCCATTGCATTGGCCTGTGGGGCTACCATGGCATTGGGTCCTGTAAAACCGTAAGTTTTATTTAAGATCATAATTACTCCGCCAACCGTAATAGCTGAAAACAGGGTGCCAAGGAATTTCCAGGACTCCTGTTTGTAGGGTGAAGAACCCAACCAGTAACCAATCTTGAGGTCAGTAATGAATCCACCAGCCATTGAGAGGGCTGTACAAACAACACCTCCAATAACGAGCGCTGTTACCATTCCGGCTTCACCTTTTAATCCAACAGAGACAAGGATCAACGATGAAAGTATCAGGGTCATTAAAGTCATACCGCTTACAGGGTTGGTTCCAACGATTGCGATGGCATTCGCAGCAACGGTAGTAAACAGGAAAGCGATGACCATAACGATGGCTAATCCAATGAGCGCAAGTTTCAGATTTAAAACGAGTCCGAAATGGAAGAAAATCAACAGGATAATTGCAGTTACAACGATACCGATTAAAATGATTGACATTGGCAGGTCGCGTTGTGTCCGTTTGGTTTGGGCTGTTAAATTCGTTTTGTGGAAAATTTCTTTTACAGCCAATGAAAAAGCAGTCCTGATGATGCTGGAAGAACGAATGATACCGATGACACCAGCCATTGCGATTCCACCGATACCGATCTGGCGGATATAGTTTCTGAAAATTTCCTCAGCCGACATGTCTTTGAGCAGCGCATGGATATTGGCGCCAACGGCAATGGTCTGTCCATCGGCAAAGTGATAAGCCACAGGAATCAATACATACCAGGCCAGAAAAGAACCGGCACAGATGATAGCAGAATATTTGAGTCCGACGATGTAACCGAGTCCGGTAACGGCTGCACCAACATTCATTTTGAAAACGAGTTTGGCTTTATCGGCAAGTTCAGCACCTGCAGGAATCACTCTTGATGTAAAGACTTCACTCCACCAACCGAAAGTTGCAATGATGAAATCATAGATACCACCAATTAAACCGGCTACCAAAAGCAGTCGAGCCTGGTTTCCACCTTTTTCACCGGAAATCAATACCTCTGTTGTGGCTGTTGCTTCCGGGAAAGGATACTTCCCATGCATGTCGGAAACAAAATATTTCCTGAAAGGAATCAGAAAGAGAATTCCAAGACATCCGCCAAAGAGAGAGGCAAGAAAAATCTGATAGAACTGTACATTGAGTTTCAGGATGTACAATGCGGGAAGCGTGAAAATAGCTCCTGCAACAATAACTCCCGAACTGGCGCCAATACTTTGGATGATGACATTCTCTCCCAAAGCGTTTTTACGTTTTGTGAGACTGGAGGCACCAACAGCAATGATGGCGATGGGGATAGCTGCTTCGAATACCTGTCCTATCTTTAGTCCCAGGTAGGCTGCGGCTGCAGAAAAAATAATTGACATGAGTAAACCCATGATTACCGAACGGAAATTTACTTCGGGGTAAACTTTGGTTGGCGACATGATTGGTTCGTATACTTCGCCTTCTTTCAGTTCAGTATAAGCGTTTTCGGGTAGTCCCTTGATTGGGCCGTTTTCTTGCTCTGACATAGTTATGGTTTGTTTTTTAGAAACCAAAGATAGAATTAAATTCAGATCAGACAATCAGAGAAAAGTGGATAAAAGAAAAAATGATATCAGTTAATATTTGTAATGAAACCAATCTACATCAACATATCCTTTTTCTTCTAAAGTATTATAGTTATAGATCCCGATGCGGTCGCCACGATAGTTACCCCAACTGAATTGATAGGGTGTTCCAAAAGGGACAAAGAATTTGCCATCCAGACTATAGGCGAACTGACTGATTCCATCCAGGCCCCAGGTTGATCTTAACCAGATTTCATTTGATGTGATCCTTGGACCTTCCAAAACGTCGCCATTGTTATCACTGACCAGATTTCGAACCCCATTTGTTTGTCTGATTCCAAGGATTCCATATGTTCCGGCAAAATGACAAAGCCCTGTAAGTTCTCCATCAGCCATGCCTCCTAATTCAATATGGATGGTTGCTTCATTGTTTATGGTCCGCATACTGCGTTGGGTGAGGGTGTTGCCGGCACGAAATAATTGACTTCTTTTGTCATTAGGGTCCAGTGTCCTCACAGGAACAAAAGCATGAAGTCTGAGGTAACCGGTATGTTCGGTCAACGACCATTTCTCTTTACGGGGTTGATAATTCCATTCCCATTGCACCGGCAAAGTGGGTTGATCGAATTCATCATCGGTCTGAATATTATATAATACATTGCTTTTGACTGGTTTTTTTGCATTCCAGACCATGGTTCCGATCGAGTCGGCACTCAATTGTCCTATGATTGGCCAGCCTTCAACCCAGGTTACGGGTAAAAGACAAACTGCTCTTCCTTCCCAATCACCAGTCCCTTGATGGGTAAGAAACCACCAATTGTTATAGTTGACCTGAATGAGGCCCCCTTGATTGGGTTCCTTATCTTTGGTCTTATCTACATGATTTAACTGTCGGGTTTCATATGGACCATAGATATTTTCCGCACGTTCCATCATCACCACCCGACCTTCTTTTTTTACTTCACTGTAAAGGTGATAATAGATGTCATAAAATTTATACAATTTATTGGCTTCACTTCCATGTGACTGATGGATGACAGAATCCGATCCGGGAATGATTTTCCTGCCATCTTCACTCAGCTTGAAAAGATGGACTTTGTAATTATCGGCAAAATTGGTAGCTACTATATAACCCTGTCCATCCTCGTCCCAGAAAGGACAACAGTCATCCCATCCTGAAACCTCCCACATTTTTTGTAACGGTTCCCATGGTCCTGCAGGATTGGTGGCTGTGCTCATGAAAAATCCTTCTTTTGGTGTGCAGAAATAGACCCAGAATTTATCGTTATGATATCTTATTGATCCAGCCCAGATTCCTTTTCCATAACGATCCATGATGTCCCAGTTATAGGCCGGGCCAATCTGCAACAGGTTATCGGTCACGTGTCCAAGGATCTGCCAGTTCACAAGGTCTTTGGAATGAAGAACAACAACGCCGGGGGAGAATTGAAAAGTTGAGGATATGGCATAATAATCATCACCCACCCGGATGGCATCGAGATCACTATAATCAGCAGGAATAATAGGGTTGACAAAATTACCGTCTCCCTGATCACCCCAGGGTTTGTTTTTGATGGCTGTGGCAACAACTTTACGGGCGACTGGTTTTTTCGTGTGTTTTTGTGCTGTAGCAGAAAGTGTTGTAAATAGTATTAATAGTAATATGCAGTATGTTTTCAGAAAACGGATATTCATAAATGTGTTGTTTTGCTAGAATAGACAATCGTTATTCAATATATTTTTTGCCTGACAAAAATAAAGGTTTTAAAAACGATAACCGATGATTCGATTAAAGACTGTTAAATCAATTTTTGTGTTTCATAAGAAATATGGATGTTTAATTTTAACGTATTACTTCTCCGGATTATTATTACAACAATAATGAATGCCAAATGGATTATTTAAAAACCTGAAATTTCTTTTGTTGTTTGTAATTAAAATTGAGCTGGTTTGTACATTTGTTCGCGCTGTTCCGACATTTGAACAGGTGATCAATTAATTCGACTTTAAGCTATCATCATATTTTTACTACTTCAGAAACTATGAAATTTATCAGGATGAATTTTTTCCTATTTCAAAAACGGGTATTCTATTTCCTTTTTGTCCTCGTTTTATTTTTCCCTTTTTCCTTAAAAGCACAGGATCAGGGCTCAAAAAATCCTAAAGAACTTTTACAACTGCAACAAGACTTTGTAAATCTTGGTTTTGGGATGTTTATCCATTTCAATATCCCAACTTTTATGGATCAGGATTGGGCAGACCCAACAGCTTCTCCGGCGATATTTAATCCAACAAAACTGGATTGTAATCAATGGGCGAAGTCAGCTGCCTCGGCAAATATGACCTACGGATGCCTTACAACTAAACATCATAGTGGGTTTTGTATCTGGGACACCAAAACTACCGATTATAATGTAATGAATAGTCCTTTGAAAAGAGACGTCGTAAAAGAATATGTTAAAGCATTTCGGGACAAGGGATTGAAAGTGATGCTTTATTATTCCATCCTGGATACCCATCATAAACTCAGACCAAATTCGATTACACGGGCACATATTGAGATGGTTAAGGCTCAAATTACAGAGTTGCTTTCTAACTATGGTCCTATCACAGCCCTTATTATTGATGGATGGGATGCACCGTGGTCAAGGATTTCCTATGATGACATTCCTTTTGAAGAAATTTATTTGTTGGTGAAATCACTTCAGCCCAACTGTCTGTTGATGGATTTGAACGCGGCCAAATATCCATCCTCAGCGTTGTTTTATACCGATATCAAATCCTATGAGCAGAATGCAGGACAGAAAATCTCAAAAACAACCAATCAACTGCCGGCACTATCCTGTTTGCCAATCAACGATGCATGGTTCTGGAAAGCATCTTTTCCAACCAGTCCTGTGAAAGATCCTGAAAAACTTGTTAACGAAAATATTATTCCTTTAAATAAGGCATTTTGTAATTTTATCTTAAACGTTTCGCCTAATCGCGATGGATTAATCGATGATAATGCTGTTGCTGCATTGGAAAAAATTGGACAGCTTTGGAAGCCTCAGACTACGTTCCCGCAGCTTTCTTTATCTGATGCTCCGATTATTTCTCCAAATCTTGCCAAACACCAGGCTTCGAATTCAAGCTGGAGTGACGATATGAATATCATGGACTTTGCCAACGACGATGATTTTAAAACATCATGGCAATCATACAGCGCAGAAAAACATCCTTGGTATGAGATAGATTTTGATAAGGATAAGGCTTTCAATATGATTACGATAACAGAAGAAAAATCCAACATCAAAAAATATCGACTGGAATATAATGTAAACGGAGTCTGGAAACCACTTGCTTCGGGAGACAATACGAATCCGGTAAAAATTCATCGTTTTAACAGAGTATGGGGTGGCAAGGTCAGAATTTTAATTGATCAGTTTAATGAAGCTCCTTCAATTGCTGAATTTGGAGTTTATAACGAAAGAAGATAATTATTTGAACCTGAAGATCAAATGAGTCTAAATATAAAACAACCATTTACAAAGAAGAGGGATAAAACTATTCCATGGGAGCAATCTGTTTCTGAAAAATGGAGGAAAACTGAACAATATCTGGCACCTTTATATAAACCTGAAATACCGGAAAATGAGTATGATCTTTATCCGGCTTTTCCGGCTTCAGGTAAGTTGAATAAAGGTTTTGATGCGCTTGCCGAAGTTATTTCGAGTCAGAAAATGGTTACCATCGATGGTTATATTGGTGTTTTCTTTGAAGAGATAAAAAGCCATCTGGAGAAACTATTTTCTTTTAGTGGTCAGAATGTGAATTGGATTGATGCCGGTTCGTTTTTAAAAACCGATGGTGAAATTGATGAAATGATATCTCCATTTATGGGTGGTTCTGATCCTTTATTTGGAACAAGATGTACATTGACACTGGGGGATTTTTTCGATTTAAATAAGGTAAAGGATTTCAGTTTTGTAAATTCTGAAGACGCAATTCAGATTATTTTTGGATGTGGGGCAGCACTTTTAGCGCCGGATGCTTATTTAATTTATGTTGACCTTCCAAAGAACGAATTACAATTTAGAGCAAGGGCAGGAAGCGTTACAAATCTTGGTGCAGACAAAACTGCCTCTTCCAAAGAGATGTACAAACGTTTCTATTTTGTGGATTGGCTGGTTTTGAATCTTCACAAGCAAAAAATATTGAACCGTATTAAGGTAATTGTAGATGGACAGCGTCCTTCAGACCCTGTCATGATGACTGGTGAGGATTTCAGAAAGACCCTGACTACAATGTGTTGCAATTTTTTCAGGGTGAGACCCTGGTTTGAACCCGGAGCCTGGGGTGGGCATTGGATAGAAGAACATGTCCCGGGACTTTCAAAAAATGTCCCCAACTATGCATGGTCTTTTGAGCTGATTGTCCCTGAGAATGGGATCATGATCAGTCAGGATAATTTGTTATTGGAGGTGTCTTTTGATTTTTTGATGTTTCACGATGCTCAGTCGATACTTGGGGAGGCGACTAAAAGGTTTGGAACGGAATTCCCCATAAGGTTTGATTTTCTGGATACGATGGATGGCGGAAACCTGTCTGTACAATGTCATCCAACCAATGAATATATCAAAAAACATTTTGGAGAGAATTTTACCCAGGATGAGACTTATTATATTCTCGATGCAGAACCGGATGCTAAAGTTTATTTGGGATTGCAGGAATCTATTGATGCCGGCGTCTTTAGAAATACACTTGAAGAAAGTGTTGAAAAGGCCATCCCTGTTGATATTGAGCAATTTGTACAGGCACTTCCTGCTAAGAAACATGACCTGTTTTTAATACCTGGCGGTACTGTTCATGGAGCCGGAAAAGGAAACATGGTGCTTGAAATCAGCGCAACACCATATATTTTTACCTTTAAAATGTATGACTGGATGCGGTTGGATCTGGATGGCAAACCAAGAACAATCAATATTGACCGGGCTTTTGAAAATCTGGATTTCACAAGGAAAGGGGAGGTGATAAAGGAAGAATTTATTTCCAAACCTGAGATGATTGAAAACGGGGAGGACTGGAAACTGATTCATTTGCCCACACATCGAAATCATTTTTATGATATTCACCGGATTGAGTTTTCAACATCGGTTGAGGTAAAAACCGAAAATGCATGTCATATTCTGATGCTGGTTGAGGGCGAACAGATTTTACTTGAAACCTGCAATGGCATGAAGCAACGATTTAATTATGCCGAGACATTTGTCATTCCTGCGGCATGCGGAAGTTATCGTCTTATCAATTTGGGTTCTTCAAAAGCCAAAGTGGTCAAGGCATTTGTTAAACCTGACAATATTTAATCCAATCTAATATTTTAAAAAATAAACCTATCATACACCAACCCTATGAATGCAACATGTTTGAATAAACTGGCAGGAATAGCAATGATTTCTGCATTAATGTTTCCCTTTCAACTCAACGCCCAAAAGGGAAAACCCATCCCTGTTCCTCCCAAAATTGAGGTCCAGCAAATTCCAATTGTCAACGGTTTTGAAAAAGATCTCAGTGGTGACAAAATAGATTACCATTCCTGTCACCCCGAAGCAAATTCTGCATTGATAGTCCGTTGTGGAGACAACACCCAACTGATTGAATGGGAAACTGCTGCAGCACCACAAGCATCCGATAACGTCACTTTTGCATGGATCACCGGTTATTCCTCCGGAACCTCTTCTACTGATCATATCTTCCATCTATTTGTAAACGACAAAGAACTCCTCACTTTCATCACCCCAAAAGGAGGAAAACCGGGTGACTGGTCGGTGAAAGGTCCCGAAAACAGCGAACTACGATATAAATATGCAAGTAAAGACGTCAACAATGATCAATTTGGATACATGTTTCTCCAAATCCCAAAGAAG
>Ga0118677_10012332_pt1 | contig 12570 bp, 9 predicted proteins | sample AliMusrvi5mmetaG_FD_86154 | JGI IMG/M metagenome (GOLD analysis project Ga0118677, IMG submission 86154)
GGCGCGGTGTGCCGCGACGCGACGCGGCAGGTCGTCCGTGTATCTCGTCCTGCTCGATTTCTCGGACGCGGCGGGCGATCCGTACGGGTTGTACGTCGGCGCCACGACCGTCGACCCCGTGCTGCGCTTCGAGCAGCACATGGCCGGCATCCGCTCCGCTGGCAGCGTGCGCCGGCGCGGGCTCGAGCTGCTGATCGGTCCCGCGCTGCACCTGCGGGGCATTTCGCGCGCCGATGCTGCGCGCATCGAGGAAGAGTTCGCCGAGGCGCTGCGCGCCGCGGGGATCCGGGTGCGCGGCGGTCATTGACCGCCGCGCGGACTCCCTCAGTGGCGGCCGGCGAGGGCGTGCAGCAGCACGTCCCAGTAGGCGAGGCCATTGTAGAACGAGGCCACCGGGATCCGTTCGTTGAGGCCGTGCGCGAATTCCTCGCTGGGCTTCGAGAACAGCGCGCTGACGCCGTACGTCGGGATGCCGTGCTTGCGGAACACGGCGCCATCGGTCGCGTAGGCCGCCATCGTCGGCACGATCGTCGCGCCGGGATTCGACGCGGCGAGGGCCTTGCCCACGGCCGCGATCACGTCCTGGCGCAGGGGCGAGGCGTCCGAGACCAGCGGCTCGTAGTTCGAGGTGATCTCGATCGCGGGACCGGCGAGCGCCTGCAGCTGCTGCTGCAAAGCTCATCCGTCTGCGCCGCAGGATAGCCTTCTAACGGCAGCAGCCGTGCCCGCTGCCGGAAACTGCTCATGCTCAAGCGGACCAAATCCCTTCGCCAGAGACCCAGCCATCTCCCCGGCAGCTGCCGACCTGCAGCAAAAGCGCTATGCAGACTCAGCTGCGGCTTGCTCGTACAGCCTGGTGAGCAGGGCTGGCTTTAGCGCGCCTACTGCTTCCGACAGACCACCACCCCGCAGCGTCAAATGCCTCTATCTTCTGCACAGGTCTTTCCTTATTTAAGAATAAAATCATAACTTTTTATTCTTTTGTGTTATATTTCTATTACTATCACAAACACAAAGAATATCCAAACGCAACACCTGCAAGCAATGCAGATGGTTTGATTTGGCGTGAAAAAGCGTACGCAAGGGTTTGACCGCGGCAGGCTGTACCCGGTACACGTCAAACAACGCATACACATGCCGGCTCGGAACATACCGTGCACGGCAGAAAGCAGAGGGAGCATGCAAAACAAAAGTCTGGTAAAACGCATGGCAGGCATAGTGCTTGCTGGCAGCATACTGTATGTTGGAGCAGCCTTAGCACAGGATAGACCGTCCGCACCAAAAGCCCCGGCAGTGCTTGACCTCGATCAGCTCATCCAGGAGGCGCTGCAGGCAAACCCCGACATCACCGCCTCGCAGAAAAAGCGGGATGCCCTCTGGGAGCGACCAGCACAGGCAAAAGCCTGGGATGACCCGCGGCTTGAGTTCGGCGTTCGCAATGTTCCTGCCGACGATGCCGACTTTTCAAAAATCGACATGACCATGAAGGAGATCTCGCTCAGCCAGTCGATTCCGCTGCCGGGGATAACATCACTGCGTGAAAAAATCGCTATTCAGGAAGCCAAAAGCGCCGACATGATGCATGAGTACACGCGTCTGCAGATCACCCGGGAGGTCAAAAAATCCTATTTCGAGCTATACCTCGTCAATCGGCATATCGGTACGGCAGAAAAAAACAAGGGCCTCCTCAGGCAGTTCGTCGAAATCGCACAGGCCAAATATGCCGTCGGCAAAGGTATGCAGCAGGATGTACTGAAGGCGCAGGTAGAGCTCTCGAAATTTATCGAGCGCCTCATTCAGTTCAAACAGCAGAAAGAAACCATTATTGCCGAGCTCAACCGACTTTTAGCCCGCGAGGACTCGACCCCCCTACTGGGTCAGCCCGTGCTGCCGGAGCACAAAATCACACAGTCCGCAACCGAGCTCGTTGATGCGGCAAAAGCCGGCAACCCCGGCCTTCTGAGCCTCCAGGAGATGATCGGCCGCAACGAAGCAGATTATAAGCTCGCCAAAAAATCATACGTGCCCGAAATCATGCTGACGGGCGCCTATGGCCAGCGTGAAAACGCGCACCGCACAGGCGCAAAGCCAAACGTCATGACCGAGTCAGACGGGACCTCAAAGCTGGTGACCATGCGGGAGCTCAATCAGAATACCGAACGGGCCGATGTTTTCAGCATTGCGGTGGGCATCAACGTTCCCATCTGGTTTCACAGCAAACAGAGCAGGAAGGTAGCCGAGACATATCACATGATCGAGCAGTCAAAAGCTGAATACCGGGCGCTGGCAAATGAGATCCGCTACAAAATTCGGGACCTCATGGCGAAACAGGACCGCGAAACAGGGCTTATCGAACTCTACGAGCACGGCATTATCCCGCAGGCGACGCAGTCCCTCAATTCCGCGATAGCGGGATATCAGGTCGGTTCGGTTGATTTTCTCACCCTGCTTGACAGCCAGATCACGCTCTGCAATGCCGAACTGCAGGCGAGCACGGCGCAGGCACAATACCAGATGAACCTGGCTGACATTGAAACGATTGTAGGAAAAAAGCTGTTTTGACAAGGTCGTGCCGATTACGGCCTGAGGAATGATACCACTGAACCTATTGCGGGAGTCCGAAGCGGCCTTCTGCACAATTCATGGAGCGATGCATGAAAAAATATACTTTATGGTTGTCACTGGCAGTCCTGCTGACAGCAGCAACCCTCGTGCTCTCCTGCCAGAAAGAGACGCCGAAGCAGCGCAGTGCTGCCGCTACGGCTGAAAAAGAGCTCTACATCTGTCCCATGCACCCGCAGATTACCTCCGATAAGCCCGGCGACTGCCCCATCTGCGGCATGCGCCTGGTATACAAAGAAGCTGAGAAGCCAAAGCCTGCCGCAGCTGCCTCAGGCAAAATAACTAAATACCGCTCTACCATGAACCAGAACGAAGTGAGCGACAAGCCGGGCAAGGATTCCATGGGCATGGACATGGTTCCCTTTAAGGTGGAAGCCGCTTCGGCAGGCGCCCCATCAGGGCTGGCCGCCATTAGTGTCAGTGAATTTCACCGAAAGCATATGGGGCTTACTTTTGGGACAGTGGAGATGCGAAATATTATAAAGGACGTGCGGACCTCGGCCCGTATTGTTCCCGACGAGACGCGGATGTACCGGGTCACAACAAAAATTGACGGGTATGTGGAAATGCTTTTTGTTAATGTGACAGGTCAGGAGGTAAAAAAAGGCCAGCCGCTTTTAAGTATCTACAGCCCTGAACTTGTGGCCACCCAGCAGGAGTTTCTTACATCCCTTCCCTTTGCAGAGCAATTGTCTCACAGCACCCACGACTCCATATCCTCAAGCGGTAAACAGTTTGTGGCAGCAGCCCGCAAACGGCTTAAACTCTGGGATATCAGCGATGAGCAGATCAAAAGGCTTGAAAAGACCGGCAAGGTTGAAAAGTTCATCACACTCTACGCGCCGGCAACAGGCTATGTGTTTGAGAAAACAGTCCTTGCCGGCCAGAAAATAATGCCGGGAGAGCCTCTGCTGGTGGTGGCTGATCTTTCAACGGTCTGGGCGGAAGCCGATATCTATGAGTCCGACCTGCCCTATATCACGATTGGCATGCCCGTAATACTCACCCTACCCTACTGGCCAGGTAAAAGCTTTCAGGGCGAGGTGAGCTTTTTAAACCCGTTTCTTGATCCGCAGACACGCACGCTCAAGGCACGGATTAATATTGAAAACCCCGAACTCATTTTAAAACCTGACATGCTTGGCAGCGCAGTGCTGCACTACGGCCTTGGCAGCAGGCTTGCGGTACCCGAAACAGCCCTTATGCAAACCGGCTCGCGAAGCTATGTTTTTGCCGCAGGCGACGGCGATGAACTGCGTCCCGTGGAAGTAAAGGTCGGTATCAGGGCTGAGGGCTGCTACGAACTTCTCTCCGGGCTTAAGGCCGGAGACAGGGTCGTGACATCGGCAAACTTTCTTATCGATTCCGAGTCATCGCTGAAGGCGGCTCTGCAGGCCATTACCGGAGGGCCGTGATGATCAGAAAAATCATAGAATTCTCCGCCCGCAACAGAATGCTGGTCATCATTACAGTTGCGGTGGCGGTAGCCTGTGCAGTATATGCCATGAGGGAAATAAGGCTTGACGCCATCCCCGACCTTTCCGACACGCAGGTCATCGTCTATACCCGCTGGGACCGCAGCCCCGACATCATAGAGGACCAGGTCACCTACCCCATCATCACCGCCCTGCTGGGCGCACCAAAAGTCAAAGCCATCAGAGGATTTTCCGATTTCGGCTTTTCCTATGTCTATGTCATTTTCCAGGACGGCACTGATATATACTGGGCACGAAGCCGCGTGCTTGAATACCTGTCAAAAATTCAAGGCAATCTTCCCGCAGGGGCAAAGATGGAGCTTGGGCCTGATGCAACAGGAGTTGGCTGGGTCTTTCAATATGTTCTCAAAGACACCAGCGGCAAGCATGATCTTGCCGAACTGCGCACCTATCAGGACTGGTACCTGCGCTATGCCCTGCAGAGCGTGCCGGGAGTCGCGGAAGTCGCCGGCATCGGCGGGTTCCAGAAGCAGTACCAGATAACCGTAGACCCCAGCCGGCTTCAAAGCTACCGGCTCTCCCTTATGGATGTCGCGGGGGCAATAAAAAAAAGCAATAATGAAATAGGCGGACGCCTCATTGAATGGTCAGGAACGGAATTCATGGTGCGCGGCAAGGGGTATGTGAAGTCAACCGCTGACCTTGATAAAGTTGTGGTCAAGACAAACGAAAAAGGCACGCCCGTGCTGCTGCGTGATGTGGCGACCATTACCCTTGGCCCGCAGATCAGGCGGGGTGTCCTTGACTTTAATGGCCAGGGCGATACCGTGGGCGGCATCGTCGTGATGCGCCATGGTGAAAACGCGCTGAGCGTCATCGAGCGAGTCAAAGCAAAGCTCGCCGACATGAAAGCGTCATTGCCCGAAGGCGTTGAAATCGTGACTGCCTATGACCGCTCGGATCTTATTGAAAAGTCCATAGGCAATCTAAAAGAAGAGCTGGTCATGGAAATGATCATCGTCAGCCTGGTCATTTTATTCTTCCTGTGGCATTTCCCCTCGGCCCTGGTGCCGATCATCACCATCCCGATTTCTGTGCTTCTTGCCTTCATCCCCATGTATTTTCTTGGCATAACCTCAAATATCATGAGCCTTGCGGGCATTGCGATCTCTATCGGCGTGCTTGTCGACGGCGCCATCGTGGAGGTGGAAAACGCCTATAAAAAACTTGAACTCTGGCAGGAAGGGGGCCGTAAGGGCGACTTTCATAAAATACGGCTTGAAGCTCTTCTTGAAGTAGGGCCGTCGGTATTCTTCTCTCTTGCCGTCATCGCCATATCGTTTCTGCCCGTATTCACGCTGGTCGATCAGGAAGGCAGGCTTTTCACCCCTCTTGCCTATACCAAAACCCTTTCCATAGCAATTGCAGCACTTCTGGCCATAACCCTTGACCCGGCGGTACGGATGCTTTTTACCCGGATGGAACCTTTCAACCTGCGGCCCCGCGTACTTGCGGGATTTTTCAACACGCTGTTTGTCGGGACCTATTACCCGGAGGAACAGCATCCCGTCAGCCGCATTTTATTTAAGCTCTATGAAGAGCCATGCCGGTTCGTGCTTCGGCACCCGAAATCCGTGATCACGGCAGCGATGCTTATTGTTGCGGTTTCCGTGCCCGTCTATTTCAAGCTGGGCCATGAATTCATGCCGCCCCTGAACGAAGGTACGGTGCTGTACATGCCCACGACCCTGCCGGGCATATCAGTCACGGAGGCTCAAAAGCTGCTTGAAACGCAGGACCGGATTTTGAAAAACTTCCCGGAAGTCGTCAGCGTCTTCGGCAAGGCCGGGCGGGCAGAAAGCTCCACTGATCCAGCGCCTTTTTCCATGATGGAAACAACACTGGTGCTTAAGCCCCCTTCAGAGTGGCGCGGCAAGCAGCAGTGGTACTCGCCGTGGACGCCCGAGTGGCTGAAAAGCCTGGTGCTGCGCGGAATCTGGCCTGACACCATAACCTATGACGAGCTTATCAATGAGATGGACCGGGCGATACAAATACCCGGCAACACCAATGCCTGGACCATGCCGATTAAGGGCCGCATCGACATGCTCACCACCGGCGTGCGGACACCTGTGGGCATTAAAATACTTGGTTCAGATATCAACCTGATACAGCGCACGGGAGAAGCCCTGGAAAAAATCATAAAGTCTATTCCCGGGACGCGCAGCGTGTTTGCCGAGCGCGCGGCAGGCGGCTATTTTGTCGATTTCACGCCCCGTCGGGAAGCGCTGGCCCGCTACGGCCTAACTATTGACGACCTGCAGAATGTCATCATGAGCGCCATCGGAGGGGAAACCATTTCCACCACGGTCGAGGGCCGCGAGCGCTATTCCATCAATGTGCGTTACCCGCGTGATCTGCGCTCGAACCTCGATGAGCTCGGGCGCGTGCTCGTGGCAGCGCCCGCGGGCATACAGGTGCCCATGGCCGAGCTTGCCGATATCAGCCTCACCTCAGGGCCGAGCATGATCCGCGATGAAAACGGCATGCTTGCTGGCTTTGTCTTTGTCGATATAGCCGGCCGTGACGTGGGCTCGTATGTGGAGGAGGCAAAAAAAACAGTCGCGCGGGACCTCTCGTTGCCGACAGGCTATTCCCTTATCTGGAGCGGCCAGTATGAAAACATGCTCCGCGTCCGGGAACGGCTGAAGCTTGTCGTGCCCCTGACCATTTTTCTGATTTTTCTCCTTCTGTATATGAATACCAAATCGGCATTCAAGGCAACGGTAGTCATGCTTGCCGTGCCCTTCTCCGTAGTGGGTGCGGTGTGGCTTATGTATATACTGGGGTACAATGTTTCCATTGCCGCATGGGTCGGAATGATCGCCCTCATGGGCCTTGATGCCGAAACAGGCGTGTTCATGCTGCTGTTTCTTGATCTTTCCTATGAGAATGCCCGCAAAAACGGCAAACTAAGAAACATGGCAGATCTGCATGAAGCCGTTATCCAAGGCGCTGTCAAGCGCATCCGGCCAAAGATGATGACGGTCATGGCGGCCGCCATGGGCCTCACGCCGATCATGTGGTCCATGGGCACGGGCGCGGATGTGATGAAGCGCGTTGCAGCGCCCATGGTGGGCGGGCTGTTTACCTCATTTATCATGGAGCTACTTGTCTATCCAGCTATCTATGTGCTATGGAAGTGGAACACGGAGGTAAAGCATCACACTACTGGTGCTTAATTCATCAAACAACAACCGCAGGAAAAGGAGGTCACTATGAAAAAGCTTACCGGCATCATCATTGCAGCGGCATTCTGCCTGTCACTTGCTATCGGAACGGCATGGGCCAAGCCGCAGGAAACCTGCCCGGTCATGGGCGGCAAGATCAACAAAAGCATCTATACCGACTACGATGGAAAGCGCATCTATTTCTGCTGCAAAGCCTGCCCCGAGCCCTTCAGGAAAGACCCGAAAAAATACATGCAAGAAATGAAGGCCAAAGGCGTAGTGTTTGAAAAAGCCCCTGTCCCTAGCCCTGAGTTTGGAAAAAAGGAATAACGGCGCTGCTGCAGCGGCCTTTTTCGCAAGTCTGCAGCCCATGTAAAAGTTATTTTCATTTAAAGAAGTATTTGGTACTATGTCTTTGCGCTAACAATCACAGAACATGAGGAGAAGCCATATGGCAGCAAAAGCACCGGCTAAAAAAGCAGTAGGAGTTGCAGCTAAAAAAGCACCTGCCAAAAAAATCTATACCTGCAAAAACTGCGGAAAAACCACGACCACTGCAAAGCATCTCTGCAATCCGGGCTCTTATGATCCTATTTATACCTGTGAATACTGCGGCATTGCCAGTATCGATCCGCGCCATATATGCAAACCCAAAGCCAGGAATATCCAGTGGTTCTGCGCTGACTGCGGCAGGGTTTCTGTTGCAAAAAACCTGCTGTGCAAACCCAAGCAGATCAAAGGTTGATCTCAAATCACTCGTGCTGCGCCCCCTGCAGATGGGGCGCAGCACACTTTAATCAGCACTACCCCCAAAGCTATGCCGGGGAGGAAAGGGACCATGGATTATTTGCCAAAAACAGGGCGGCTCGAGCGCAATTTAAAAAACGTACCGGTTTCATCCATACCAAAAAGCGAGACCGTGCAAACCATAGAACTCACGAAATTGCCTGACGGGTCAATTCAGGAGGGCGATGAGCATATTCAGGCTCAAAAGGAGCGCAAGATCCTCGCCTTGCAGGAACGCTATGGCGCCATTGATGAAACGCAGATTACCTGGGTAAAAATTAAAAAAGATCAAGTAACTCCCGCCTGATACGGTAACAGTTTCAATATGCCCATCTTGACGGCCTCCACGCGAGGCCGATTTTTCTTATTAAAGCATTTTTCTTTTTTTCGTAGCCGTTTGCACAGGCAAACTATTGCTTTGTTAGCCCGTGCTATGATTCTCGCAAAAGAAGCCTGCGATGGTGGAATGCCAATGGCTCGAACCGCACGGGCTGCCTTCACCAAAAGCTCACCTGTGCCTGTATGGCTACAGTATTTTGAAAAATCCTCTAGAGCATTCAAGGCCGGAGAGCGGTGCGGTAGCTCGCGGAGCAGGGGCAGGTTATTGCCGCGGAGCTTTGTCCTGCACGGCGCTCCAGAAGCACAGCGCAATCGAGACAGCTGTTGCGCCGTTGAGCGACTCAACGGCTCCGGTCATGGGAATTGAGACAGCCCGGCGGCGCAGTTCCTCCGGCAGGCCCTGCCCTTCTATTCCCGGCAACAGCATAAACTGCGAGGGGAATACAAAGCGGTGAATGGATGCGCCCTGCATGTCAAGGGCAACGATGCGGCCAGCCATATCCGGCAGCTTGACCACTTCATCAAGCGATGGACCGCGATAGAATGAAAGCTTGAATACCACCCCTGCTGAAGCCCTGATGCTTTTGGGGTGAAAGGGATTTGCCGCCTCCCGCAGCAAAATTACCTCCCGCACCCCAAACGCAACTGCCGAACGGGCGGCTGCGCCCACATTTGCCGGATCCTGAAACGGCAGCAACAGCGTGCAGCCCTGCCCTGTCAGCAGACCATCCCATTGCGGGATAGCCGGAGCAAGCACCTCCAGAAGTGGCGATGAGGTATTGAAAATATCCACCTCGCCAAACAGCCCGCGTTTAAGCACTATGAGTTTGCCTGCTTCGGAAAAATGCCGCACGACAGCATCCATGCCCCCGGCCCCAAGCCTGTCGGAAATAATAAGCGAGCAGCAGTCCCGCGGCCGTTCACGGACAAGCTCGCGCACAAGCTTTGCTCCCGCGACAATCGTGCGCTCCTGTTTTTTCAGCCCGCGGGCATCAAGCAACCGGCAAAGGGCTTTAAATACTTTGTTGTCCGCCGACGTGATGACTGTTTGTGTCATAAAATCGCTTTCTCCACTATTGATCTAAAACGGTCAGCCCCTGTTTGAGTACGCTTTCGTGAACAGCAAATCAAAAACTTATTTTTGCCAGCAAATTATCAAGGTAGCGTGACTTCATCTGCCGGCTGGCCATGAGCTGCTTTACCAGCGGAAGTTTTAAAACAACACCCAGTATGGCAGCCAGTGCCCGATGGTTAAGATGCGCCTGGTTATCAAAAACCAAATGCTGGAGCGTGCCCCGCTCTATTGCCATGACGACAATGCGGTGAGCTGAATTGACCGGCGTTATAACTCGCTCGGCCCGCGGCAGCAGTTCTATGGAATTTTTCGGACAGTTGCGCACGCACACACCGCAGCCCAGACAGATGTCGGCATTCAGACGGGCCTTTTTCATTTGTGCTCCGTTACCCTGCACCAGCTCAAGCGCATTGACCGGGCAGACCCCTGCGCATTTGCCGCAGCCGATGCAGTTGTCTTCTTTAATACATGGAATATAGTTTGTCGTATGCACGGGATGAAGCGTGGCAAAACGCTTTGACGCCAGCAGCGCCTCGCAGCAGCAGCCGCAGCAGTTACAAATAAACCCGGCACTCTCACGGACATTTTCACCGAACTGAACCAGATTACTACCGTAAGCCTGCTGTAAAAGATCAAGGCACTCGGCTTTATCAACACCGCGGACAATGCCGTGTTTGATCAGGGAGTAGGCCGCGCTGTTAAACGACATGCAGATTTCCTGCGGGGCTGAGCAGGCCGTGCCCAGATGCTGCATTTTATGGCGGCAATAACACAGGCCGATGCCGATATGCCGCGCCGAGACGATCACCTCGGTCGCCCGCTCATAATCAAACACCTGCACGGATGTTGCAACCGGAAGCGCCGGCTCATGCACAAAAACCCGGCCAAGCTGGGTTTCTCCGGTAGTGAAAAGTTTTTTTATAAAATCCTCCTCCACATTCAAATACTGGTGCAGAAGCTCGGAAAGGCCTTTCTGATCAATATCAGGTCGGATGCGCATAAGGGAAAATTCAATGAATCCCGCCATTGGCGGGGGCAGAACATACAGCGGCTCTCCGTCGCTTTCAAGGTCAACCATCAGGCCCCGGTCAGCCATAGTGTCAAGCATCACACTGGAGTCCTTCTCGCTCATTTTCCAAATCCCGGCTATTTTTTTTACTGTAAACGGCCTGATAGGCGTAAGCGACATCAGGTGGGCATCTTTTTCCGAAAACAGTATTTTTAGAATTTTAAAAAGTAATTCCGAAGGCGGGGCACCCTGCGGAAAGCGGTTGAGCCTTTCCACCAAGCGCTGATATCCTGAGCTGTGAGCGACGTGGGACATGGTTTATGTTTATGTACTAATCATATTCAAGTTTCAATACTATTTGTCACATTAGAGCATTTTTCTTTTTTCGTAGCCGTTTGCACAGGCAAGCTTTTGCTTCGTTAGCCCGTGCTATGATTCTCGCAAAAGAAGCCTGCGATGGTGGAATGCCAATGGCTCGAACCGTACGGGCTGCCTTCACCAAAAGCTCACCTGTGCCTGTATGGCTAAAGTATTTTGAAAAATGCTCAACTTGCAAAAATTTTGATTTGCAAGAAGAAATTTTATGAGATTATTTTGACTTCACCGGGCAGGCACAATGTTATCAGCTGTACTATTGGATAGTCACATTTGAATTTATCAGTTGAAATCACCCTCCCATTTATCCCCATCCATCAAGAGAGGGGAGAATACATAGAACCTCCCGCTCCCCTTGTAGGAGAGGGTCGGGGTGAGGGTGCCCACAAAATCAAATGTGAAGACCCACTATGGCATTTCCGAAAATTTCAGATTTTCACGTAACGTGTTCTTTTTACAAAGAAGGCCTGACCACCATATGTAGCAGCCAGGCCTTTATGTTATTTCAGTTCCAGCTTTAATGATTCCCCACCATCGACGAAATTATTTCAAGCATTCTTCTGTTTGCTGCTCATAGTGCAGGGCTGCGCTCAAGGCATGCATTTGTGCTGATGGCATTGTTATAGTAGATTTGTATGACCTTACGGCCCATAGCACTTTGGGCAATTATGTTTTTGAACAGCACGGTCGACGTTTTGGCGGTATAGCCCACAAAGAAAATACGGAACTGGCTATTGCCGTCAATAATGGCCGGTCCGGCCTGAGCGGCACTGGGTCTTGTAGACGATGCGATCATTGCAGAAGGCCTGTTGGACGTACCAGAAGATAAACGGCCCGTGGTAGTCAATAATAATGAAAGCAGATGAAGGCAAAACCCGTACAGCAAATGTTTGTTTGTGGATTTAGGGATGCATCAGACATTCGCACGGCCAAGTACCCCCGATGATAATCCCTTTATTGAGGCGTTATTCAACACGACAAAGAGAAGTCCGAAATATCCGGGATGGTTTCCCGTCAATGATGGCACAGTGGTGCAACAGTACTTCAAGGGGTATTTTGGTTGGTACAATACTGATCATTATCATTCGCGGATCGGCTATGTCACGCCGGCACAAAAACACACGGGTCAGGCAGAGGAAATTTTAAAACAGAGAAAAAAACAATTGACCGTCGTTCGACACACGCGCATAGAGTACTGGCGGTCACAACCGTTAACCGAAGGCGGGCTGTAGTCTTTTACATCTACTTTTGGCGACATTATCTAAAAATCGCGACGATTGGTAGGGCAGGTGCCAACCCGTCGTTTTCCTTGTTGAGCGTTATCCACCGCTATCGATTATTTCAAAAATAGCCACTGTTTCTGTTTGCTGATTGAAGATTCATTGCGACGGGTTGGCACCCGTCCTACAATCTGACTTCACCTGCGTTTCCGGCAGGAGATCGATCATAGCTTATCATTACCTCCGGCAATTTTGTAAACGCGCTGCCGGGAGTCACGAATGGCCGACACTATTTCCTTCCTGGAAATGCTTTTACCAAGCCCCGCTACATCAAAAGGTGAACGGCGGGTGGGTGTTTTGGGCGCGATAGTGAACATATCTCCCTTGCGGCGGCGAATCACAATTTCTTCTTTTTTTGACTCTTCAAGAATATCAGAAAGCTTTTCTCTAGCCTGAGAGCAGGTGTAAACTTTCATGC